>JAEEGL010663690.1_pt1 | contig 11586 bp, 13 predicted proteins | sample 9134231 | NCBI WGS metagenome assembly JAEEGL01 (sample SAMN16246548, study PRJNA631951) | gut metagenome | biome: gut microbiome; feature: rumen; material: fiber-attached | host: Bos | place: Iran: Karaj | collected 2018-10 | reverse complement strand
GCTGATAACTGTGAAGGTCAGCTCCGTTTCCAAGAAGCATTGTAAGTTCAACTCCGGCAGGATTTGTTCCGAGGATGTTTTTTACCCAATCATATTCTGGGAAAATTGTAGTTACGATTTTGGGCGTGCTGCTGTTTGTTGTGTTGTCATCTTTTTTTCCGCCTGCAAAAAGAGAGCAAATCATAAAAAAGGCGGCTGCTAATATTAAAATATTCTTTTTCATATACAATTAAATCTCCATGTGTTTTGCATCGTAATGCTTTAGTTTTTGTCGTTTTAGGCAGATAGTTTCAGTTGTTTAGCCTGATTTTTTTTGAAACTGGTGTTTCATATAAGAAAAATTCGATTAAAAAAACGGCAGGTAAAATCTGTAAAAACGAAACGACTTTTGTTTTGTTTGCAAAATCGTTCTGCTGAATGATGTTTTTACAGAGCCTTAAACATTCGCAAATAGGGCAGTTTTCGTCTTCACAGTGATGATGTGTTTCTATAGCGAGGTAAAAAAGCGAGAACGTCATTGCAAAAAGCATCATTGCTCCTGCAAATATAGCGACTGTCTTTTTTGCTAAATATTTTTTCTGTTGTCCCGAACAACTCATTTGGTTTCCTGATTGCATTCGTCGCATACGCCGTAAAAAACGGTGCGCATTGAGTTGAGCTTGAATTTGTGCTCATCGTACAGATGTTTTTCAATTTCAAGAAGCTCGTCGCAATGAAGATGAATAAGTTTGCCGCATTTTTCGCACTTGCAATGAAAACAAGTTTCTGCGCAGACATGGCTTTCTAGTCCGACGTATTCAAAACATGCCGGACTATTTGCATCAATTATGTATTTACTTATTACACCTTCGTTTACAAGATTTTCTAGTTGCCTGTAAACTGTTGCTTGTCCTATTGCGATGCCATCTTCTTTTAAGAATTCGCAAACATCGTTAGCTGTGATATGTATACCTTTTTTTGTTTCAAGGTACTGAATCAGGATGTCGCGCTGTTTTGTTTTGTATTTTATATGATTCGTCATAGTATGTGCTGTTAAACTCGATTGTAAAAATGAGAATTATTATCAGATTTTTAGCACAGAGAAAGGGAAGTGTCAATAGATTTGAGAATGATTTTCAGTTTTGCGGATTCTTTAGCAAGAAGTTGGACATTCGCGTTGAGAACTTCCCGACATTTTGTTTCACAGAAGTCGCGGGGCTTTCCGGGGTTTTTGGGGTGGAACCCCAAGGAGAGGGGGTAGGCGAAAATGAGGGGTTGCCCGAATTGAAGCCGAGGGGGAGGCTTCCCCCTGCTGTGACTTTATGTGAGTTTTGCAAGAGCTTACGAGTAGGCAAATCAGAATGAATTGAGGTCGATTTCTTCGACTTTTGTTACAGGATTTGTATCGCCAGTAGTTGTTTCGTCCATTGAGACAAGATATATCTTGCCGGATTTAAGTGTTTCGCTGACGTGTTCCTTGAATTTGCCGAAATCAGAGCTGCCGCCCATGTGCCAGTGTCCTTCGAAAACGTATTTCACGTTGTTCGTGGCGTATAAATGGATTAGCCGGGCACGTTCTTTTTCGTTTCCGATCGCGAACATTGCAATTCCGCCGCCATAAAGAGGATAATGCGAGAAAACGAGTTTCCTGTTTTCGTCGTTTGAGAAGGCGGATTCAAGTGCGTTGAGCTGTTCGCTGCCCATAGTTCCGCTTCCTGTGTCGGTGAAATACCATGAAATTCCGCTTGTTTGGAATTTGTAGAACGATGTTCCAGGATTACAAGTGTATTTCCAGTTGTTCCATCCGTTGTTCAAAAGGTCGTGGTTACCGACGATGCAGTAAACAGGGATATTTTTGTTTTCGAGCTTGCTTTGGAATGTATTGAATGCAGCGTATTGTTCGCGGTCTCCGGTGTCTACTATGTCGCCCGAAACGATGCAGAAAAGCGGTTTTTTTTGCTGTTGTTCTTCTGAAGCATCAAATGAATCAAGCCAGTTAAATATTTTACGCTCTGGAACATTGTAGTCTGCACCATAATGCATGTCTGAAATGATTAAAAAGTTGTATTTTCCAGTTTGATATACAGTTGAGCCCGTAACGGTTGTTGGAAGTGTCAATGATGTAAGTTTTTTGCTGCGTTCATTTACATTGTTCGGTCTGTAAAAAGCTTCACCTACTCCGTATTTGCAGCTTACGGTAACAGCGGAGATTGTCAGTAATGCGATTGTTGTGAGAATGATATATGTTCGTCTTGCGTGTTTTTTTATAGGTGAGGTCGGTGTGTTTTTTTCACACGGATTTTGTGTGCTTATTTTTGTTTGCGTGTGGTCGCGTCTTAGAATCTGTATTTGCATGATATGTCCAATGAGAAAGAATCAATATAGGCGGATAAGAAAACATCGCCATATTGAACCGCAGCGTCTACTGCCGCTGAAAGATGATCGTTGATGGTGTACTCAGCACCAAGAACCCAGCGTGGTTGGAGGAAAAGCCGGTAGGAATACATTGTGTGCGATGTAAGTCCTCCAAAAAGAGAGAGATTGTCGAACATGTAAGTATAATAGAGAGAGAAAGACAAGCTCGTGTTGTGAGTTCTGTTTTTCCCGCTGTCAAGTGAGAAAAATCGGTCTGATTTGAAGAGAATACCGAATTCTATATCAAGCTTGGAGTTTGGTGTAAGAAAAATACGAAAAGCTGTTCCTGGTACGATGTTTTGTTCAGACATTACGCTGTACATAAAAAGTTGATTAAAAGAGAATGTCGCTCCAAGTTTTAGGTTTTCCGTTGCATCCCAATAAATGCCTCCGCTTAGAAGCATCGAAAAACATTCGTCTGTGAACTCCACGCCTACTGTTGCGCTGTACAAATCTGTCTCTCTTTGTGCAGAGATGTCAGTACGGAATACTTCGCCTGATGTCGCACCGCCTGTAATAAAACCAAGCGTCGCTCCTGCGGAATTGTAACCGTCATTTAGGAAATCGAGAAATAAATTTTGCGCATGTATGGTCACCGTAAAAAACGTGGAAAACACAAGGCAAAATAAAGCTGTTCGTGCTTTTTTCATCATCCCTCCTTTGCACATTGCGATATTATCGTGAGTTTTTGCGGACTCGTGCAACTTGTGCAGAATCGGCAGATGGAGCCGCTTCGGGGCGGACTCGTGTGCGCATAATCCAGTTTGGCTGTATCGGTTTATCTGTGTAAAGCAAATATGCTTGATTATGGCTTATAAAAGGCGTGAAGCATCCGGTTTCAGGGTCTACAAAACGGAAGTCTGTATCTGATATGCCGATGCAGTCTGGACCTACGAACTCAACATAGGTTTTTTCGTCTATTCTGTTCAGGGCGTTGCATGCGTAAAGCCGCGCCGCCGCTGAGTTTGAGGAGACCGCCCCGGAGCCGGTGCAGCAACACGCATGAGGAACTTTATCGGGGTGGTCGGCGTAATCTTTGAGTTTTGCCTCTTTTGCCTCCGGGTGCATCGCATCAAGCCTGGCTTTGAATTCTGCTTCAAGCGCGGCTCCTTTTTTGCATAACGCTTGCGTTTCTTCTTCAGAAAGCGGTGCGCCTACTGTTGCTGCCAGTTCGTAGTCACTGGACGATTCCCCTGCTGTAGTAATGTCCGCATCATCTCTTGAATAGTAAAAGCCTGTTCCGAATTCGCGGTGTGAAGCTTTGTAAAGTTCTGCGATATAAGGGGCTGCATCTTCTTTTGAAATACGGTTTTCCAAAGCGTCAATTGCTTTTCTGTAAGCGCGCGTCGTCATTGCAACGTAGTAAAGGCTTTTCATCCTTCCTTCAATTTTCAGCGAATCGACACCGGCGGCTTTCATGTCGTCAAGATGGTCAACCATGCATAAGTCTTTTGATGAAAGGACAGCAGTGAAATCTTCGCCCTCAAAAACGGGGAAATGCTCGTCTTGCCTTTTTTCTTCCGTAAGATAAAGTTTTCCGCTTTCCGCAAGATTTTTAGCCTCGCCGACGCTGAAATTCCAGCGGCATGTGTGCGAGCAGAAACCTGCGTTTGCGCTGCGCCCTGTAAGATACGCGCTCATCAGACAGCGGCCTGAGTATGAGATGCACATTGCGCCGTGGGCAAAGCATTCTAGCTCCATTTCTGGCACGGCATCTTTTATTTCGCGGATTTCAGCCAGGCTTGTTTCGCGCCCAAGAACGACGCGCTTAAACCCCAGCGATTTGTACATTTTTACGGCTTCACGGTTTATGCAGTTCGCCTGCGTGCTAAGATGAAGCGCGGCGTTTGGGAAGTTTTTCTGCAAAATCGGAACCATGCCTATGTCCTGCACGATGAATGAGTCTATCGGGTATGCGCGGAAATAGTCGAGTTCAGAAATAAAATTGTCTATATCCTTGTTGTGAAAGCTTATGTTCAGTGCGCAAAAAAGTTTTTTGCCGGGGAACTGCTTTTTCAGCTCGGTAATCGTTTTGTATTCGTCCTCGTAGAAATTATCTGCCTTTATTCTGAGGGAGAATTTTTTCAGTCCGATATAAACCGCATCGGCTCCATAAGTGTAGGCGTATTTTAGTTTTTCAAGATTTCCTGCTGGTGCAACGAGTTCCATATCAGTTCCCTTGTTTATTCTGATTTTTTTGCATTGTGGGGTTCTCGTTATTGGAGAACACTTCCTCATCATCTCTGTTGTGAAGCCTGATATGTTTTCCGATTCGCTCAATTGCCAAGTGTGCTTCGTTCAGGTATTCGTCTGCCATCTGAAACATGTGCATCATTCCGGGTTCAACATCGAGCGTGTATTTTACGTTGTTTTGACGCAGAAGATTGCAGAAACGCTCTACTTCGCTCATGATTATTTCTTTCTCGCCCATTTGGATGTAGATTTCTGGGAAATCTTCCATCATTGAGGGTTGCATATAAATTGGAGAAACAAGCGGGTTCGTAAGATTCGAGCTGTATGTGTACATGTTTCCTGTGCGGCGTATTGCGTCTGCGGTAATAACTTCGTCTTTTAGTTTTTTCTCTTTGAAAATAGGTGCGTCATCAGAGAAATCGAGCCACGGAGAGAACAGAACAATTTCTTTTATGCGCTGTCGCGGTTTGTCTTTAAGACTGAGGACAAGTCCCATCGCGATTGAAGCGCCTGAGCCGTCAGCACCTATAAGGATGTCTGTTTCCTCGGCGTAAAGTATTTTGAAGACGTTTTTAATGTCATCGAGAGCTGCCGGATATGGGAATTTTGGTGCAAGACGGATTTCGGGAAGCACAATTTTTGTTGAGGTTGCGTTTGCGAGCGATGCGCAGAAACTTCTCCATGACGCGCGGCTTCCGCCGATAAAAGATCCTCCGTGAATATAAATCATTACGCGTTCTGATGCATAGATTGTAGGAGAAAGAATTGCACAGGGTATTCCGCCAATCATTTTTTCTTCAAGTTCTACGCGGTTAGGCAAAAATACTTCGGTGAATTCGTCTTCGATTTTTTGTCTGAAAGTTTCTATCTCTGCTTTTGGCGCGAAAACAAGTTTTTTCAGTTTTTTAATGGCTGCTCGTCTATCATTGACCATAATCACAGTATAGCAAATGAGAGGGAAATATGCTATATTTCCGTGAACTTATAAAGAACTATACCATGTCATGATTCAGAGCCGATGGACTAACGCTATATTGGTTCTGTCGGCCAGTTAGTGCGGGGTATAAGGTATTTGACTCGCAAGCGACAAGTCGCTATTGCTCGCCCCCGCAATACTGTCCGCAGCCCCAATTTCGCTACGCCCATCGGCTATATGCTTATGAATTATACTGCTTTTTAAGTTCACTCATTTTAGATACGGAGGTTAGAGATGCCTATAAAAATTCAGTCAGATTTACCGGCGCGCGAAGTCCTTGAAAACGAGAATATCTTCGTCATGACTGAGCAAAGAGCTGCCATTCAGGATATCCGTCCTCTAAAAATAGCCATTGTAAACCTTATGCCCACGAAAATTGCGACGGAGACACAGCTTTTGCGGCTGTTGGGAAATACTCCGCTCCAAATTGAGATTTCGCTTGTCCACATGGCAAGTCATGAGTCAAAGAATACCGGCCGCGAGCATTTGGAGCGTTTTTACATTACGACCGAGGATGTGCTTAAACAGCGTTTTGACGGCATGATTATCACCGGTGCGCCTGTAGAGCAGATTCCTTTTGAGCAGGTCGATTACTGGCAGGAACTTTGCCAGATTATGGATTACGCGGACAAAAACGTCTTCTGTACGCTTTATATATGCTGGGGAGCACAGGCGGGCTTGTACCATCACTACGGAGTGCCAAAGTATTGTCTTGAGAAAAAGCTTTCCGGCATTTTTATGAACTACAAGACGACCGTTGCGGAGCCGTTGCTTCGCGGATTTGACGACCTTTTCCCGTCGCCGCAGTCACGTCACACGGAAATTCGCCGCGAAGATATTGAAAAGCATCCTGATCTTACGATTCTTGCGGAGTCGGAAGAATCGGGCGTGTTGCTAGTAAAGTCGAACAACAACCGGCAGATTTTTATGACCGGACACCTTGAATACGACACGAACACTCTTGAAATGGAGTACCGTCGCGACCTTAAAAAAGAGCTTGCGAACGTTGATATGCCGCGTCATTATTTCCCTGGCGACAATCCGGCTATGAGACCTATGTCAACGTGGCGGAGCATCGCGCACCTTTTCTATTCGAACTGGCTCAACTATTACGTATATCAGGAAACTCCTTACGAACTTGGCAAGCTGTAGTTTTGTGGTATAATACACAGCGGAGGTGAAAATATGACTGTTACTTTGCGCAATGTTGATGCTCAGTTTTTAAATGTCATAGAAAGTCTGCTTTCTTTACGTCAGAATATCCAGATTGAGACTTATGAAGAAACTCCCAATGAGCTAACCCAAAAAGTAATTTCTGACAGTGAAAAAGGTTTGAACCTCAGTCCTATTTATACTTCGACGAGTGATTTTATGGCGGCTTTGAATGCTTAACCATCGTGATTTTCACTTGTACCCAGATTTAGTTGTTATTTACTGCATAAAAGAAAGTGAAATTATCCTTGAGATGGTTCGCATGGGAACTCATGCTGACCTTTTTTGAAAAGAAAGATTGAGTGTGAGTAAGAAACGCAAGGAAAAGGATTTATGAAAATACTTGTTGTTGACTGTTGCATACGGAAAGAAAAATCCGCGACAAGAAAGCTGCTCGAAAGTTATATAGCCGCCCGGTTTGGCAAGGTTGGCGGCGGAGAAAGCGGGCGCGCTGCAGGTGCTGAGTTCGCTGAGTCACAGTGTGGCGTTTGCGAGCCTTTGTGTGCGGCAGACGATGTGGCTTGTGCGGATGTGCCGGAAATCGAGCGGCTTTACCTTACCGAAGAAAAACTTATGCCGCTTACTGCCGAGGACGTTGACCGCCGCCAAAGCTTATTGGACGTGGGCAAGCTAGATGACCCTATGTTCCGATACGCAAAGCAGTTCAGTGCCGCCGATGAGATACTCATAGCGGCTCCTTACTGGGATTGGTCGTTCCCATCACTCCTGAAAGTTTACATGGAGCATGTCTCCGTTTCTGGAATTACATTCGTATACCGCGGACCAAGCCCCACGGGTCTTTGTAAAGCCAAGCGCATCCGGTATTTTTCAACGTGCGGCGGCTTTACGGAAGGATCGCACGAGGGCGTTGCGTATATCCGGCGCATAGGAAAGGCGTTCGGAATAAACGAGGTTCTGGAGTACACGATCGAGGGACTTGATATAGACCCGGCAAAACGCGATGAAGTTCTTGCGGCAGGAATAGCGCGGTTTTGTGCGCAACCCTGACGCGTTTGACGCGTCAGGGATACGAAAGGCGCGAAGCGTTCTGGATGGGCAGCGAAGCTGACCGGACAGAATGGAGCGAGAGCGCAACCTGGAGTAGCCCGGCCCGGAGTTCGGACGTATGCGGACGAACTCCGGGAGACGCCCTGACTAAGAAGAGTAAAAGAAAATTTACAAAAAAAGTAAAAGTAAGTTGACAAAAGTGATTTGTCGATGTATCCTCAAAATATGGAAATTACGCTAAGAAAATTGAGGGAACAGAATAACTATTCGCAGGCGACAGTAGCATCGTGTTTGGGAATTTCTAGGCAAATGTATATAAAATACGAAAATGGAGAATCAATACCTTCCGTGAAAGTGGTGAAAGATCTTTCGGACTTTTACAGGGTTCCTTACGATGTAATAATTGAAGACAAGCTCGCTGCTGAAAATGCAAAAAGAAATGAGTCACAGGATTTATACAAGCAAGAAGAGGGGTATGGTTCGCTAGAAGTTCATTTTGCCGAGCCTGAATATAATGCGCAGAAAGGATCTTCGTCATACTATTTGGAATCCATTATAAAAATGCTTCCCAAACTTGTTTACAAAGAGCAGCTTGTTGTTTTGGAAAAGCTATGCGGCATGGTGCAAACGGAAACACAAAATAACATGAAACCCAAAAAGCAGAGGAGCGCATACGAAAGACTTATGGAGCTGAGCAACAAGTATCATGGTAAATCTGACGGAACAAAGTGGACACGAGACGAGATTTATGAGAGATAGCAAAAATAATTACGCCCAGACCGAGGAAAGTAAAGTATTTTTCGATTCAAATATCCTTGTTTATTCAGCTGATGAAAGAGATTTACATAAGAAAGAGATAGCATCCAGACTTATAAATGAGATAACGGCTTCGGGTAGAGGTGTTGTTTCAACGCAATGTTTGCAGGAATTTTTCAATGTCGCTGTAAAAAAACTGAATTTGAGAAAAAACGAGGCGAAAGAGTATGTCGAATTTTTTGCAGATATCTTTTCTGTAGTCCAAGTTTCCGTTCCGCTGATTCTGAACGCGGTTGATATAAGCGTAAAAACTCAGTTTTCGTTTTGGGATTCCTTGGTGCTTTCTGCAGCGAACGAAAGCAACTGTATAATAGTTTATTCGGAAGACTTGAACGATGGTCAGATAGTAGGCGGAACGAAGATACTGAATCCTTTTGCGGGGTTGCTGGCGTAATCGTGGAATTGCAATGTTTTGCGAAGTTGCATGTATGGCAAAAATTTTAAAAAAGTGATATTTTCTGTAGAACGCTTTTTTGCGTGAAGTTCGCCCAGAAAGAATGTCGCGCGATTTTTGCGCGAAGTTTGTGAAATATGCGCGATTTTTGTGCTTGCGTATTATTCGCGAATATTACGCGAATTAACTTTGTAAATTATGATAGATATTACATATACAGGATACGGCGCACCGTTCGACGTTGCAGTTGTCGGCGGCGGGCATGCCGGAATTGAAGCCGCGCTCGCTTGTGCCCGCACTGGGCTGCGCACGCTCCTAATAACACAGACAATAGACTCCATTGGCAGAATGTCGTGCAATCCGTCAATTGGTGGCATTGCTAAAGGCAACATCGTGCGCGAAATTGACGCGCTCGGCGGCGAGATGGCACAGCTTATCGATAAAAGCATGATTCAGTTCAGGTTGCTGAATCGTAGCCGAGGTCCCGCTGTGCAGGCTCCACGTAGCCAGGCGGACAAGCTTCTTTACTCACGGCTCGCGCGGCAGACGCTTGAGCAAACAGAAAACCTTTACACGCTTCAAGATACAGTCGTTGATTTGGAAACCGTCGCAAGTAATGTGCCGCTTCCGCCTGGTAGCTCATCTTCCGCCGCGGAGGGGACAATTCCCGGTGAGACGCGCGTAGACGCGGAAAAAGCCGCCGGAAACGCGAAGTTTGCGCAGGGCGTTCCGTACAGGCAGAAGCTTACTGCAGTTATCACGGAGCGTGGGCGCAGGGTTCCTGTCCGCGCGGCAATTTTGACGACTGGCACTTTCCTTGGTGGACGTATTTTTATTGGGGCGTATGATGCGCCGTGCGGACGGCTTGGTGAAGGTGGCGCGTATGGGCTTACTGCCGCGCTCAATAGGCTCGGCTTTACGACAGGCAGACTCAAGACAGGAACGCCGCCACGAGTGCTGCGTGGCTCAATCGACTTTTCGCAGCTAGAGTTGCAGCTCGGCGACGAAGACGTTATTCCGTTTTCGTTTGACAACGCTTCCGTTGATCGCCCGATGGTTCCGTGCCATCTTGTCTACACGAACGCCGAGACTCACAAAATCATACGTGAAAATATCGGGCTTTCACCGCTTTACTCCGGCAAAATAAGTGGAGTCGGGCCGCGCTACTGCCCTTCGATAGAAGATAAAGTAATGCGCTTTGCCGAGCGCGAGCGCCATCAGCTTTTCATTGAGCCGGAAGGCTTGGAGACTGAGGAAGTTTATATCAACGGATTTTCGTCCTCGCTGCCGGAAGAGGTGCAGGATCGCTTTTTGCGGACGTTGCCGGGCTTTAAGAATGCGATTGTCGCACGCCCCGGCTATGCCGTCGAATATGATTATGTTGAGCCGACGCAGCTTTATCCTACGCTGGAGACGAAGCTTGTTGCCGGGCTTTTCAACGCCGGGCAGATAAACGGAACATCCGGTTACGAGGAAGCAGCGGGGCAGGGGCTTGTCGCTGGAATAAACGCGATGCTTTACTGCAAGGCGCATAGGGAGCTTTGCGGCCCACTGAATGCGAGTGGTTCGTGTGTGAGCGCGGATGGCGCAAACTGGAGTGCGGCGGGCGAGGCTGGTTTTTCAGGCGGGAGTGCGGCGGCTTCTGGCGCAACCGCGAGCGATTCTGTGGGCGTAGGCGAAACTGGTGCGACCGGTGCTGGTGCGAATATTGCGGCCGGTGTGACAGGCGCGAGCGATTCCAGTTTTGCAGCTGGCGCGGGTTTGCCAGGTGCGATTGTCGGACATCCGGACAGGCTCCGCGACATTCCGACATACGAGCCGTTCGTGCTTGACCGCAGCGAGGCTTACATCGGGGTTCTTATAGACGACCTTGTTACGCTCGGCACAAAAGAGCCGTACCGCATGTTCACTGCGCGCGCGGAATACAGGCTGAATCTTCGCCACGATACGGCGGACGAACGGCTTACCCCGAAAGGCTTTGCTGTGGGACTTAAGACACTGGTGCAGCTCGACAAAGTGAACGAGAAAGTTCACGCCCGCGACGAGATACTGGAGCTGCTTCACCGAAAGCCGGATGCAGAAAACCCCGGCTACAAAGAGGCGTATTGGAACGCCGCTCAAATTGACTTTAAGTACGAGCATTATATAGAAAAGCAGGACAAGCGTGTTGAGAAGATGAAGCGCATGGAAAACGCGCGCATCCCGGCAGATTTTGATTACGGTGCCATTCCGGGGCTTTCTGCCGAGAGCCGCATGAAACTGGAGAAGATTCGTCCGGTGACGCTTGGTCAGGCGAGCCGCATTTCTGGCATCCGTACGTCAGACGTGATGTTACTCATGGTGTATCTGCGGTAAAGAATGGCGCGGGGTTTTTAAGGGGGCAGAAACGAAAAGAATTTTGCCCCCTTAGGAGTGGGGGTAGCCCGCAACCATGTGCCGCACCCTACGAGCATAGCTCTCCGGGAGACTCCGTCGCTACGCTCCGGTTGCTATAGGAATGGTGTCTAAATGCTCGCTCACGCGAGCTGGCAATCGCTGAAAACAGTCCACTGGACTGTTTTCCCCCGCGCATTGAAACGCTTCGCTGGCAACG
>JAEEGL015393649.1_pt1 | contig 11587 bp, 9 predicted proteins | sample 9134231 | NCBI WGS metagenome assembly JAEEGL01 (sample SAMN16246548, study PRJNA631951) | gut metagenome | biome: gut microbiome; feature: rumen; material: fiber-attached | host: Bos | place: Iran: Karaj | collected 2018-10 | reverse complement strand
TTATTATTAATCCATAAAAGACCAAACATTATGGCTACAATCCAAGACATCAGAGCCCTTGAGCTCAGAATTTACGAAGCCGTGGAGGAGTACCTCAGCGCTCCCGACGCTTACGACAACCCGGTGCTGCACGTCTATCTGGACAAAGAGCGGATGGAGTATCGTGCGGAGATTGCAGAGAACATGACCGGCAGCGAGGTCGACGGAGTGTATGCCGTCGAGAGTGTCGTCCGCGAAGGGGACGAGGGGCTTGAGCCCGACAACGACCGTGCGAGCGACATCGCCAACAGTTGGATATTCCTCGATTGAAACGGGTCGGATTCGACCCCTTAAACAAGCATTAATCCATAAAAGACCAGAAAACGAAATGCTGAATGACAAGAACCATAGGCAACACAGTTATGCGACGATGGGAATTGGTCTTCCTTTGGACGCCGTATGGTGTTGCCTTTTTGAAATGAAGTAACAATGGATGTGGTATCATTTTTTGCAGGTTGCGGAGGTCTTGATCTTGGATTTGAACAAGCAGGCTTTCGGGTGGTTTGGGCAAATGAGTTCGAGCCGAGTGTCCATGCAACCTACCAAAAGAATCATACTACCACCGTCCTCTGCAAAGACGATATCAATACCATTGACCCCAATGATATTCCAGATTGTGACGGTTTCATAGGCGGTCCGCCCTGTCAATCATGGAGTGTAGCAGGAAAACAACAAGGATTGGATGACAAACGAGGGCAACTATTCATCACCTACATCGGAATGATTAAAGCAAAGATGCCCAAGTTCTTTGTGATTGAGAATGTCAAAGGGCTGCTTGATGAAAAGTTCAAAGATGTCTTTGATGACTTTCTTTTTCAGTTGAATGAGATTGGTTACGATGTTAAGTACCGCCTCCTAGATGCTGTAGATTATGAGGTTCCGCAAAATAGAGAAAGAGTATTCCTTGTTGGATTTCGTCATGATTTAGGCATAGATTACCACTTCCCACAGCCGTCAGTACAAAAAACATTGACGCTTGAGGATGCTCTTAAAGATATCACAATTCATCCCAAACCTTGCGATGAAAATGATAAAATGACCAATAGTAACAGTTACTATAGTGGCAAGTTCAACTCGTTTTATTACCGAGCAAACCGTCGTCGCAATTGGGACAAACCTTCTTTCACCATTCACGCAACTGGTTATAACATCCCTCTTCATCCATCATCTCCAAATATGATTTATCATGGTTATGAAGACTGGTCGTTTATCAAAGAGAAGTTTGGTAAATACAGAAGGCTAACCGTACGAGAATGTGCCAGAATTCAGACATTCCCTGATTCTTTTGAATTAGAATGCGATAATATACTTGATGCCTACAAGATGATAGGTAATGCCGTTCCCGTAAGAATGGCAGAAATCTTAGCCACTTCCATTAGTGAGGCATTGGAGAAAGCCACAAACGAACGCCAACAAAAAAGAGGCGTAATAAAGCCAGAAGACCGAGTACTGGTAGGCTTTTATAAAGGATATCCTCATTGGAAGATTATTACTCACCAAGGATTCTATTATGTGAGGGCAGATGGTCGTAAGGGCGCATTGTCTATTGAGGACTTACAACCATTACCCCGACTCCTGCTACTTCACTCCACCCAGCGTATGCAGCTATACGAATTGACCGATGTCGAACCGAGGTATTATGGCAAAAATTATATTGAGCGTCTCGGCTTTCAACCTTCTGGTGAAACATATATTGGTATAGGTTTCGATTCCTCGTTCAAGTACAAATTGAAATCTGTAGGCATTGACAAGGATTCCCTTCAGTTGAAAGAGCAATTCGCTCCGTATATAACCACTTTTAAAGAACTAATAAGCGACAAAAAATAATGCCACTAAGATTCATAGATTTATTTGCCGGATTAGGCGGTTTCCATTTTGCGCTCAGCGAATTGGGGCATGAATGTGTGTTTGCTTCTGAACTGCGAGAAGATCTGCGAAAACTCTATACTATCAACTTTCCTGGAACAAGAATAGAAGGTGATATTACCAAAATCAATCCCCAAGACATACCCACTCACGATATCTTATGTGCAGGGTTCCCTTGCCAGCCATTCAGCCAGGCAGGGAAAAGGCAAGGTTTCAATGATGAGAAAGAAAGGGGGAATTTGTTTTATACAATATGTAATATTATTGATGAGCATCATCCAAGATATGTATTTCTTGAAAATGTATCCAATCTTAAAGGACATGATGAAGGAAACACATGGGCTACCATTAAGAAGATGCTAGAAGAGAGAAATTATGCCGTACAAGAACAAATACTATCGCCGCACCAATTTGGTGTGATACCTCAGCATCGTAGGCGAATTTACATTGTATGCGAGAATCGCAATTATGGGAATTTGGAAGATTTTAAGTTCCCAGAACCCTCAAAAAACATAAAATGTGATATCAAACGAATCATTGAAGAGGATGATCCAGATTATATACCAATAAAAGCAGAAACTCGTAAACAATTAGCCCTTTGGCAAGAATTCATAGATTTAACTATCAAACATGGTCAGAAGATTCCTCGATTCCCGATATGGGCAATGGAATTTGGAGCTGATTATGAGTTCAAGAAGAAGGCTCCCGCATTTCAATCTATCAAAGAATTGAAAGACAAACATGGGCATTTGGGGCGACCTATCGATGGAATTGGAAAAGCTCAGTGTTTAGGATGTCTCCCAATATATTCACAAACCGACAAGTCAGAAGTTTTCCCTGATTGGAAAATAAGATATATCGAGCAGAACCGTGAGTTCTATAGGAAAAATAAAGAATGGCTTGACATATGGATATCTAAAGTCCAGCATCTGGAAAATAGTCACTTGAAACTTGAATGGAATTGTGGAGATAACGCAGAACCAATTTTGGAAGATAAAATTATACAGTTTCGTGCTTCTGGCATTCGGGTCAAGTTACCCACCTTTTCTCCTGCATTGAATCTTGTTGGAACACAGATTCCAATTTTTCCATGGGTTAATCTACCTGAAGGTTCTTATTCACCAGGTGAACCCTCAAAGGGTCGTTACATGACAAGAAAAGAAGCTGCCAAATTGCAAGGTATGATGAAACTAAAATTTGGGAATGACAACTTTGCGCTATCGGTACCTCGGTCTTTTGAGGCCTTAGGTAATGCAGTAAATGTAACGATTGTGAAACATATTGCAAAAAATCTAATACGAGAATGATGGAAATGGACAAAATAACAATTAATAGCCAAGAGATAAGCATACCGACCGTAGATATTACGATAGGGGCTAACATGTATGGGAGAATCTCAGATATTACAAACACCCCATCACATGTATTGGCTGAATTTGTAGACAATGCAATCCAATCTTATATTGATAATAAACAAGAATTGCTCAATCAAGACCCTGATTACAAACTGAAAGTCGAAATAATTCTTGAATGGGATAATAATGACGATAATCGAGCCTCAATGATTAGCATTAGGGATAATGCTGGAGGTATTGGGAAAGATAATTTTGCCAATGCTTTTAAATTAGCACACACACCAGATGACAACTCGGGGCTGAATGAGTTTGGCATGGGTATGAAAACCGCTGCTTTGTGGCTGGGCGAAGAATGGAGTGTTGAGAGTACGGCTATAGGGGAAAATGTTTCTAGAAAAATTGTTTTCGACCTGAACAATGTTATGGCCAACGAGTTGAAATCGCTGCCTGTCACACATAATACTGCTGATGTCAGCGAGCATTTTACTCTTGTTAAAATATCATCTCCAACAAAGAATGTACCCTCAATAAAGAGTTTGCAAAAAATAAAAGACGAACTTGCAAGCATTTATCGTAAGTATCTCCGGACAGATGAAATAGAACTGATAGTGAACGAAAGTCCTCTTTCTTATTCTGATCCAGTTGTGCTTACGGCTCCTTTTCATAAAAAAACGGGACAACCTGAAGGAGAGAAACTTTATTGGAGAAAAGACATAGACTTTAGTTTTGGGAAATATCGTGCAACAGGCTTTATTGCGCTATTAAACACAATGCAGCAAACCAAGAATGGGCTTGCACTTTTGCGAAGAGGCCGAGTAGTAGTTGGTGCGGAAACAGACGGTCGCTATTTCCCAAAAGTTCTGTTTGGTACTGTAGGAAGTCCGCGTTATAAGCGTTTGTTTGGGGAACTGGAGTTGGATGGTTTTGACGTTGCATTTAACAAAAATGATATCCAAGACCGTGAGAATCTGGAAATGCTTATGGAAGCACTGAAATCTGAAATCCATACAAAAAACTTTGATCTCTATACACAAGCGGAAAATTATCGTGAGGACGAAAGGGCAAAACAAGTCAAGAAAATAGTAAGAGGTCACAATACTTCCAAGGAGAAGGATAAAAGAATTGAGATAAATACGAAGCCAGAGCCTGCATTATTCCCAACATTCCCCCCTGAACAAATAATAGAGCCGACAGTAATAGACCAATATAATGACACTTACGTAGTAAACGGCTTCCCATATACACTGAAAGTGCAGTTCGTTGATTCTGGAAAAGATCTATTGTGGATAAGAGTGAGTAAGGAGACCAATAATACTGTTATTTGTAATATCAATACTAGCCACTTGTATTTCGAGCAGTTTGGGAAACCCACACCTGCGATTATAGCTTTATTGAAGACAATAGCTATTGCAAAATTTATTGCCCAAAAGAAAGGCAATGACTCAACAGGAGAATTGCTAGAGCACTTTAATCAACTAATCCTTAAAACTAAAGTGTAAAGCCATGCAAAAAATTATTATAAATAATACAACCACTCCAAATGGAGATAGCAAAACCTCCTTACTGAACGAAGTCCAGATGGGGATTCACTTCAATGAGTTTGTGGAATCTCAGAAACTGGGGTTGAAGCCAGACGGAAGCTACAAACGAAAAGGCATCACTACACTTGGTGCCGTGAATTTGCGTGAGGAAACAGTACACATTCTTTCACATTGCAATCCTCATAATGCTACAACCAATCCGGAAACAACTCATCTTGTAGTTGGTTATGTACAAAGCGGTAAGACGATGTCGTTTACCGGACTGACGGCATTGGCTCTTGATAATGGCTATCGAGTGGTCATCTATTTGGCCGGAACGAAGACCAACCTGTTAAACCAAACGGCTCAACGTTTAGAGAAAGACTTAATAGGAAAGAATGGACAAAACAAGGATTTCTATAGACTGCATAAGGATCCAAGTATTGATGAGACAGAGCAAATTGTAGGACATCTGTTTTTGTCGAGTCGTCCTATCATACTTATTCCTATCCTAAAGCATTGGAAACATATTGACAAGTTGGTAGAAATACTGAAAGATTCTGACTTCAAAGATGCAATGGATGGTGAAACAGCTCTTGTAATTGATGATGAAGCAGATCAAGCATCACTTAATAGTTATGGCCGAAAGAATAGCAAACGTGATGCCGATGGCTTAACAGAAGAGGAACTTCAGTCAAAAACTTATGAGTCTATTTTGAGGATGAGATCCGTTCTTCCGGGCAATACTTATATCCAATATACAGCCACACCACAGGCTAACATTCTAATCAGTATGCAAGACCTATTATCTCCCAAGAGTCATACTCTACTAACCCCTGGGGAAGGATATATTGGTGGAAAACTATATTTTGGCAAAGGTCCTAATCACAATCTGTTTAATGGTGCTCTCATTCGAACCATACCAGAAGATGAAGTTTTCCATAAAAAATACAACCCGCTAAAGCGAATGCCAAAATCGTTGAAAGATGCCTTGATGCTTCATATCCTGGCTGTTGCTGTTGTTGTAAAATGTTTGCATGTTGATGATGTGGAATACTTATCAATGATGGTACACCCGGATAACACCAAGGAGTGGAATAAAAAGTTTAAGGAATGGATTGATACAGAGTTGAAGAAGTGGCGCAGGTTGTTGCGTAAGCCAGATGGTGAAATTGATAAGGAGGAAATGATGTCACGTTTTGAGGAACTATATCAAATGGCCATTAGTTTCTATGACGAGTATGAGAGACACCCTTTTGACGAAGTGAAGAAATACATTTCTGATGTGCTTAATGATTATAAGACATACCTTGTTAATACGGATTCTGAGGCTGAAACAGAAATCGACTGGAACAGATATAGCATGCACATTCTTATTGGAGCAGAAATGCTGAATCGAGGCTTCACTGTTGAGAAGTTGGCCACCACCTACATGCCTAGATATACCAAAGGGCCATCTAATGCAGATACTATCCAGCAAAGATGCCGATTCTTTGGCTACAAAGAGGACTACATCAAGTCATGCAGGGTTTTCTTACCCCAATCTTCCGTGTTAGAATACATGGAATATATCACACACGAGGAAGAATTGCGTACAACGCTGGCATCATGTAGCACTTTGGCACAGGCCGAACGCAAGATATTGTTATCGCCTCGTTTAAGGCCAACTCGATCAAATGTGCTACCTATATCAGTTGTTAACACAAAATTGAAGGGGATGCATGGGATGCAGGCTTTCGAAAGTAAAGAACGAATTGAGGCAAATGAATTTATTGTGAAAACATTCTTATTAAAACATGAGGATGATTTTGTGGTTCATGATGAATATACTACTATTGATCGTACCCATAGATGGATGAAATTGTCCGTAGAGGAAGCAATTGAATTCTTGGATTCTTTCCGTTTCGGTAATTATCAGGATGCAGCCCGCAAGGCGGCAACCATCAGATATTTGCGTTATCTTTCAGGGGAGGATAATCCCGATGCGTTGAAGTATGTCTACTTTATTCAAATGGCATTTAATGCTCCAATCCGACATCGTTCTTTTGATAAAAGCAAACTGCGCCTTGCGGAGAATACGGCATTATTTGCTGGTCCTAGTTCTGCTGGTGATTCTACCAATTATCCTGGTGATAGTAAAATATGTGGCAGTGACTCAATAACAATCCAACTACACCATATATATTTGGATGGTGCAGAATTGGACTTCCCTCACGAAGCATATACATTGGCCATTAACTATCCTGAACAGATGGCTATTAACTATTGTGAAAGTGAACGGACAATGCAAGACGAAGAAGATGATATTGATTAATGCGAATAGTTATGCAGAGAAGATTTTTATTTGAACAATTGCTCGCCCTGCGCGAGGGACAACCAGGAGGATGCGAGTTTACAGTTATTCCATTGGAAGGAACGATGCATAAAGTTGGTGTGTCTGCGGAAGGGTATCCCAAATTCTTTGTATTCACTAATGATACCGCCTCTTCAACAAAAAATACAACATTGGAAATACTTTCTGTAGAATATAACCTTTCTTGTACATTTGTTGACGAAAACAGAACAAAAAAGCCCCACAATTATACAGTAATTACACTCCGCTCACTTGATGAGACATTACAATCAGAGTTTATTGATATTGTTCTTTTGATGTTACAGCGTTTGCCCGAAATACCTTCGAGGCATGATATTGCCATTGAAGTAGAAAACTTGATTTCCATCTTTTCTGCAATGGCCTGCCCTCCACGAAAGCAGATACAAGGATTGTGGGCCGAATTGCTTGTTATAGAACGCAGTGTTTCACCATTGATATTGATTAACGCTTGGCACGACTCCCCCTCCTCCAAATATGACTTTACGTTGGGTCGTGATAAGGTTGAGGTAAAAAGCACTTCGGGAGAAGAACGCAAACATCATTTCTCTCTGGATCAACTAAATCCCTCTCGTAATTCCCGTTTGCTTATCGCTTCTGTTATCGTAAGAGAATCTGGGCATGGCAATGGCGGCATGTCGGTCAACGAACTATATGCTAAGATTTGCGAAAAAGTATCTTCTGTTAATGCACGTTTGCATCTTTATAGAGTCATTGTTGAAACGATTGGCTCAGATATACACAAAATAGATGATACTTTTTTTGACTATGTTGAGGCCTCTGATACATTGCGGTTCTATGATGCTAATGAGGTGCCTGGAATTAGAAAAGATGGAATTATGCAAGGTGTGTCAAGTGTTGGTTTCAGCAGCGACTTGACAGGCATAGTTGATGTACAAAGCCCAGAATCCGCTTTTGCAGTAAAAGACAGTCCATTGTTTAACAGTATATTCGGATAATAATATGGCAAAATTGAGTAGCAAAACATTGAGGCAATTATTTGAGGATTCTATTAAAGACTCTGCTACTTTTAAGCGTTTAGACGATGGCGTAAGGAATCCTGGCCACATTATGTTCAATGGTGTTGAGATATTTGTATATATAAAAAATCTCTCACCTGCATATTTTGATAATCCTGATGTATGGAGGGCACAAATGACTGGCATAGATGTGTTGAAAGATATTAAGGAGTCTTCGGCAATGTTTATCTTATTGGGTTATGATTCTGAAAATAAGGTGTATGCCACATGGAATCCACATCAGGTAAAACAAAGAATCGGTACTGCAAGTAGCCCATCTTTATATTCAAGATTATCATTACAAAAAGAGGTCTCAAGAAGTCATGAGATTAAATCAATGGTACTAAACAATGACCTTGAAGTTTTGGTGTTTCCTTATGACAGTCTGATTGATGTTTTGTCTAACCTGGATCAGTTCTTCCCGGATACGTCTGATTATGTGGCCATGGGGTCAAAACGAAGGAGTGAAGCTAATGCAGCATATAAAGAATTGACCAGTTTGAGAAGATTGGATGAGTATGCCAAATTCCTTTTTTCTGCAGGACTTGCATCATCTGAAGTTGAACGTCTTTGCCAAGCTGTAAAGCGCATTGTCAATAGTAATCTGATTTCCCTTCATAGAAAGATATTCCTTGCCTATGATTCACTGTCCGAATACCAGCAAGCGGTAGTTGAATTCTTTAATCTTGATGACGTTAATGAGTTTAAAGAACAACGGGGAGAGATTTATCCAGCAGCGCTATCATCTTATATAGGGTTTCTCCAAAATCAGCAGGGTGACATAACTGAAGATGTTCAGTCAAAAGAAAAAAATGAAGAAGATGATGATGCAGTAAGAGAGGATTCCAATAATCAACAAACTGATGTTTTTACGGATTGGGAAGCAACTTATGAGGACGAGCAAGGTAAACTTACAAAAATAATGAATCCCGAATTGCTCAAGAAACTTCGACCTCATTTGGATACGGAATACCCCTCACTGCCTCCGGCTTATAATATTATTACAGACTTTTACGGAGACAGATATCCCAATATGCAGTTAAAAGATTGGGGCAGACTTATAAATGCCATTGAATGGGATAAATGTAATGAAGATGGAGTTATCCCCGAAGAAATAATTAGTTCGGGAAAGAAAAACAGGCAGAAGATAAAAGTACAGTTTCCTGATGGCCACATCTCAAATCATTCAAAAGTGATGCAAACGCTGGTTGATGTAGTTATGTATGCAGACCCAGAAAAAGTAAGAGATTTGAATATCATTGTATGTGGGGACAACCTCGTAACATTGAATCTTAATCCTATCTATATGAGCGCATACAAAGAAGTAGGCAAAGGATTATACGTCAACACGGCTTCTGATACAAAACGGAAGTATTTGCAGATATTAGAGATAAATGACAGATTAAAATTGGGGTTAATGGTGGAAATAAATTGATGGAATGCATTCACAACAAAAAACTATTCCGCCTCATCGTTTTATTAAACACAATAGAAAACAGGGACACAGGGACAGGCACCTGTCCCACGCCAAAAGTAAGGGAATATTAGGTGGCACATTTTCGGTTTTTGGATACTAATAAGAGGGAGGATGTATGAGGGCTGAGGTATGATGTATGGTGTGATATTGAATGAAATAAAGACGTTGTTGAAAAAAAAAGAAAAATACATGATATGGCAAACGATTTAACTACAGCTAATGGTTTATTGCAAACCGAGGATTCGGAATATGTGAGACTTGTCTCACTTATTTTAAATGGATAAACGAAAACATAAAAATATGTGTGAGTTAGCTAAAATCTCCAATAATCCAAACAACGTCTGGATAATTGACATGGACCAATAATTCGTGATTCCCCACCCCGCCACCAGAATATGTAAGAAATGAGGAACAAGTATAATAAATGTGTTAATGTGTAAATCTTGATCAATTGATTGCTTGAACTGAGGTCGGCGACCACTGAATAACTGAATGTGCTAATGTGGGAATGCGGGAATGTGTAAGTGAAAATTGGAAGGATAATATTTGAATATGAGCAACGATAAGGACGGATATTTGAACTTTGACGAGTATATACGCCAAGGGGAGCCAGCGCAACGAGAAAGGGCTGACGCATGGCGTGTGGCTATCGGCTTGCAGGCCGTCGATGGATTAAAGACATCGGAGTATTTGCAGAATACTGCCCGCAGAAACATCGAAGGGGAAATAACTATCGACGAGGCCCGTGAATTGGTGAAGCAATACTACATCACGAAGACCTCCCACGACGACGATGATGCTGACAAAGAAGAGGCAGATAGGGTCTCAAGTAACATCTCGAAGCTTCTGCAGACAGATGCTTTCACTTATAGCGTGGCAGGATTGGCGGCCATCCATCGTGCAATCTTTGAAGGTGTGTTCAAACATGCCGGACAATTCCGCGAGTACGACATCTCGAAAAAAGAATGGGTGCTACGAGGCGACTCTGTACTGTATGGCCGTTGGCAAGACTTGCGGATGGCTCTGGAGTACGACCTGGATAGGGAGCGTCAGTTTTCTTACACGGATTTGGACAAAGACAGCATAGTGGAACATATTGCCAGTTTTGTGTCTGGAATATGGCAAATCCACCCGTTCAAGGAAGGAAACACCCGAGCGACGGCACTCTTTACCATCAAATATCTGAGGATGTTGGGTTTCAGCGTCAACAACGACCTCTTTGCCAACCACTCGTGGTATTTCAGAAACGCATTGGTGCGAGCCAACTACCGCAACGTGGCCAAAGGAATAGAATATGAACCGCTATTCTTGATTCGATTCTTCCGCAATTTGCTTCTTGGCGAGAAAAACATCTTGAAGAACCGATATATGATGATCAATCCACCGGAAGAGTGGAAGATGCCTGAGGGTGAGATGCCCAGTCACCAGATAACTAACGAGCAAGTAGAGGACAAGCTCAATACAAGTACCGCACAAGCACCGTACAAGTACCGTACAAGCTCGTCTACAATAAACTTAAGTCCAGATAGTAAGTTTTACACAAACAACGAAGATATTATCGATCTTGTACGAGTTATTGGAAACGATGAATTAAGCATCAGCCAGATGATGAACATCAAAAAACTCAAGCATAGACAGAGTTTTGTAGACACCCATCTTGAACCCGCTTTGAAGGAGAAGTTCGTGCGCAGAAAATACCCCGACCGTCCCAACCAACCAAGGCAGAAATAGCTGTTAACAGTGAAGGGTGTGACTCTATATAATGAATTAATAAAAGGAGGGATGTAATTTAGCATCAAAAAATATGACTTTTTTGGAATCTATTCCCAAAAAGTCGTAACTTTTTTGGAGTTGATTCCAAAAAAGTTGTATTTTTGCATCGTAAAACACACCTATATGAAGAAAACAACGCTTATCATACTTTTTACAATCATGACTTT
>JAEEGL014881324.1_pt1 | contig 11587 bp, 9 predicted proteins | sample 9134231 | NCBI WGS metagenome assembly JAEEGL01 (sample SAMN16246548, study PRJNA631951) | gut metagenome | biome: gut microbiome; feature: rumen; material: fiber-attached | host: Bos | place: Iran: Karaj | collected 2018-10 | reverse complement strand
TGAGATACCAAGGCCAAGGATGAGCTATGCGATGATCATTCTGAGAAAGCTGTGGAATGAGGAGATCGGACCTGACTATCTCATAAGAAAGCTGGCAGACAAAGACGGAATTACCCGCTGTGACATGGCAGACACAGTCGCATTCATGGCACTGTCAAAGGCCATTGATCCGCGATCAGTGAGAGGCTCTCTTGTCCACTCAAGAATGTACCTGGGGACAGGAGTCTCGGCATGCAGCCTTGACGATTTCTACACAACTCTGGGGTTCATGGGTAATCACAAGGATGAGATCCTTAGACTGTTTGCTGAGAAAACCGGGAGCCTCCCGAGCGGCAACTCCATGCTGTTTTACGATGTTACGAACGCTTATTTTGAAACTGCGCTTACGGACGAAGAAAAGGGAATGGCTCGCAACGATCTGGACGAGCTGTGGTCTGAGCTTATAGCAAAATACGAGGATAAAGGTCTGCTCGATGCGTCTCAGAAAAATGAAGACGGTTCATATCCGGATGAGTCTTTGCCTGAGGAGCTGCTTGGCGAGTTTGCACGTGAAAGCTTTCTGAGAATGCGGGGACCGTCGAAGGAGCACCGGATGGATCTGCCTATCGTGTCTGTGGCACTGGTGATTGATGATAAGGGGATGCCGCTGGACTTTGAGATGTTCTCCGGGAACGCTGCGGAAATCAGCCACATGGAGAACTCAATATGCAAGCTTCAGCGCAAGTACGGAGTTCGCAATGTCACTGTGGTGGCAGACAGAGGGCTCGGTTCGGTGCCGAACCTGAAGATGCTGCAGGCCAAGGGGCTTGGCTTCATTATCGCGCAGAAGCTGACAAACATCGGCAAGGATGTTACTGAGCAAATCTTCTCTGATGACGGCTGGGAGATGATGGATGGCGGAGGCAAAAGCAAGTTCATCCCCGGGTTTGAGAAAAAAGGAACCGGGGGCGAAAGCATTACGTGCAATCTGCTCGTTTTCTGGAATAAGACTCGAGAGGCGAGAGACCTTGCCGTTCTGGCACAAGACCGCGAGACCGCAGAAAAGGCAGTCAAGGCAAAAGGCCAAATCAGAAAGGCCTCCCGCTCATGGCAGGCTCTGGTTGTCACCGACAGCAAAACACCGAATGCTGAAAGCATAAACGAAGCGGCATATGAAAAGAGGAAGAAACTGTGCGGTTACTCAGCTGTTGTATGGCTCTGTCCTCCCAGCTCTCCGGACTCGATAAAAAAGGAAGACATAGCAGGAGTGTATCACCGCCTTGAGAGGATAGAGGAATGCTTCCGCATCATGAAGTCCAACCTGTGCCTCAGGCCCATGTTCGTGCGCACTGCAGAACATATCAGAGGCCATGTCCTGTGCTGTGTGCTGGCACTAATCATTATCAGGCTGGTTGAGAGGAAGCTTGCCGGAATCGGCGAAAAGCTGTCCCCTGACCGCATATGCGCTGCTATGAAGGACGCGAACTGCTCTGTCTCAGCCACACCGGGCGGCCTGGTGTTTGTAACTGACTCGGACTACAGCTGGGCGAAAGACACCCTGGAGGCTATAGGAAATGAAAAGACTGCAGAAAAGGTTAACGGCGGCGAGCTTAAACCTGACCTTACCGCCATTGAAAAAGCGCTTGGCGTTAAACCTGTGCCGGCCATTTGTGCGAAAGGCATCTTTGAGCGCTGTTTTGGGAGAAGGTTCGCCACCAATGATGCTCTGGTGGGAGACTTTGTGAGCAGGCTGAAGCTGCCCAAGTAGAGTTTACCACCTAATTTTTAGGGAATAAACGTACAATCCATTGATATACATGGATTAGCACGGCTTTTTAAGAGGATACGAGCTAAACTCGGGAGATTGTCTGCCGCCGCTATGTAAGGGAAATCTGATCCAGAGAGTCAGGCATTAAAGGAAGGGCCTCCGCATTGGAATGCGGGGGCCCTTTTTCATTTCAGCAGGGACATTTCACCGGAGTGGAAAATCACTTCCCGGACTTTTTCTCCCGGAGGTTCACCACCGCATAGCGGTAGTACCAGTCGAGGAGCTCCTCGAAGGACCTCGCCTTCCGGCAGTCCCTGTCATCCTTTCCGACCGGGGCCGAGGGATCGAGCTCCAGATCATCTGGTCTCAGGAGGCGCATGCCGCTCCAGGAGAAGGCGGGCTCATCAATAAGGCAGGCCTTGCCGTTTATCCCGCTGATCATGGCGTTGAAGGCAAAGGAGGGCTCGCAGCCATCGGAGAGTATGTCGCAGCCCGGATAGACAAAGTCAGAGCCGGGGAGCGCCCGTCCGTAGAGCGTCGGGAATATCCCCATCTGCGAGGCGAACTTCTTCCCGTCATAGGCCGCGCCCTTCCTGAACTTCTCCGGGACATAGATCCAGAACGGCACGGAGTGCCCGAGCAGGGCCTCGGAGGTCCTGGTGTAGTTGAGCCCTCTTACATTGTGGTCTCCGGTGAAGGCGATCACCGTGTCATCCCTGCCGCTGCCCTTCAGCTCGTCTGAGATGAAGGTTCCGAGCATGTCGTTCGCGTAGCGGAAAGTCCGGAACATCTGCCTGATGTCAGGGAGCGGGAAGCGCCTGAGGGCCTTCTCCGGGATCTCAAAGTCGGCTCCATGGTAGCTCTTCGGCACCAGATAGGGCCCGTGGTTCGTGGTGGAGAGCATCAGGATGAAGACCTTCTCCCCGCTCTTCCTCGCCTTCTCAAGGCGGTCAGAGGCGAAGCGGAACATGAAGCCGTCAGGGACGCCCCAGGCGCCGGCCTTGGCCTCGGGGTACTTGTTCTCGATGCTGTGCTCATCATCGATCTCGTCAAAGCCGAGGAAAGTGAGGAACTCGCCGATGTTGCGCCAGGCGGCGGATCCCGAGGTGATGAAGACCAGCTTATAGCCCTTTTCCTTAAAGGGCTTCACCGCGTTGAAGAGGAACGGCGCCCGCTTGGCGTCCGTGACGCTCACGTCAAGCCTGGTGCCGCGGATGAGAAGGCGGGCGAGCGTGTCCATGGTGCCGTCGCCCTCGGAGAGGAAGTTCCGGAAATGGTACCCATCCCCGAGAATGCCGCGGAGGCTCCCCATGAGGTCAAAGGAGGCCGGATCGTCAAAGCGGAGCATGTGGGTGCTCATGCTCTCCATTACGGCAAACACAACGTTCGGGGAGTCCTTGAGGCTCCTAGCCTCACCAGGGACCTTCTGCCTGAAGGCGCCGGCGGGATCGCTGATGTCCGCCTCAATGCCGACATTCCTGGCGAGCTTCCTGAGCTCGTCATTTTCCGCCTCGGGGAGCCGCTTGGTGTTCCTCCGGTCGCTCACCGCCCAGTAGAAGGCCATCAGCGAGTTGGGGAGCGACATGTTCACAGCCCGGAAGCGGCTTGCCGCGGCGTCATTGCGCCTTAAAGGAAAGCGCCCAACCGAGCCGCGGGTTCCGATGACGTACACCGCTATGACAATCAGCACCAGGACTCCCGCCAGGACCTTTCCCCATGCCGCCCTGGTGTTCCAGGGAAGCCGCGCTCCGGAGAACAGCGCGTCCGCCTTCCTGAAGATGTATACAAGGAGGAGAAGCCCGAGGGCTGCCGCAGTGAGAGCCCTCCCCAGAGGGTAGTCATGGACAACAGTCTTCATTACCGCCTCTGCGTCCTCGTCGAAGGCGCTGAAGATGAAGACGTCGATATAGCTGTTGTAGGTGCGGTAGAAATAGAAGTTGATTACGGAGAATACTATAAGGACAAAGGCCGTGAAGACGCCGCCCGTCCTGAAGGCGATGCCGACCGTGCGGGGGCTCCGGAACGCTGAGCCCAGGATCATCACGAGGAGGAACGGCGCGAAGGTGAGCGTGAACGCTCTGATATCATAGAGCGTGCCGGTACGGAAGACATCGTACTTCTCGGCGCCGGTGAGCTTTGCGAGATCGTCAGGGGCGAACGCCTGCAGCATCAGGTATCTCGAAACTGCGGAGATGATAAGGAAAAGCGCTGCCGCAAAGGCAAGCGAGCAGACAATCCTCGCGGGGCCGGACTGGCGCATGGCAAAAATCCTCAGGTGAAATTCACAAAATTATAATCCCGGAGGCACTGTTTTGGGAAAAAGCTTTTTCCGCTTCAGGCATTTCACGGTAAACCAGGAGCGTGCCGGCATGAAGGTCTCGACAGACAGCGTGCTGCTCTCCTGCCTCGCGGACCTCGGGAAGCCCCGGAGGATCCTCGACATCGGGACCGGAACAGGGCTCCTCGCCCTCCTCTCTGCGGAGAAGTACCCTGAAGCTCTCGTCACCGGAGTCGAGATTGAGGAAGGGGCGTACCTCGACGCCCTGGGAAATTTCGCTGCGTCGCCCTATTCAGAAAGGCTCACGGCGGTGCACGGCGACATCAGGGAGCTCAGGGACGAAGAATTTGACGCCGTAATCGTGAACCCTCCCTATTTTACGGGGAACAGCCAGGAGCTCCGGAGCGAGGAGCGGCGGACCGCACGGCAGGACGCGACTCTCACGGACAGGGATCTGAGGGACGCGGCGGTGAGGCTCCTCAGGGAGGACGGGATATTCGCGATCTGCCTCCCGCCGCTCCGAGCACCGTCATTTCTCCGGGCGGCAGGGGGAGTACTTGCGCCAGCGGAGGAGATTTCCCTGATTCCGCGAGAGGGAAAGGAGGAGTACCTCCGGATAATCACCCTCCGGAGGACTGGATCCGGAGCCACGTGCGCGAGAAGAACCTTCACTGTACGGAGCGCAGACGGCTCCTACAGCCGTGAGTACCTTGAGGCGACAGACGGGATATTCCTCACCAGGGAGCAGAAGGCGGCGCTCAGGCGGGAGCTCGGAAAAGGCTGACGAGCGCCATGACTCCCTGCCCTGAAGGCGGGAAGAGCAGTGAAAATGAAAAAATCATGAAAAAATCTTCAAAAGGGCTTTAAATTCATTAAAAATCGTGTAAAATAGAACGCGCTACAGGGGAATAGCTCTTAACGGTAGAGCGGCGGTCTCCAAAACCGAAGGTTGTGAGTTCGAATCTTACTTCCCCTGCCATTTCAGAATTGTTTTCCCCCTCGGTCCTTCCATCATTCTGCACTGTTTTTGTTATGTAATTTCACCGCCTTGATCATTGATTCCTGCGGAAATTTTTTGACACTACTCACAAAAATTATATATTATATAATTGCGGTTCAGATAATCAGACGGCCTTTCAGTTTTAACAGTTTTTGTACTGCAGACAGCAAAGAATGTATTTTTCTTAAGCAGCTTACAGTTCACATTTCTGTTAAGAAGTCGTTCGAGGACGAGCTGAAAGCAATTAAAACCAAGAATAGATCCGGCGCTGTTTCATGCGAAAACATCCGGATTTTTAACGCCAGCATGCGGATATACCGGTGTTCATAGTATAAGCACTTGTTTTCTGCAGGCAATCTGATGCGCAAGAGATTTTTTGATCAGTACCGTGTACTGGTCTGAAAGCTGTTGAAAATTGTTTAATTCCGCGTAGCATGCCGGACTGCCGACATTTTACAAAGATGACTGCAGTTTTCAGTAAAAAGGTAGTAAAACTAAGAAATCCCTGGAGAACTCTCACATGGCCAACCCTCTTTACGGCAGGGACATAATATCCATATCTGAACTTACCCGTCCTGAAATCGAGCTAGTGCTCGACACGGCAAAGCGCCTCAAGGAACACCCGGATCACACGCTCCTTAAGGACCGCGTAATCGCAAGCTGCTTCTTCGAGGCCTCCACCCGCACCAGGCTCTCGTTCGAGACCTCGATCCACCGCCTCGGCGGGCAGGTAATCGGCTTCTCCGACGCATCGAACACCTCGATGAGCAAGAAGGGCGAGACCTTCGCCGACACCATCAGGATCATCACCTCCTACGCCGACGCCCTTGTCATGCGCCATCCCCAGGAAGGCGCCGCAAGGCTCGCCGCCGAGGTGTCAAAGGTTCCGGTCATCAACGCGGGAGACGGCTCCAACCAGCACCCCTCCCAGACGCTGCTTGATCTCTTCACCATCTTCGAGACCCAGGGACGCCTGGACAACCTCAGCATCGCCTTCGTCGGCGACCTGAAGTACGGCCGCACCGTCCACTCACTCGCCCAGGCACTCTGCCACTTCGGCGCGAAGCTCCACTTCGTCGCCCCCAAGCAGCTCGCCATGCCCGACTACCTGGTTGACGAGCTCAAGGAAAAGGGGCTCGTCTGCGAGTTCCATGACAGCATCGAGGAAATCCTCCCCGAGCTCGACATCCTCTACATGACCAGGGTGCAGCGCGAGCGCTTCGACGAGAGCGAGTACCACAGCATCGCCTCGAAGTTCATTCTCCGCGCCGCGACTCTCCGCGACGCGAAGAAGAACTTCAAGGTCCTTCACCCGCTGCCCCGCATCGACGAGATCACCCAGGATGTCGACGATACGCCTTACGCATACTATTTCCAGCAGGCCGCGAACGGCGTCTTCGCCCGCGAGGCCCTGCTTGCCCTGGTCATGAACGAGGAGGTCTGAATGTCAGATACTGAGAAGAAGGATTACGGGACGCTCAAGGTTGAGGCCATCAGGAACGGCTCCGTAATCGACCATATCCCGGCAGGAAGGGCCCTCCAGATCCTGAGGCACTTCAAGATCCTGAGGCAGGCCGCGACCGAGCAGATCCCCATCACCGTGGGGCTCAACCTCTCATCGAACAGGAGCGGCACCAAGGACATCATCAAGATCGGCGACTACTTCCTTGATCAGAAGCAGGTCAACCAGCTTGCGTTCCTCGCCCCGGGCTCCACCATCAACATCATCAAGGACTACAAGGTCGTCGAGAAGCTGAGGCCCTCGCTCCCCGAGCGCGTCACGGGCGTCTTCGCCTGCCCCAACGCGAACTGCATCACCAACAGGGAGAACACCGTCGACACCTGCTTCACGGTCTATGAGTCCAAGGGCGAGGTCATGATGAAGTGCCATTACTGCGAGAAGGCCTTCAGCCAGGACATCGTCTGCAAGAACCTGAAGTAAAAGTTTTCCGGGGAGCCGGGGCTCCCCATTGAATTCAGAGGAGAAGGCGCCCGCGGCGCCTTTTCAGAGGAAAAGGCCGGTTCAGGCATACATGCGCATTGGAGCGGGAATGCGGCACGAATATGCCAAGTCCTGTAAAATAGCAGCCGGAACTGGTCATCATTTTTGAGGTTACTGTGGCTAAACTCAGCTATAAAGATTCCGGTGTTGATATCGACGCCGGCGAGGCACTTGTTGAAAACATCAAGGGCGTTGTCGCAAAGACCAACCGCCCTGAGGTAATTGGCGGACTCGGCGGATTCGGCGCTCTCTGCAGCATCCCCGCTAAGTACAAGGAGCCTATCCTTGTCTCAGGAACTGACGGCGTAGGCACCAAGCTCCGTCTCGCCATCACCCTTAACAAGCACGACACCGTCGGCATCGACCTCGTTGCCATGTGCGTCAATGATCTTATCGTCCAGGGCGCAGAGCCCCTGTTCTTCCTCGACTACTACGCTACCGGGCACCTCAATGTACCCAATGCCAGCGAGGTAATCGCAGGCATCGGCCGCGGCTGCGAGATGGCAGGCTGCGCGCTCATCGGCGGCGAGACCGCGGAGATGCCGGGAATGTACCAGACCGGCGACTATGACATGGCAGGCTTTGCTGTCGGCGTGGTCGAGAAGAAGGACATCATCGACGGCTCCAAGGTTAAGGTCGGCGATGCTCTGGTCGGCATCAAGTCATCAGGCCCCCATTCAAACGGCTTCTCCCTCATCAGGAAGGTCCTCGAGGTCTCGAAGGCTGACACCAATCAGAAGATGAAGGACGGACGCACCCTCGGCGAGTCCCTCCTCGCTCCCACCAGAATCTACGTAAAGCCTGTCCTCAAGCTCATCGAGGAGTGCGAGGTCCACAGCCTTGCCCACATCACCGGCGGCGGGTTCTGGGACAACATTCCCCGCGTTCTCCCGAAGAACACCAAGGCTTCCATCAATGAGAAGAGCTGGGAGTGGCCTGAGGTATTCCACTGGCTGCAGGAGAACGGCAACATCGACACCCACGAGATGTACCGCACCTTCAACTGCGGAGTCGGCATGATCGTCGCCCTGCCGAAGGATCAGGCAGAGAAGGCCATCAGTGTCCTCAACGCGGCAGGCGAGCAGGCATTCCTCCTCGGCGACATCAAGGCGGCAAAGGACGGCGAGGCTCAGGTAGAGATTATCTGATCCTGAAGTCCGGCGGACAGAGATACGGCGCCTCAGGGCGCCGTTTTTCGTTTCTGCATCTGAAGAAGAGAGCTCAGGATCATGTCTGATCCGGCATTGCATCAGTTTTAAGCAGGCAGCAGCTCTGAAAGTGCCCGTAAGGATTGCCTGTCAGGAACCTTAAGCCTTACCTTGAAACCTCTGATACCGGAATCAAGCGTCAGATATCCGTACTGGCACAGAAGCACTTTCGGATTCATGGAAAGAATGGACTCAGGAAACCGGAAGTCCGGCTCTCCGCATACGGTTCTTTCCCCGTCCGTGAGAATATCAGACAGCCTGACACCATGTGACTTAAGGCAATCCGCAAGCACAGGATCCCGCCCTGTACGTTCATTACGGAAGGATCCCGAATCACTCAGTTCACCGGCAATGCTCCTGAAAAACCTGATTACAGAGAACGGTGAGTACACCTTCACCCTGCCCGTCTCATCAAAGCAGTATCCGCCGCACTCCTCTGAAAGGCTGTCCAGGAGCTCTTCCCGCTGCTCATCAGTCACATCTTCTTCAGGTATTCCTTTGCTGGAAGATACCGCGCAATCAATTGACCCCCGGAAGTATTTCACGAGCTCTTCCTTGGTGAAACCGGCAATTCCGGCGGCTGACGAGTCATAGCTCTCATCGTACACGTCTGTGCCACTGAAAGCTGAGGTGGGATCCATGAACCTCGTTACACCGGCAATGCAGAGGTACTGGATGCAGTGATCTCCTTTCAGAACGCATGACAGATTGTGAATCTCAGCCCTGAACTTTTCGTAAAGCTCCGTGTTATTCAGGTTTGCCCTCAGCGGCGCGTCATACTCATCGATCAGTATGACAATCATAATTTCATGATCATTCAGGACATGCAGGAGTTCAAACAGAGACACGCAGGGGCGCTTATCCGGAGTGAATTCTCCGCTGATGCCGAGTCTTTGGGCAAAAGACTCCAGTACCGCCGTAAACTTTCTGCAGAATCCTTCGTATCCGCCGGTAAAGTCAGAAAAATCGAGCCTCAGTACAGGATATTTCGGCTCAGTCCAGCGATCGTGAATCCATGTATCCCTGAAGTATGGATCAACTCCTGACTCAAGGAGCGTTGCGATCGTGTCAAGAAGGAGCGACTTGCCGAACCAGTGAGGCCTTGATATGAATGTCCTCCTGGTCATGAGGAGCCTGAATATCTGTTCAGTCTTATCGACATAGACGCAGCCTGAGTCTCTCAGCTTCTTAAAGCTCTGTGTCAAAGCGATCTTTTCCATATTTCACTCTATCGCCCAGACAGGTGTGGAGTCAGTTTATTAATCATATGATATAATTTATGAAATTTAAAGTCTCGCCAGACTCTTTATTTAAGCAATCATAAATTCTCAGATTTGCCAGGCAAATACTAATTTTGAAATTTCAGGCACTTGACAGGTGCACTTTTGCAATAAAAAGTGGTATCGTTAACTGACAGGATGCAGCATGACAAGAAAAGAAAAACTTATCGCGCGGTTTAGAAGCAGACCAAAAGATTTCACGTTCGATGAAGCGGTGACGCTGTTAAGCTACTTTGGATACCAATTAAGCAATAAGGGTAAAACCTCTGGATCAAGAGTCGAATTTGTTGAGAAGACGACGGGCCATGTGATCGGGTTTCACAAGCCGCATCCAGGAAATGTACTAAAGCCATATGTAATGGATCAAATAAGCGATCAATTGGAAAGCAGGGGGCTGATATGAGCAATACAATTACTTACAAAAATTATATTGGAAGTGTTGAATTCTCCGAAGAGGACAGTCTGTTCTATGGCAAAGTTCTTGGCATCAAATCACTGATTTCCTATGAAGGCAATACAGCAACGGAACTGGTCAATGATTTTCATTGTGCCGTTGATGACTATCTGGAAACCTGCAGAAGCGAAGGCATAAAGCCAGAGGTTTCACACATACCTGATCCATACTTCGGCAGTGATTACTACAAGCCTGTCAGACAGAACAAAACGTGGATGCATCTGCCAAGCAGATGTTTAATGAGCGGTAATTCTTCTGCTAATTTCCCCGTTCCTTATATTCACAATACGTCAATTGCTTCTTACACACTCAGGCATACAAATTTTGTCTGAGCGTTCCAGGAGTTCAGAACATTTTACAGTTCTGACCTCTAATAGAATCAGTTATTCAAGACTGTGGTCATGCCGTTGCTCATTACTGCAACGGCTGTCCCGGTGAATGGTGCTGCTGAGTTATTTCTGGCGGACAGGAGCGTCAGGCTCGTACAGCATTCGAAGCTTTATCGAATGCAAATTGCCTCACACCATAGAATTCTATTCGGAAATAGCTCTGTTCCATCCTAATCTCAGCTTTTCTGGCTTTACATGCTCCTGTATCACCACAGGCCGTTCAGAATCAGTATCCATTCAGTCAGCCGATCCTGTGTCACCGGCAAAGTCCGCGCCTGCTTTCTGTATCGATACCGGAGCAGCTGATAGGTGGGCTAATAATCCCCGCTTACAAGCTACCAAGCTACTGCCGCCATGTCTTGACTACTGATGGCTCACCGAGATCATCACCACTCCCGCGATGATGAGGAGGATTCCTGCTATGGTCATGAGCGTCAGCGTCTCCCTGAACATCACCACTGAGAGCAGCGCCACGCCGGCGATCGCCCCTGACGTGAGTACCGGGTGCGCCACATGGAGCGGGAAGAACCTGAGCGCCGCCGCGTAAAGAACGAACGCCATCCCGTAGAGGAAGAGCCCCGACCAGAGCGGGATGTTGGTGATGAGCGACCACGGGTCCTTGAGGGACGGAATCTTCCGCGGAGGCATCATGGCGACCTTGATGAGGACGCTCGCGAAGACATTCGACAGGATGCCGAAGATGATGAGCAGCCACTTCATCTGTCTCTCCTGTTGTAGCAGCCGAGGCAGGCTTTGACCAGAACCTTCATGAGGCTGAGGTTGCCCTTAAAAGAGCTTATCTTGGTCGGCACCTGCCCCTTCGGGTAACGGCGCATGCCCGGAACCTCGACGCATTTGAAGCCAAGCTTCGGAGCGATGTACGATAGGTAGGCGAGGAGCTCGTACTCCCTGAAGCAGTCCCGGAACACCGCAACGCGGCTGTCGGTGAGGAACCTCGAGGAGTAGGCCCTGAACCCCTGGGTGGTGTCGGTCCAGTGGAAGCCTGAGGCGAGGCTCAGTAGCGGCGCGTGGATGAGGCGGATGGCAAGCGACCTTGACGCGGGCGTGTTCTCTCCGACGCCTCCCTTTCGAACTTTCGAAGGACCTGGACATCTCCAACACCATCATGACATGGGATGCCATCAACACTCATTCAGAACTGGTTGAGTTCGTCATCTCAAAGCATGCCGATGTATTTGCCAGCATCAAGAGCAACCAGAAACTCACCT
>JAEEGL014291846.1_pt1 | contig 11587 bp, 8 predicted proteins | sample 9134231 | NCBI WGS metagenome assembly JAEEGL01 (sample SAMN16246548, study PRJNA631951) | gut metagenome | biome: gut microbiome; feature: rumen; material: fiber-attached | host: Bos | place: Iran: Karaj | collected 2018-10 | reverse complement strand
GACAACGGCCTTGATGAGTTCCACGCTCGCTGCCTCCTTCTGCTGAGAGGGATGGATGCCGAGCATGTCCATGAGCTGAATCTGATGGTCGTGGCGATAGGGCGGCAGGAAATGGATGCGCTGACCTGCGGCCTTGGCATTTTTGATGAAGCCCGAGAGGTCCTTCATCGGCAGGGTGTTGGCCACGCCGGACTCGGCGGCCATGTCGGCCACGCTATCCACGGAGCCGAACCAAACGATGTCGTCGATGTCGATATCGTCGCCCACAAGGTACTCCTTGTCGCCGTCCACGTCGATGACACCAGCCAAGCCCTCGCGGTGCTGGCCATAGAAGTAGAGAAACGTGCTGTCCTGACGGAAGCGGTAAACGTTGGCCGGGTAGTTGGCGGGCGAGTCGTTGTTGCCCATCAGCAGGATGATGCCCGAGCCAATCCTTTGCTTGAGCAGCTTGCGCCGCTCGATATAAGTCTGTTTGTCGAATAAAAGCATTATGTTATTTACGATTTGACGATTTACGATTTAAGTAATTTACGATTTGACGATTTACTATTTACTATTTATTTACGATTTAGCTATTTAACTATTTACTCCCCCTCTCCTTTGGAGAGGGATGGGGTGAGGCTATTGGGTAAGGCTGTCATTTAGAGCTTTTGCGAGGCACGACGGATGAGGTTGAGTGTTGTCGTGTCGCGAGCGAAGACGGCATTCAGCCCTTGTTCCTCTTGTGCCGGGTCGCCTACGTAATCGTCCCAGCGCTGCCAGCGGACATGCTTCGGCTCTGCATAGCCGCCCCAAGCCCAGAAGCAGCAACCGGCGAGCTTACCGCTACCGTTGAGCAACTGGAAGATATGGGCATAGTAGCCGTCACGCCCCAAAGTGGACGAGCCCGGCTGTATGAGGTAGTAGTCGCGCGGATAGCCGAACTCCTCCAGCACCATCGGTTTGCCCAGGTCCTTCACGATATCCCAGCAGGTGTCGAGGTAGTCGGTGGTGTTCTTGCAGGCATTCATCAGGCTGTCGACGGTGGAGCGCGGGCCGTTCTTTGCCGAGCCGACCTCGAGGGGTCCGCTTGCCGGACCGAGCCAGTGCCAGTTGTAGGGCCAGATGTGAATGCAGACGTAGTCTATCTCGGGGAAAGCGTGGACCTTACGGAAGAGTTCGGGGTCGTACTCACAGCCTTCGAGGCCTTCGCTGCCTGTCGTGACCATGTGATTGCTGTCGAGACTTTTGATGAGCTTCGCCTGCTGCTCTACCCACTCGGCAAAGCAAGCCTTCGTCACGGAATCGCGGGCAAAGGCGCGCGGCTCATTGGCCAGCTCCCATGCCATGATGGCTGGCGACTGGCTATAGGGCTCGCCGGTGACGGTATTGGTGCGCGAGACGATGAAGCGGACATGGTTTGCGGCCATCTCCTTCGCCTTGTCGTTCTTGACGAACTGGCAGTGGTAAGCCTGTGCGATGCCCCAATCCGACCAGTCGGGCACCGGCCCGCATCCTGCCCATTCAAGGTAGGCGCCGTAGCCCCCACTCCATTCCCAAGCGTTGTTGAGGAAGAGGACGGCCGTCATCTCTCGCTTCTCGAGCTCAGCGATGAGGTAGTCCAAGCCCTTGAGAATAGTGTCGTTATAGACTCCGGGTTCTGGCTGAAGGACTGGCAAGACATGCGAGGCGACGGTGTCCGGGCCTTCGCCGCCGACGAGGACACGCACATTAGTGATGCCCACCTCCTGCATCAGGTCGAGCTCCTTCTGCAGGCGTTCGCGGTCGCCGCCCTGGCCCTCGCTGCCCAAGACAGCACCATACCAGAAGTTTGCGCCGATGAACTTGTACTCGGCATCGCCGCGATAGAACTTGCCATCGCGAGCCGTCACGAATGTCTTGCTGACGACAGTCTTCTCGCCCTGACAGGCAAAGAGACCTGCCAAGGCAAACAATGCGAAGAAGAGAAGCCCCCTCCCCGCTCCCCCTTTGGGGGAGTGCAAATGATAGTTTAGCATATTATTCCTTTTCTGTTTCGTTCAATTCCATTCTTCCCCCAGAGGGTGATTCAGAGGGGGCTAAATGATGATTTTGCTCTTATGATAGTTGTCGCGGAATGCCGTCGGCGAGCAGCCCTTCTTCTTCTTGAAGATGCGGTTGAAGTTGCTGATGTTGTTGAAGCCGCAGCTGTAGCAGATTTCGGCCACGCTGGTGTGGGTATCGACGAGCAGACGGGCTGCATAGCCCAGGCGGATGTCTATGATGTAGTCGCTCACCGTCTTGCCCGTCCTTGTGCGGAAGAAGCGGGAGAAGGCAGCTGGCGTCATGCCGGCGATGTCGGCCAGCGTCTTCAGGCGAATCTCCTTCTTGAAGTTCTGGTCGATATGCTCCTCGACAGCCCTCACACGACGGCTCTCGGGCTGATTCTTCACGTTGGCAAACGACTTGCTCGCCAGCAGGTGGTAGTTGTCCTGCAGAGAGAGCTCGTAGAGAATCTCAAGCAGCGAGAGCATCCGGTAGAAGCCGGGCTGCGCGGAGGTGATGTTCGTGATTTTGCCGTACAGCTCCATGATGGCCGGCAACTCGAAGGCGATGCCGCGCTTTGCATTCTCGAAGAGGGCGCGAAGGCTGCTCAGCTGGTTCTTCTGGAGGAACTGCTCGCCGAGCAAATCGGGCGGGAACTGGATGGTAATCTCATGGATGGAGTGGCTCTCGCAGTCGTACTGGTCCCACATATGCTCCAGGCCGCTGCCCACGAGCACGAGGTCGTACTTGCCCAGCACCTCGATGCTGTCGCCCACGATGCGGCGAGCACCATCGCAATGCTCCACGAAGTTCAGCTCCATCTCCTCGTGCTTGTGGAGGGGATAGGTGAACGAGTCTTTGTCACGGTCAACCATCAGGAAGCAATCCTTCTCGCCCAATGGGGTTACTTCGGTGATTACTTTGTCTGTCATAAATATTAAAAGTTAGGCTTTAAGGTTAAAAACAGGTGTTTTCTGTGTCAAATACTATACTTTCACTTCAAATTCGCCGCAAAGATACGCTTTTTTTATCAATTTTCCACATATTACAAGCGAAAATTCTCTTAAATGATATTTATATGTAACTATTTGGAAAAAATATGCTATTAGAACGGATGAAAGCATGCATCAAGTCGAATATCAGAAAAATCCTGACAGAAAAAGCTGCTCTTTGCGAGGCAAGAGAGAGCGCGACAGGAGGCATGGCACGTTCCTACACGTGGGAAAGGCGCTTCCCTCGTGTTGCGAGCGCCTTTGCAACACGTGGCAAGACCCATAGCATCACGACGAATTTTGCCCCAAATTGTGACTCATTTGGCAGCATATCGCATAGAGTCAGTACTTTCTTAACATGAAGTTGAATTTTTCGACGTCGCAACCGATTGATTATCAATGCAGATTAAATTTGAGCCATTTTCTCGCCTCCTGGGCTCCAAAGCGCCACAAAGCCAAAAATAAGCCGTCAGAAACGACTTTGTTTCAAAAATATTGACAAGATTGGTTGTTTTTGTAGGACAAATAGAACACCGAGCCAAAGGTCAGCTGAAATCAAAGTTCGAATGAATATTATTGTTGTCCCGCAAAACAGAACACCGAGCCAAAGGTCAGCTGAAATCAAAGTTCGAATGAATATTATTGTTGTCATGCAAAATAGAACACCGAGCCAAAGGTCAGCAGAAATCAAAGTTCGAATGAATATTATTGTTGTCCCGCAAAATAGCACCCCGAGCCAAAGGTCAGAAGAAATCAAAGTTCGAATGAATTTTATTGTTGTCCCGAAAAAAAGCACCGTAGGTGCGACAGAACACAGACGGGGGTGTAACCCCCGGGACAGCATCATCGGCAATCTCCAAGCCCTGAAAGGGCGGCAGAATAAACTATTCGCGTAATTTCGCTTGATTTGTGGTCTGTCGTCCCTTCGGGACTTTCTCTTCCATCGAACCTTTACCGGGGGCTGCACCCCCGTCTGTGGTCTGTCGTCCCTTCGGGACTTTTGTTACACCGCTTCATAATTGATGATTATCGCCCACATTTATAATCTGCCGTCCGTTCGGGACTTTCTTTGCGTCGCTTCATAATCGGGAATTAACGCAAACTTCTGTAATATATCTTCCCTTTTGGACTTTACAAATTCGCCTGCATCACTCCGCTGGCGGGGCGACCTGCGAGGAGTTCCTGCTTCATGTAGTCCATATAGGGTGCGACGTGTTGGAAGAAGATTTTGTAGCCGGCGCAGAGATAGTTGAGACCGGGCTCGCCGTCGGCTGTCTTGAGGAAACGCAGGCGGGGGCACTCGCCGTGGCAGGCCTTGAGCCACGGGCACTCGCGGCATTGGCGGGGAAGGGCCTCCTTCTTCATGCGGCTGAAGCGGTTCTGTTTCGTGCCATAAAGCATCTGCGGAAGGCCATGAGTGCGGATGTTGCCAAGCTTGTACTCGGGAAAGACAAAGTGGTCGCAGGAATAGACATCGCCATTGTGCTCCATGACTGCCGCGTGGCCGCACTCCTCGGCATAGACGCAGACGCCTGGCTCCATGCCCATCCAACCAGCGAGGGTGGCGTCGAAAAGCTGCACGAAAACCTCGCCCACATCGCTCTTCACCCATTCGTCGAAGATGGCACACATGAAGCGCCCCCACTCCTCCGGACGGATGCTGAAGGGGGCGATGGGACAGTCCTCGTCGAAGAGCTGGGCGAGGTGGCGGCCGTCGGCGTGCTCCTTGATGCGCTCCACCACAGGACTGATTTGCAGATACTTGCAATGCAACTCGTCGCGAAAGAAACGGTAGAAGGCCAGCGGGTCTTGGGCATTATGGTGATTGGCCGTTGCCATCGCGTTCCACTCCACGCCGTACTCATCCAGCAAGCGGATGCCGTCCATCACCCTTTGCCACGTGCATCTGCCCTGAGCATCAAGGCGATAGGCATCGTGCTGCTCCTGTGTGCCGTCGATGCTGATGCCCACGAGCCAGCCTTCGTCGTGAAGGAACTGGCACCACTCGGGGGTGAGGTAGATGCCGTTGGTCTGAATGCTGTTGCTGATGCGTTTGCCACGCCCATAGAAGCGCTGCAGACGGACCGCCTGCTGGTAGAAGCTGAGGGGCTTGAGCATGGGCTCGCCTCCGTGCCAGGTGAAGAGCACATCAGGCATCTGCTGGACTTGGATGTAGTCACGGATATACTGCTCCAAGAGAGAAGAGTTCATCCCCCAAGACCCACCTCTGCCCTCCCCTGAAGGGAGGGAATTAGAGAGGTGTTGCTTCTCTAAATAATAGCAATACTGGCAGCGCAGGTTGCACTTCGGCCCTGCAGGCTTGGCCATCACATAAAGCGGACGAGCGAAAGGATAAGCGGTTTGCATGAGTCTGGGATTGAGGATTAGGGATTGGAGACTAAGGTTTCGTTGTCTGAGCTATCGAAAGGCATCTGTATTGGACTCTTGTTCTAATATCTTTCATCTATGTTCCGATATCTTCTTGGCAAGGGACTGAAGCAAACAGCTTTAATCTTTAATCTTTAATCATTAATCCAATATCTTGCCCGCAAGATACTTCACCGGATACCATATCGCGAGCCAGCCGACGACGAGCACGGTGACGAGGACAAGCAGGATATCCGTCCAATAGACGCTCACGGGGTAAGTCTCGATGATGAAGCTGCCCTCGCTGTCGCCCATAGAAACGAGGCCGTACCTCTGCTGAATCCAACAGAGCACGCCGCCCAAGACCAGTCCGAGCAAGGCTCCAGCCAGGCTGATGATGTGGCCTTCGAGACGGAAGATGGTGCATATCTGCGAGTCGTTGGCACCGAGGCTGCGGAGGGTCTGAATGTCCTGCCGCTTGTCTATCATCAGCATCGAGAGCGAACCGATGATGTTGAAGCAGGCCACTAATAATATAAAGGAAAGGAAGAGGTAGGAGATGAGCTTCTCGATGCGCATCACGCGAAAGACATCGTTTTGCTGCTCATAGCGGTCCTCCACCTTGAAGCGGTCGCCAAGATGTGCCCTCAGCTGCTCCTTTACCCTGTCTGCCTTGAGGCCGTCCTTGAGCCTCAGTTCAATGGCCGACACCCTGCCCTCGCGGTCGAAAATCTTTTGGGCAAAGGGCAGGCTGGTGAGGATGTAGTTGGCATCGTACTTGGCTTGGCGGACCATGAAGACCACGCCCGGACTCTGCAGTTCATCGTGGTTGAAGGAGGACAGCGGGTTGCCGATATTGACGCGCTCACCGGGCTTGGGGGCATAGACCTGCAGCGGCTCCTCGAAGTTCGCGGGCAGGCCGAGCTGCTGGGCAAGCTGGATGCCGAGGATGCCGTACTCCAGGACATCGGCATGCAGGCAGAAGTGTCCGTCGCCATAAAGGATGTCCTCGATGTGGCCCTGCCCGGTAACATTGTCGGCCACGCCCTTGAGGGTCACCACCTGCTGCCTGCCCTCGCGAACGACAAGCGCCTGCCCTTCGAGAACAGGCGTATAGACAGCCACCGCATCACTCTTCTTGAGAGCCTGCAGAGCAGCATCATTGGCGCTGACAGACTGCCCATCCTTTGGGGTGACAAGCAGTTCGGGGTCGAACGCCGTAAAGAGGTCGGCCACAAGGTCTTGGAAGCCGTTGAAGACGCTCAGCGTGACCACCATCGCCATCGTTGCCACAGCCACACCAAGCACCGAGATGCCGCTAATGATGTTGATGGCATGGTGGCTCTTCTTGGCAAAGAGGTAACGGCGAGCTATGAACAATTCATAATTCATAATTCATGATAATCCTTTGTAGCTGTCCATTTCGCTTATTACACTTCCCAATTATGAATTGTGAACTGTGAATTGTGAATTATGAATTGCGAAGGAGTTCGTCGATGTGCTCCACATAGTCCAGGCTGTCGTCCACGAAGAACTTGAGCTCGGGGATGATGCGGAGCTGTTTGCCGACGCGGGTGCCGAGCTCATAGCGGACCTGCCGCACATTGGTGTTGACGTTTTGCACTATCTCCTCGGCCCTCTCGCTTGGGAAGACGCTGAGGTAGCAGCGGCACACGCTCATATCGGGACTGATGCGGCAAGCACTCACACTCACCAGCACCCCTCGCATCGCACTTGTCTGCTTCTGGAAAATGTCGCTGAGTTCCTTCTGAATGAGGCGCGCTATCTTGTTCTGTCTTGTCGTTTCCATAATTTATTGATGAAGAATGGGGAATGAGGAATTATCTACCGCCGTAATAATTATTTTACAATGACAAAGAATGAGGAATGAAGACTCTGTCCCGAGCTGTTTTGCGCGGTAGCAAATTCTTCATTCTTCACTCTTCATTCTTCATTTTGGAACATTGGGTCCCATGCCGGCAAGCGGACTGGCTTCTGCTTGAGGGTTTCGAGCACGGAGGCGGGGCAGTACTTGCGGTTGACGACCACGCGGAACATGTACTCGCGGAACCACTCGTCGGTCATGATGATGTAGCCATTTGCGCCGCTGGCCGAGCCCCAGCTGTTCTCCACCTTCCACTTCTTCGGCTTGCCTGCGTCGTCGAGGTCAACAGCCATCAAGGTCATGGCATGCGTGCTGCCGCTGTCAAAAGTCTCGATGCGCTGCTTCTTGTTCATGCCGAAAGTGGTGCCGAGGAGGCTTCCGTAGTCGAAATTGGCCAAGTCGGCAATGCCAGTGGTACGGTCGAGGCACTTGTTCACGTCGCAGCTGAAATACATCTGGCAGCTGTCCTTGAGGGAGGCGATGGCGATGCTCTCCAGCTCCTCGATGGGCAGGTTGACATAGAGCCAGTTGTGTCCGTCGTAGACATGGCGGTCGTAGTCAATCTCATAGACTTTTCCGAAGGGCCGGCTGGGGTCGTTCATCAGCATCACATAGTCCCTGTTGAGGTCCTCGCCATCGCTGATGCAGTAGGTCTTGAAGAATTCCTGCGGAGTGTAGGTCTTGTTCTTCCAGGTAAACTGGGTGGGAGGCACGCCGTAGGCCATCACGAGCATGCGATAGACCGTGCCGAGCTGTTCCACCTTGAGCGCCTGCAACTGCTTCTCGCTCATGCCTGCCTCGCTCTTCTCGCGCAGGGTGATGCCGAACTCGCGCAGCTTCCTCTTCAGGTGGCCACAGAACTCGCTGGTGCTGTTGCTGACGTAGGTCTCGGGCATGATGTCGGCAGGAATGACGCCGTACTTTGTGGCAAGGTCAGCCACGCCGGTGTAGGTGCCGCCGTCGGAGAGCGGATGCTGGAAGAGCCAGCGCACCATCTCGCTGTCGATGGGCTGCTTGCGAGTGTCGATGATGCCCTGCAGAAAGAGGTTGCTCTTCTCGAGCTGGTCGTAGAAGAAGAGGTAGCACTGGCTGAGGACAAAGTCCTTCGTGCCAAGCTTCTTCATCGCCCTGCCCCTCAGCACGTTGAGCCCCGTAAAGAGCCAGCAGCGGCCACTGCCCTTCTGGTCGGTGATGCCCGTGTTCTTCACCTCGATATCGAAGTGGCTGTCCTTGGCACCGGCATTCTCCTGATTGATGGCCATCTTCTGCAGGCCGACGTTGCTGATGGCATTGCGGAGAGCCTTCTCGGCGGGCGTACCAGTATAGCTACCCTCGAGCTGCTTAAGCACCTCAGGAGTAATGCTCGTCTGCGCACCTACCAGCATGCAGAACATCATTGCCAATGTGTAGATAATTGCTTTTTTCATGTTCGGTTTATTTATGTTTATCTTTTCGACTGCAAAGATACAACATTTTTTTCGAATTTCCAAATTTTTTGGCAATTATTTTGCACGCAAAATAAAATATTTTTATAGGGGCTGAAACAGAGGGAATTCCGAGTGACCGATTCCAGGAAATTGTAAACCACTTCAGAAAAAACAGTGTCAACCACATCAGGAAAAGAGCAGAAAACTATCATCCAAATTCAGGAAAAGACATCTGACCGCAACAACCGCAACAAGCGCAACAACCGCAACAAGCATTTTCGAGACAAGGTGTCTGCTAATAATAAATTATTATTATAATAATTATCTCGTATTATTAGCGAATACAGGTAAAACACTTTTCTCTGATTGCTAATTATATATTATTATTATATATAATTATAGCGTTATTATTAGCGAATAAAGCGAAAATCACTTATCTCTTTTTTTTGCCTGTTGCGGTTGTTGCGGTTGTTGCGCTTGTTGCGGTCACTCGTTAAATGGTTATTTTTCAAGTTATTAAATCATTCTGACATGCAAAAGGATGCCGCCGGCTAACTTGGCACACCAAATCTGCTAACTTGGCACTTCAAATCAACCAATTTGGCACGTCAAGTCTGTTTGCTTCACTGCCTGCGAGGGAAGACTCATTTCACCGGGCAGGACATCCCCTCCGGCCAAGCCTCACAACACCCCGAAAAGTGCAAAAATTGCCCATTCCATCGAAAAAATCAGGCTTCATGGTGCACTTATTTTCGCATAAAAATGACCTGAAAAAGTGTATTTATTTATTGCTGTCTGGTAAAAATATTCCGTGTTTTCCGCGTTATCTGTGCAATATAAAACAGGAGCCATTATACTTCTGCGGGACAAAAATATATCTTGCCGTGATTAGTGTCAGAACACTATCGAATGCAAAAAAAATGCCCATTCCATCGAAAAATTCGGGCCTCACTCTGCACTTTTTGCCTGACTCATTTTCGTCAGTTCTACATAAAAACATCCTGCTCCCAACACTAAAAGCTACGTGAATTCGACGAAATTAATGGTAATTAATGAGCAATTATATGGTAATTATATGTAAGAAGATTAAACACGCTCCGCCTGCGCATGAGGCGACAGCCAAAGAATTACCACTAATGGCCCACGAATTACCATAAATTATATGTCCTTGGGTTTTCATCGAACTCACGTTAAAAGTTCATGTTTTTCACCTGATGAAGTGCATCGGTTCCCATGTTTCTCGCTCGGGATAGTCGGGATTGCCGTCGGCATGAATCTTTTTCAGCAGCCAAGCCATGTTGTTTGCAAGGGTTCGCATGGTCTGCATGCCTTCTTTGTCGAGCGCAGCCTGCCCTTCCTCGCGGCCATAGACGATGTTCCAGTACTGCGAAGTGACCACGGGCATGTTCATCATCTGGAAAGGCATGTTCATGGTCTCGAAAGCAGCGGTTGCACCACCCCTGCGACACACGCAAACGGCTGCTGCAGGCTTGTTCTGCACCTTCTTCCCTGCCGAGAAGAACATGCGCTGGACGAGTGAGAGCACGCTGCCATTGGGCTGTCCGTAATAGACTGGAGAGCCGATGATGAGGGCATCGGTGCTGTCGAGCTTCTCTGAGATGCGGTTGCAGATGTCGTCGTCGAAGACACACCGCCCCAACTGCTTTGTCAGGCACTGCCCGCAGGCTATGCAACCGCGGACAGGCTTCACGCCAATCTGCACGATTTCCGTCTCGATGCCATTCTGCTCCAGCGTCTTAGCTGCCTCGCTCAGAGCAACAAATGTATTGCCATTCTTGCGAGGACTTCCGTTTATCAATAAGACTTTCATGAATATAATTGAAGATTGAAGATTGAAGATTGAAAATTGAAGATTGAAAATTGAAGATTAAAGATTAAAGATTGAAAATTGAAGATTGAAGATTGAAGTCTATGAATTATGAATTATGAATTGAAAATTGTGAATTATGAATTGATAACTGTGAATTATGAATTATGAATTATATTAGATTTCCTTCCCCAGTTCGTAGGCTTCTTGCAGTTTTGGGTTGCCTTCTATCTCGCGGGCATCGTTCACGCCGCCGCAGAAGAGTGTGCCAGCCAGGCGGCTCTTGGGGTAGCAGTCAATCCAGCCTGTCAGCCCTGTCTCTGCCCTTTTGGGTGTCTGCTCCTCATCCTCGGCTGCCGTCGACAGCAGATAGACATCGCGAAACTGATAGTCCAGTTCGTACATTGCATTCATGCGGTCGATGAGGGTCTTCATCTGCCCGCTCATCTCATAATAATAGATAGGCGTTGCCCAAGCCACCACATCGGCCTGCAACACCTTTGCCATGATGTCGTTGGCATCGTCGCTGATGACGCATCGCCCCAGCTTCTGACAGCCCAGACAGCCCTTGCAGAACTGGATGTTCTTTCCCACGAGGGAAATCTTCTCCACCTCGTTTCCGGCAGCCTTCGCGCCCTCTGCAAACTTGTCGGCAAGCATGTCGCTGTTCGAGCCACGACGCAGGCTCGTTGAAATTACTACTACTCTTTTCATGGTTCGCGTGGTTAATATTTCCAAAAATCGTATTTCTTTCGCAGTTCTTCCTGCTTCTCAGGCGGCAACGACTTGAAATAGCCGCGCCAGCTGGGGCAGAAATTGATTTGCCAACGCCAAAAGCGCCCTATCAGCGACTTGGGATTCTTTTCATACTGAGCACGAAGCTTGCAGTTCTCACATGGATATTTCATAATATATAAGGTATTCAAGTTTCGGAAGTTTTGAATGTATTTGTAGTTAAGTAGTTAAGTAGTTATCGCTTCGCTAGTAGTTAAGCCGAATGTTTTGGCTGCTTATTACAGGCGGGAAAAGGTGTTGGCTTAACTACTTAACTACTGTCTACTTAACTACTTCAGAAACTTCAGTT
>JAEEGL014072977.1_pt1 | contig 11587 bp, 3 predicted proteins | sample 9134231 | NCBI WGS metagenome assembly JAEEGL01 (sample SAMN16246548, study PRJNA631951) | gut metagenome | biome: gut microbiome; feature: rumen; material: fiber-attached | host: Bos | place: Iran: Karaj | collected 2018-10 | reverse complement strand
TTTCCCATTCTTGTGTGAAAGGTGAAGGGTAATTTTAAAATCGCCCCCTGGGTATAGATCAGTCTGTGTCAGCATTGTCGGGAGAACAAAGCGGCAACGAAAGAAGTAAAGACATGAAACGAACGAACGGACATATCGGGACAATGCTTCTGCTGGCAGCCGGGCTGTTGGCAGGATGTGCTGGCTCCGGCGACGAACCAACGACAGGCGGCGAGGCATCGGACATCCGTTTCAATGCCAATGTCAGGCAGGTAATGGAAGGCACTCGCACCACGACCTTCGACAATCTGGCGGCATTGCAGACGGAGGCCAGCTTTACGTGCTCGACCTACGACGCTGGTACTACTACAGAACACTTTATGGATGCCTTGGTAGTCTATTCTTCTTCTCTGTGGGCGTTCTCTCCTGCCAAATACTGGCCGCAGCCACCTACAGCAGGTGCTGCATATCCTTCGCTCGACTTCTTTGCCTATATGCCTGCTTCAAAGCCAGACTATATCACCGATATCACCTATACGACGGTAGGCTCTCCGCAGTTTACCTGCGAAAATCTGTCAGGCAGTGCGTCAAAGGAGTTTATCTGCGCCCTGACCACTGGACAGAATAAGAATTCTAACTCAGGCACGGTAAACTTGGATTTCAAGCACCCCTTTGCCCGACTCAAGTTCCAGCTGTCGGCATCACACCCTGACATCACCATCTACACCATCACCCTCAAGAACCTGAAGACTGGCGGCACCTGCACCTTCAATGGCAGTACGACCAGCTGGTCAACAGCATCGGCAGCCACCGCCGACTTCGTGGCAGACATCAATCAGGCCTGTTCCACCTCTGTGAGTGTGCAGGACCTCGGCACTAACTATATCGTGGTGCCCCAAACCTTGGATTTGGAAATTACTGTCAAAGCTGGATGGATTGACTGGGGCGAGACAATCCCCCACTATGTGAGCACCACCCTGACCGATGTCACGTGGGCTGCCGGCACCAGCTATACCTATATATTCACCATCACGGAAAGCGACCTGAAGGTTGATACCACTAAATTTACTGAGCAATGGTAAAACAGATTCAACATATAGCCCTTATCTTCGCCCTGCTACTCTTTGGTGGTGTGGCCAATGAGGCGTGGGGTAAGGTGACATACCATATTCTGACGCTGCCGTTTACGACAAAGAAAAGCGATGGGACAGACAGAGGAACCTACATTGTTGAGGCCCTGCGCTGTACTAGCGACGAACTGACGGTGGGATTGCCCGATTACTTCAAGAGTCCATTAGCTTCTAATTTCAAATACTATGCTGCAAACAACGTGGAGAGGAATGGTACGCTTGAAAGTACTGGCGGTTCCGATGCCAGGAGCCAGATTTATGAACGTATTATCACCAAATACGATACTTACAGAATTGTGGATCCGAGTGTGGAGTTGACTGAAGGAGTAGCCATTGCTGACGATTCCCACGTTTATGTCACTTACACTTACGACAATGCTACCAGCCCCATCAACTTAAACGGAGAAGAAGGAAGAACAATTGGAGGGATAGTTTATAACGAAGACTATAATATTGCGCTTGGCGACCGCTTCTTGTGTTTCAACAAAGCACGTAACAACCGTGTGGGTGCCATCCTTGCCACGAATGTTACCAACGAAAACCTTATCAGCAACGACTTCACTTACGTGACAACGAATGGCTTTGACAGTAGCCACGATTTCCATTTCCGCTTCTGGTACATAGGCAACGATCCGTATAACATAACCATTCAAACATCGTATGTTGGCGATGGCACGTTTATCGAGTCTGACAAATGGCTGAACAAAAATGTGAAGAAGTGGTACAAGGGAAGCACCTTGTTCTGTAAGGGCGAAAACGACGGACACCAGAACTTGTGGATGGCCAGTGACGATCACATTCAATATACCCAGACCGATGCCTCTGGAGAAGTCACCTATGTCAGTGTCCCTGGCTACTATCGAGGCGGAAAGAATGGTGAGAGTGAGATGAACCCCATTTGGAACTCGTTTGCCATCCTGCAGCCCGACCCCACACAGGGTTACATCTATATAGGTAGTAAGATTAATTCTAACGGTAACAACTGGCAACCAGATAGTAAAAATCAATACTTCTACCTGACGGGTAATGTGGAAAAGGGTAAAAATCCAAGGTTTCAGTTGAAGACGCCTGCCAATGTCGAGAAATCAGAACCTTACACCATCGACACCTATACTTACAAGGTGACATCCTTGTTGGGAAGTGTGATTTCTGTAGATGTCGAGATGAGTAACTATGAAATGTCTCAAAGCGTCCTTTCTTATATTCCTGATGCCATCAGACGCAAGTATGTCACCTTTACAGGAGCATATAAGACCAGTGACTTAGACGGCACAGCCGACAACGGAATGACCACTTTTGAGGAGGCAGCAGCCAACGGTAAGGTTATCTGGCTGAAGTACTATTCTTCGATGCCCTTTGAGGCCCTGACGAGCGTCTGCAGCTATGACAATGCCCGCTGGTACACCATCCGCATGAACGGCGACCAGGAAAACAAGTATGTGGCTTACTACGACACGGACAACGGCAACGTTATGAACACAGGTTCTGGGCGCGGTTCGGAGTCCGATATACATCAGGGAGAGAACTCGCCGGAGGCCAAGGTGGCTTTTATCGGCGACCCCTTCGAACTGAAGATTATCTGTCATAAGGCCAGTGAAGATGTAACAGGTGCGGGCGGCACTCCTGCATCAGCCCATAACCGCTACGTTGGCTGTGCTAATAGTGCAGTAGATGGTAATCCACTGTCTGGCAACATGGATGGCTCTTCCGGTATTACCAGCTGGGAGATTGTCTATGAGAACACCCAGATGGAGACCATGATTCTGCGACAGATGGGTACGGTAGATGCTCCTAAGTATATTGGCTGGAACTATTCGGCTTCCAACAGACCGATGACCTATAGCACCACGGGCAGCCGTATGAAGGTGGTGGCGCTGGACAAGAAGAACTATGTCTACCACATCATGAGGTCAGACGGCACGATAGCAGTAAAGGCCACCGAAGCGCAGGACGTAGGCAGACGACTGAAATACAGCACCATACCAGAAGTTATCCGCAGCCCGCTTATCAATCCTTCTGTGTATACGGCCACTATCACGTTCTATTGGTCAGCGGCGGATGCTGTAGCTGGAACCAACCCTCATGATCATGCCCCTTACAATCCTGCAACAGAAGGTTATGATATCTATGTGCGCTATACTACATCCAACTCTCTGAGTGACAACTATAATGTGAGACTGAATGGTCAGTACATATATCATGATAACGGAAACATCAATTCTCAGGCGAGTGTAGAATCTAATGTTAATTTCGAATGGTATCTGGATCTCACTGACCCATATTCAATGAAGATTCGAAATCAGGGAGCTTTGACCAGCGATGAACCCCCTGTCGCCAAATATGTAAAGTTCAATGGTGAATTGTCTAATGGCACAACGTTAACATGGGATGCAGATGTCGCCAATGCCTCTCTATTTATTGTAAAGAGTAGTACTATTGAAAATCTTTATGAGGTGATGGCTGCCACAGGTGATGGGGTGGATGCTGCTGAAACCAATTACAACATCGGACGCCCTGCGGCCAACACGGTTAGAATGTACAGCAATACCACATACGCACACGGTTACGCTCAGATACGCTTCCTGCTTACACCAACAGATGCTATGGCGACAGATTATCACTTGATAGATAAGTCAGGTGAAGAACTGGTAGTTGTGAGAAGTATGCGTCAGGATTTCACTTTCCCTGCCGACTATCATAGTCCGTTGGTGGAGAATTATTACTATTGGAAGACAGATGCTTGCAACGCAACACTATCTACATTGGGTGATGCAGATAAGGTTGGTGGCGTAAGGCAAGTTTGGGTCACCTACGACACCAGCAACCGTGTCAACCTGCAGAAAGGAGTCATGTATCTGTTAGAATACGAGACAGGTGACTCGTTCCATCAGGAAGATGGTTCCGACGGTCTGACCCAGAGAGCCGTTCCGGCCGTCTATCCCTATTGTAACGGTGACTGTAACTTCTTCGTCTATGGTGATGATGAGTATGAACTACAGCAGCAGAGTGCCGCCAGTACCCGTACCCGTTGGGCTTGGTACTTGGAGAGCACCAATAATGACCCCTACCACGTGATGGTTTGTTCGCGCCAGACCGAGACGTTTCCTGCTGGGAGCGGCAACGAGAACCGCGGCTACTTCCGTACCTACGTCGAGACCTTCGGCGGCTCGAATCATGTGGTGACGAGTCTGGCCTGGCCTGGTATTACGGGTGTACATGGTACTGAATATATGGTGCTTGGGTCAGAAGGTCAGTACCAGTTGGTAACTACGCAGACGATACCTATAGACTTGAATGGAGATAGTGACACGGATGATGACGGCGAAAACGAACGCCAAGTGGTGAAGTCATTCGAACAATACTGGAAGACCTTCGACACCATCCGAAAGAAAGTCTTTGGTGACAACGTCTCCAATAGTGACATTGTTGTTACCGACCCCTCCACCGTGCCTGCAACTCCCGCATTAGGTCCTGCAGCGGCCGCCGGACTGGATAACAGGACTTATCTGACAACATCACCCGATGCGACGCCGGCGGGTATGGGATTCCACAGCTATGTGCAGTGGGCCTACGCCAAGCGTTGGAACGGTTTCAATAGAGACGGCGCCAAAAGCAAGGGCTGGGAAGAGATAGAACACTGGTATCAGACAGTGAACATGGGTGAAGGCTACTTCAACTTAATTCCTGTCACCATCGAACCCGCCCTCATTCTCATTGACCAGCATGGCTGGGAGATTATGCGCAAGCCCCTGCCGTCTGATCCTGACGACATAACCAAGGAAGCAAAATTTGAGGCCATCCGTCCCTATAATAGTCCTATGGTGAAGGAATACTACTTCTGGGGCGGTGCCAAGAAGCGCTCGGGCTTCCATCAGTATTACGACCTGAGTGCCCAGATAAAGGTGGATGGGGAAATCTACGTTTCTTCTGACTTGACAAATCTGCCTGACTACTACAATGAGGACGGCAGCCTCAATTCGACGCTTTTCGACAAGAAGGGCAATCTGCTTGACCAGTATGTCACCTACGTTGCCAAGGACGAGTATGCACAGAGCTATGCCCCTTCGACAGGAGTAGGAGCTAAGTTCCTTATCCAGCAAGGCGACGTATATGCATCGACAGCTGATGGTACATCAATTGGTACGAACCCTGTGGCAGATCCGGGTGGTATGCCGCAGACCATTGTTGCAGCAAATGGAAGTTTCACAGACAATTATCTCTGGTATCTGAAGCCGAATACCGATATCGATAGTGAGATGGGCTATAATGGCTATCCTCACGACTGGACTAACGCCTATGCCAGCTCGACGGCTATTTCGGGCTTTAACAGCAACGGCTTCGACCCCTATAACATCCAGATATCGAGTGTGGAATATTCGGCCAAGTATTTTGTCACGAACGCCACAGGCGCCAAGATAGATGACGGAGAATTCGTGGGCAATAGCAGCGGAACAACATTGTCGTTAGGTAGCAAGAAAACAGATGTTGTTGGCATCGGCCATGACAGTAGGACAATGCCTATTACCAATGCTACCTTCATGGCCGTACAGGATGCAGATGGCAATATGCAGTTGATGCCGCGCTTCGACAATACACTACGTGTGAGAAATTTTGCCTCGCTGGTAACACCTGTGGAACAGGTCGGTGATCCCACTAAGTTGACACAGACCTACACGCAGATTTTCCTTCCTGCCGTCTTTAACTATCACATCATCGATAACAGCGGCAACGAGTCGCTACGCTACCAGTCGGGCGGTGATCTCACACCCCATACTCCTGAACACTTCAAGAGTCCGCTGGCTACAGACTTTACATACTACAAGGAGGTTGCATGTACGAACGAGATTACAGAGTCGCTGGCAGGGGCAGGAAAGACCGAAGCCACCAACGATGTTTATGTGCGCTATGTCTATGACGAACATGCCGATGAAGACCATATCCTGAAGGGCAAGTGGTTTACCATGCAATTGAACGAGATGGATGCTGTATATAATAGTGGCATCAAATATGGTGACAGTAAACCAGCAACAATCGATGGTAGCGAAAAGGAATGGCAGTGGAAACTCTTGGAGACCCCACAGACAGAGCCAGACCCCTACGCCGTCTACCTATATAACCGTAGTCAGGCCGAAGGTACGGAAGCCATTGGCAAGCGTTTTGCACTGCTCTCTCATACCAGTGGTGACTATGCTTTGGCCGAGGCAGGCACTGGTTTGTATACTTATACTTTCCTCAACGGTACCAGTATGTCAACCAGTGTCGCTGCCACAACAGCGGAAGAGGCAGGCTTCACAAGTACGTCGTGTACCTTTAGCAGTACTGGCTCTCAGGTGAAGCTCATTGACGATGTAGTGCATCTCTATAATTATAAGATATATACCAATGGAACAAATGGTGATAATGCTGTAAAGTACGGTGTTTTGGCCATCAGCGGAACTCAGATTCAGGCCGAGGCCTCGCAGAATGAATTTGTACCCATACTGCCTCATGCCATCATGACACCGTTGCTAAACTCCGATCAGTTCCTCTACTATGAAAAGGTTGCTGACATGGGTAATTCGGCCAAAGAGCTACAGTACCTTTATGGGCTGTATGAGGATGATGTCTATGTGCGCTACAACGCATACGACCCCATTGTCAGTGGATACAAAGTGCCTAACCAAAAGACGAGAGTAGGCTCTCCCGCCCATGTGGCACGCGGTTCGGGTTCTAACGATACATCATTAGGATTGAGTGGCAACCTGATTTACAATATCATCTGGTACAATGACAATATGATGAAAAGCAACGGCACAGTAATTGCAGATGGTGGCAGTAAGGACTTACAGGCCGTCACTGACTACGAGTGGCGGTTATACGGTGATGACCCGTATGCCATCAAGATTAAGAGTGTCAAAGAGGATAAGTATGTCTATAATTCCAGTTCCAATTCATGTACACTGTCAGCTGACAATGCCACCACGTTCATGCTTCTTAGCAAAAATGAATATGACTATGGCATCCTTCAGGTGACGGGTGACCAGGATTCGAGAAAACTGTCAGGATATGGCAACACACTGGCAACTGGTGACCCCACGAAGTACGTCATCTTCGCATTGGCTACTTATAAGGTCATCTATCACTTGGTGCTTGCCAATATCGGTAGCCAGACCGAAGAGATTCCCTATCGTGCAGGTGACCTGCCAGCGACCCCTGTGGCGTGGACAGATGCTGACAAGACAACATTCGATGGCACTACACTGCGTGACCTGACTTCCGGCAGTGGTGCTACCTATCAATTGGGTTTGACCATGACGCTGGGCGGTACGAGCAAGAACTACTGTTATGATGCAGGAGCCATCAGTCTGGGAGCCCAACTGAAAGTACCCGATGTATTCTATCGGCCTAATCTTGACTATTTCTATTATATAGAAGGTGTGTACGATAATGATGCTTGTACTAGTCCTGTAACTGACATGAACAATAAGTATAAGGGATATGCCCTCAAGAATATGGGTGATGATACAGGTCTGTTGGGCAAGAGGATACTTATCAACATTGTCTATACTTTCCAGGGCGGCTTGCCGACGAATGCTGGTGATGGCTTTGTAACAAATGCTTCGCAAAACAAGTGGTACACTGTCGAGACGACAACCGGCGACGGTACACCGTGGTTAGCACAATACACCAACGCTTGGGGACTGGAGATGAAGGAAGGACGTGGTACGCACTACACCAACGACTACCTGTGGGCTCCCGTCGGCGACCCCTACGGCTTCCAGTTCTACAACCGCTACATCTACAAGAACAGCGGCGACTCCAATGCCGGAGAAACTGACAAGGTGATGACCTCCACCGCCTTCGCCAACAATCAGGTACTGGCCAAAGGCAGCAACACCGATGCCAATTCCGTCTATGAACTCTTAGCCACGTCAAACGATGGTTATTTCATGGTGCATCCTGTTGTCAATAAGACTGGAACACAGTATTATTTCAAGACGGTCAACGAACCTGATGGAAGCGTCTCTGTTAAACTCGGTACCGTTCCCTCTGAGTTCAGGTTCGGACTGAGCAAGGAACTATTTGACCCTTACTTCAGATATGTTGGATATATTGGGGCTTTGAAGCAAAGCGTGTGTGATGATGATGCCAACAAAGCACTCGTCGAGGCAATGGCGAGTAGCAGGGAACTTACTGCTGCCGAATTGATGGAAGCGCAGATGCTAGTCTATAACGATGCCAACCTTGAGCCGTTTGTTCCTGGTTACTATCGACTACATTCACCACCAGGGATTGGAGGCATCTCGCCAGTACGCTATGCCAGTGGATATACCCATGCAATAGAGAGAGACCCCAATGGCGACACCGATGAGTCGGATGCCATCCCCATGCACTTCTATGAGCAGCAGGGCGAAGAGACCACCTTTGAACTTCTTCCAAAACAGGCAGGAGGGGTGATAGGCTATACCGAATCGGTAGCCACCCGTGGCGACATTCCCATTCCCGCAGTGGAGTACGACCCTGCCAGCATCTTCTATATCACAGGAACTGCTGATAACGCCGTTATGAGTACGCAGGGACTCTATATCAAAGGGGAAACTGGACAAAATGTAGCTGAGGGAGATGGTGTCAGGGCAAAAGCCTATATGACGGCAACGGCTGGCTCTGCATCACACTTATGGATTATGGATATTGGCGGTGGTGTGATGCTGATACACGACAAGACTGTTCCTGCCAATCGAAAGTATCTCAGCTATCACCAGAACGACGGTGCCAAAATCTACGACCTGAAGTTGACGCATAATACCTACACCGACCATGCCAAGTGGTGCCTGCAGCCTGCCAACATGTTGGGACTGTATATCAAGACTCATAGCGGTGGTGATGAGGAGCTATATGGTACTTCCTATAACTATTCCTCGTTCTATGCGCCTTTCGACATCTTGTTGCCCGATACGGTATATGATGCGAAAGACAACACCAAGGTAACCAAGTTATACGAGGCATTTATCTGCGAATCAAAGAACTCTCCGTGGAGTCCGCCAGCAGACTTGCATCCCAAGGGTATCAGCCTCTATAATATCGCGGCTAATGACTGCCCCTCAAAGAAAGAGGAGATAGAGCCAGGAGTTGAGCGTGAGCTTTTCCGTTCCAATAACAGGTTCGTTCCCGCTGGTACGCCTGTGCTGATTGCCATGCTTGATGATGCAGGATATGTCAAGGTGACATTGCCGAATTCGTCCCCTTCACCGGCACTGGTAACTAACTTCCAAGCCGATGGAGATGCAACCTCACGCAACAATATCTTTAGTGGTGTATATTTGGAACAATTGCTTTCTATTGCCGATTCTGAACGGGTCTTCACGTTTGGATTGCCATTGACTGGCTCGCTGTCACTTGATCCGTCATCGGGAGAAATATTAGCAACACTTCCGTCGCAGGACAATACTGGTCTCGGCTTCTATCTCAATGCCAACAAGAATAAGGAACTTAACGGATCGCAAGGTGGATGGGACCGCAACAACCGTTACGTTCTTGGCAATAGGGTGTATCATTTGGCATCTGGTTTCCCAACGACTCTTTCCCGTGAGTACACTCGTGGCGTGGAGTACGTTCCCGTTATGTTCAATGACGCAGAGGGTGTTGTTGAGGAAGGTTTGTATGACAATGGCCGTGAGTTTGTGGGCGACAACTGCATCTATGACCTGCAAGGTCGTCGTGTGGCGACGGAACAGGAGGTGCAGAATGGCACGTGGCACGACCGATTGGCTCCGGGCATCTACATCCTGAATGGCAGGAAGTTCAGTAAGAAATAAAATAAAACTCCGATGAGTCGCGCTGACTCACCGGAGTTTTGTTTTGGTATCATTCCGTATCGTTTACTTACGCAGGCCGAGAGCCTTGATGAGTGCACGGTAGCGGTTGATGTCCTTGTTGTAGAGATACTTCAGCAGTTTGCGGCGACGGCCTACCATCTTGGTCAGGGCACGAGCGGTACCGAAGTCCTTGTGGTTCTTCTTCAGGTGCTCCGTCAGGTGCTGAATGCGGAAAGTGTACAGGGCAACCTGGCTCTCAACAGAACCGGTATCCTGGGCGTTCTGGCCGTACTGGCTGAAAATCTCAACCTTCTTAGCTTGATCTAAGTACATTGTTTTTGATGATTAAATAAATTTTTGCCATAACATCCTTCTGATGCTCCCGGCCTCTAATCACAGCCGTTCCACATCATCGAATGCATCGGATTTTCCGAATAGCGGGTGCAAAGGTACAAAAAAAAGTGAAAAGTGAAAAGTGAAAAGTGAAAAATTTGCTGCCGCGCCCCTATTTTTTACTTTTTTTTTGTAATTTTGCACCCGCTATTGGCAATTTGACTAATAAATAGTAAATCGAAAATCGTTAAATCGAAATTCATACAGGATGCAGGATATCAGGAATATTGCGATTATCGCACATGTGGACCACGGCAAGACGACGCTCGTGGACAAGATGATGCTGGCTGGAAACTTGTTCCGTGAGGGACAGAACCTGTCAAGTCAGGTGTTGGACGCTAATGACTTGGAGCGTGAGCGCGGCATCACCATTCTGTCAAAGAATGTCAGTATTAACTGGAAAGGAACGAAAATCAATATCATCGACACCCCGGGACACTCCGACTTCGGCGGTGAGGTGGAGCGCGTGCTCAACATGGCCGATGGCTGTCTGTTGTTGGTCGATGCCTTTGAAGGCCCTATGCCGCAGACGCGCTTCGTATTGCAGAAGGCTTTGCAAATCGGACTGAAGCCCATCGTGGTGGTCAATAAGGTGGACAAGCCTAACTGCCGCCCTGAGGAGGTGTACGAGATGGTGTTTGACTTGATGTTCTCGCTCAATGCCACCGAGGACCAGTTGGACTTCCCCGTGGTATATGGCTCGGCCAAGAACGGCTGGATGGGCGAGGATTATAACAAGCCGACAGGTGACATCACCTATTTATTAGATAAGATTGTTGAGGTCATCCCTGCACCGCAGCAGCTGGAGGGTACGCCCCAGATGCTGATAACATCGCTCGACTACAGCTCATATACTGGGCGCATCGCCGTAGGCCGTGTACACCGTGGCAGTCTGAAGGACGGTCAGCAGGTGACTATTGCCCACCGTGACGGTTCCCTGGAGAAGACGAAAATCAAGGAGCTGCACACTTTCGACGGCATGAGCCACATCCGTACCGATAGCGTCGATTGTGGTGACATCTGTGCTGTCATTGGTCTGGACAAATTTGAGATTGGCGACACCATCTGCGACATAGAGAATCCTGAACCCCTGCCGCCTATCGCCATCGACGAGCCTACCATGTCGATGCTGTTTACCATCAACGACTCACCGTTCTTCGGCAAAGAGGGTAAGTTTGTCACTTCGCGCCACATCAATGACCGCTTGGAGAAGGAGTTAGAGAAGAACCTTGCCCTGCGCGTGGAGCCTTTCGAGGATGCTACCGACAAGTGGGTAGTCTCTGGTCGTGG
>JAEEGL013989493.1_pt1 | contig 11587 bp, 13 predicted proteins | sample 9134231 | NCBI WGS metagenome assembly JAEEGL01 (sample SAMN16246548, study PRJNA631951) | gut metagenome | biome: gut microbiome; feature: rumen; material: fiber-attached | host: Bos | place: Iran: Karaj | collected 2018-10 | reverse complement strand
CAGGCCGGAATCAGGAATCTCCACCTGCGGGATGTCTCGTCCGCCCACCTTGTGAGCGGATTAAGCCAGTGATCTACTGTGCTTCAATCAGGCAGCGAGAGCGTAGTTGTTTTCGCCAATTACTTTTTTGCAGTCAAGATTTACGAGCGTCACTGCGAGGCTCGACATGCTTACATGACAATTCATCTTGCTGTCAAAACCGGTCACCCCCATGTTAGTTTAGAGTTGAAAGTTTAGAGTTTAGAGTTGTCATCCTCAAAGAACGGGCGGCAAAAATACAGCGAATTTCGATACCTCGCAAGAGGTTAGCGATTTTTTTCAATGCAGCGGGCTCCCGAAACGCACCACATCCTCCTTCGTGACGGTGCTGCCGCAAAGGATGACCAAACGCTCGACGATGTTGCGCAACTCGCGGATGTTGCCTGTCCACTGGAAGTGTTTCAACTCTTCCATGGCCTCGGGTTGGAATTCAGGGGCGGGCTTGCCCATGTCTTGCGCTATGATTTCCAAGAAGTTGCCGACCAAAAGCGGGATGTCGTCCTTGCGCTCGCGTAACGGTGGCACATTGATGACGATGACACTCAAGCGGTGGTACAAATCCTCGCGGAAGTTCCCTTTCTCGATTTCGGTCTTCAGGTCTTTGTTGGTAGCGGCCAAAATCCTGACATTGACTGGAATCTCCTTCTCCCCTCCTACCCTGACAATCTTATTCTCCTGCAAGGCCCGCAGCACCTTGGCTTGCGCCGAGAGGCTCATGTCACCAATCTCATCTAAAAAAAGGGTACCGCCATCGGCCAACTCGAAGTCGCCCTTGCGCTGCTTGATGGCTGAAGTGAAAGCGCCTTTCTCATGGCCGAACAACTGGCTTTCGATGAGTTCAGAGGGTATGGCGGCGCAATTCACTTCGATGAAGGCCGCGTTTCTTCTCGTGCTCAACTCATGCAACTGTCTGGCGACGAGTTCCTTGCCCGTGCCATTCTCGCCCGTGATAAGCACACGTGCGTTGGTTGGGGCCACCTTGTCGATCATGTCCCTCACCTCCAGCATGGGTTGCGATTCGCCAATCATCTGGTTTTGAAGCCTGACAGCTTTTTTGAGGACTTTGTTCTCGGTGGCCAAATTCTTCTTGTCCAAGGCGTTGCGCACGGTAATGAGCAGACGGTTGAGATCGGGCGGTTTCTGGATAAAGTCGAAGGCACCTTTCTTGATGGCTTCCACCGCCGTGTCGATGGTGCCGTGTCCCGAAATCATGATGACAGGTGTTTCCGACTCTTGCCGAATGGCTTCCAAGGTTTCGATGCCATCCATGCCATCCATCTTGATGTCGCAAAAGATGGCATCAAACTCTTGTTCCTTAATGACTTGCAAGGCTTCCGTCCCTGAACCGACATCCTCCACCTGATAGGTCTCGTTCTCGAGGATGTCGCGCAACACGCGGCGAATGGGTGCCTGGTCGTCGATAATGAGTATTCTTGGCATTGTTCGTAGTTAATTTTGCGCAAAGATAGTGGAATTTTTTGAATGCGGAATGATGAATGATGAAATACGAAGTATTCGAAGAAGTCAATGCTGAATGTGGAATTTTAAATCTTAAATTTTGAATCTTGAATTAAAACTTCTACTTTTGCCTTCAAAATGAATCAAAATGAAGAAAATTTCCCTGCTTTTCGGTTTGCTGGTTTTTGTGCAAATGGCTCTTTTGGCGCAAGACACGCTTCCTGCGCCCACTTCGTATCGCGTTAACGGCGTGAATTTCAAGATGGTACGCATTGAGAAAGGCGGCTACTGGATGGGAGCGCAGCATGTCGACACCGCCGAGTTCAACTACGACCGCTTCTCGCAGACCGACGAGTTGCCTGTTCACCATGTCAACATCAACGAGGACTTCTACATCGGGCAGACCGAGGTGACACAAAAGCTTTGGAAAGCCGTGATGGGCAACAACCCGAGCAAGAAAAAGGGTCCGAAACGCCCAGTAGAGAGCGTATCCTATTACGACATTCAGGAGTTCCTGCATATCCTCGACAGCCTCACGGGAATGCACTTTCGCCTACCTACAGAAGAAGAATGGGAGTATGCGGCCAGAGGTGGCCAACACACGCGGGGGTACGTCTACGCCGGCGGTAACGAGGCAGAACGAGTGGCATGGTTCAACGGTAATACAAGCAAACTGAAGAAAGTCAAAAAGCGCTCACCCAACGAATTAGGCCTCTACGACATGAGCGGCAACGTATGGGAATGGACCGATTCGAAATATCGTTTCTATGACAAGGAACGCAACGCCCACGTGGGCAAAGAAGGTCAGATGTACGTCATTCGCGGTGGCGCTTGGCAGCTGCCCAAGGCTTCAAGCCGCATTGCCTGGCGCGGCAAACGCCTGCCGGATTTGAAAAACTCTTTCGGTGGGTTCCGACTCTGTCTGGATGCGAAATATGTGAAAGAGGAAAAGCCTGAAAGTGAAATCCTTATGAAAGAGAAAGAGAAAGAGAACGAAAGCGAAAACGAAAACGAGAGCGAAATTGAAAAAGAATAGCCTCATTTCGGCGTGAGCCGCAACTTCTTACTTCTATAGTTAATAACGGCCTTATACCGTTTCAGCAAGTCACCGCCGAGGATGCCATCGATTTGTGGCAGACCGAGTTTTCCGTACATTTCATGGATGTTCTCCAAATCCAAGGCAACCGCTTCATAATCCGTGATTTCCATATCGCCCACGAAAAACTTGTCGACAATGAAAGTGGCACTCTCCAAATCGGAACTGCCCACACCTGCTGTCATACCTTCTTTCTTCTCAAACTCAATGTTTTCGATGAAAGAAGAGATGGTCTTGGGATCGAAGACGGAGCGCGAGGCACCCGTATCAATCAAGAAATTGGCTTCCTTACCATGAATCGTCCCTTTGACCATGATATGGAAGCCTTCTCCTTCAATGTCAAGCAGTTGCAGCGGGACTTCGATATAGCGGCGCATCAGAAATTCGGCTTGATGGCGTATTTCTTATAGAAGTCCTTGATGATCTCCACGGCATCATCAGCAGTGTCGACGATATGGAAAATCTCAAAGTCCTCTTCCTTAATCATCTTGTTGGGTAACAGCGTGTTTCTGAACCAGTCAATCAGGCCTTTCCAATACTCGCTCCCGACCAGCACAACGGGAAAGTCGACCATCTTGTTGGTCTGAATCAGCGTGATGGCCTCGGAGAGTTCGTCCAAGGTGCCAAAGCCGCCGGGCATGGCGATATAGCCTTGGGCATAGCGCATAAAAATGGTCTTGCGGACAAAGAAGTAGTCGAAGTTGATGTTCTTGTCGCGGTCGATATAAGGATTGAAGTGTTGCTCAAAAGGCAGGTTGATGTTCAAGCCCACGCTGGTGGCTCCACCTTCATAGGCTCCTTTGTTTCCAGCTTCCATAATGCCGGGACCGCCGCCCGTGATGGTGCCGAAACCGAAATCAGCAAGCTTTTTGGCGATTTCGACAGACATCTCATAGTACTTGTCGCCAGGTTGAGTCCGTGCCGAGCCGAAAATAGCCACGCAAGGCCCGATTCTCGCCATCTTCTCCATGCCTTCCACAAACTCGGCCATAATCTTGAACACCGACCATGAGTTATGCGTCTTTATATCGTTCCATGATTTAGGGTGGAAACTATCGTGGATGAATTTTTCCTCTTTTTCTGTTATAGGCATTTTTGTCAGTTTAGAGTTGAGAGTTTTGGGGATTGAAAGATAAAAAAAGTATTTCGTGGTTGTATTTGAAAAAATGTGTATTTTTGCAGCTGCAAAACGCGAATGTAGCTCAGTTGGTAGAGCATCAGCTTCCCAAGCTGAGGGTCGCGGGTTCGAACCCCGTTATTCGCTCAAATTGAATGGGTTATGCTATGCGTAACCCATTCAATTTATTATTATGCCACTGGCGTTCCACATTCAGGGCAGAACTTTCCCGTCACTTCCGTGCCACATTTCGGACATCTCTTCGGGCCTACGGCTACCAAAGGTGTACCACATTCAGGGCAGAACTTGCCACTGCTTTCCGTGCCGCATTTCGGGCATTTCATCGTGGCCTTGGGTGCAGGGGCTGGTGTGCCACATTCGGGGCAGAACTTGCCGGTAATCATCGTACCGCACTTCGGGCAGGGAATGCCTTGCTGTTGCGGAGCGGTCTGCTGGTTGTACGGGTCGTATGTGGTCTGCTGTCCTTGGCCGTTCCAAGCGTTTTGCATTGCGCCGCCCGTCATGCCGCCCGAACCCATGTTAGCCATGCCGACACCCATGAAGCCGCCCACAGCGCCGTTTTCGTTGCCGGCCGCAGTCTCCATCACATCGATGATCTTGCCTTGCTGCATCATGGAGTTGGTGCTGTATTCGTAGCGGTCAATCTTCTTTTGGCTCTCATCGTCGAGCGAAACCGACTCGATGGTGAAACTGACGAGACGTACACCCCGGGCGCGGATAGGTTCGTCGAACACCTTTTCGTCCATGGTTTTCTTGATTTCATCAGTATAGCTCGGCAGTTCCAACACAGGCACACGATGCTGGCTGTTGCCCATCTCGTTGAGCACGTTTTGGAACGAAGCCATCACTTCACTACGCATTTGTTCGGTGATGTCCTGCTTCTTCACCACGTTGGCTGTGCCCGCATGATTGCGCATGAATATGCCCATGTCGTCCAAACGGAAGGTGTATTTACCGTAGCAGCGCACGTTGACACCCATAGGCATCAGGGAGTTGGTCATTTGGTTCGGGATGGCGTGTGACCAATCCTGGAACGGAATCGGGGTGGCCGTACCGAACTTGTTGTCGAGGATTTCCTTGGCGTTGAAGAAGAACACAGCCTGCTCTTTGGCGGGAGTGCCACCGTAGGTGAAACGCTGCCACATCTCTTTGAAGACGGGGCCGAATTCGCCCGCGAAGAACGAGGGTGAGGAGGATTTGTCGAAGGTGTAAATGCCTTCCTCAGCGGTGGCATCGAGCACGGCACCACTGTCGTAGATGACGGCTACCTGTCCAGGAGCCACAATGACACGGCTGTTCTTTGAGATTTGCCCCGATTTGGTGGTTTGCTTCACCATCAGGGTGTCCATGTCCATGTTGTCACATTTGATAAGGTCCAACCACTGGTCACTTAACGTACCACCGATGGAGCCTACGATTGCTTTGATGAGTCCCATTGTGATGTTGTTTAATTGTTTATTGTTGAATTGTTGAATTGTTTTTCGTTGTATGGGGGGACCCATGTGTCCGCCCTTTAATTGCCAAATATTGTTTTAGGCGGACACGCGGGTCCGCCCCTACATTAGGTTCTTGAATGAATGTCCGTCAACACCCAGTCGTGTTCTCCGTTAGTGATGACGCTGCCACAGTAGGCACACTGTCCTGACGAGGTGACCTCGGTCGGAGCACCACAGTTGGGACAGTTGGTGATAGTGTTTCCTTTCTTTCCCGGGTCGGTCTTTACCCCTGCCTTGCGGTTGAAGACCATCTCGTATTTCATGTACCAGTCACGATTCGGGTCGCTCTCTAGCACCTTTTTTGTCTTGTCATCGATGACATAGTCACGCATCACCGCATTGAGCCAAACGGTCAAGACTTCCTTGTCGCCGTCCTGCTTGAATGAGTGCAACGAGCAATGCTTGATGGCGATTTTCTCCACCACGTTGGTCTTGCCGAGGCGGATGTATTCGTCGAGTTGCTGCTTGTGCGTGTTGAAAAGGGTTTCGCTCTCAAACGGCCGGATGGGCTTCCAATCCTTGGCCGTCCATGCCGATTGGATGGTCATGAACACTTCACGGGCGAAGCCGATGAACTTGTCGGACGAGAATTCGGGGTCGATGGCGCGGATTTCGTCGGCCACTACGCCACTGTAGTCCATCGTAACGTCGTTCTCGGCTTGTTGGTTCACCGTTTTGTTGATATAGCTGGGATCATTGGACTTTTTCTTCATAATATGATAGGCAATGATAATGATGACCACCACTATCAAGCCCAGAATCGGACTTTCAACGAACAAGTTGATAAGCCAACCAATGAGGACACCTATGTCGAAGTCACCGCCACCGCCTCCACCTCCGCCCGAATTATAGCGGTTTTGGTTGCCCACATCAGCAATGGCAAGACCTGCACAAAAAACAGCCACAACAAGGAAAACAATGGGTAAATATTTCCGTAATTTGCTGAAATCCAATTTTTTCATGTCAAATAATCATTAAAATGGATAGATAATATTTCTGACAAAAATAGGAAAAACTTTGAAAAAAGCGCATTTGAGGTCGAGAAAAGCGAAAAAAGTACTATTTTTGCAGCCCGAAAACACAGGGGAGCTTAGCTCAGTTGGTTCAGAGCATCGCCCTTACAAGGCGGGGGTCGTTGGTTCGAGTCCAACAGTTCCCACAAAAACAAAAAGATAACCCGTTGAAAACCAACGGGTTTTATTTTCCCCATTTTTATATCCCCTTTTTTACCCCCGAAGTCGGATGTTCCTTAATGCATCACTTTCTACTAAACGATGTTTTAAGAATTGCGACCAAATCATCGCTGATGTTGTTTCCAATTTGGCGGCAGACATCCTGGCTCCATCGTTGAGCCATCTCGATGCGTGAGGTTTGAGTGTCCATACCTTGCAGCATGGCATAGATATAACCGGCATTGAAATTGTCTCCAGCCCCAACGGTGCTGACCGTCTCAATCGTCTGTACGGGATAAGTCTCACAACCGTCGGGCGTATAGATACGTATCGAGCGGGCACCATCGGTCAGTAATAGCGTGCGGCAATACCGGCTCACCCATTCATAGATGGCATCTCCATCACGCATGCCTAGCATATAGTCGAAATCCTCCATCGACCCACGCACTATATTAGCCAGACGCATGTTCTCCTCGATATTGGGCATCACTTCTGGCAAATCCACAATATGGTTTTTGCGGAAGTTCACATCATAATAAAGCCATGCACCCGCCTCGTGCGCAGCACGCAACAAACAGCCCACAACAGAACGTATGGCAGGATTGATGGCGAAAAACGAACCGAAAAGCACCACGTCATCCTTATCCATCCGAGGCAGCTTTCCGTCCAACCAAACCGATGCATGATCCTTATAAAACACATATTGCGCATCGTTATGCTCATCCAAGAAAGCCAGTGTTATATGCGACTTGGCATGCTCATGGCGGCAGACATATTCTGACGACACGCCATTGTCGCGAAGAAAGCGGCAAATCAGGTCACCCACATGGTCGCCCCCCACTTCTGTCATCATGGCACAGGACACACCAGCCCTTCCGAGTGAAACAATGCTGTTGAATGTCGAGCCACCTGGAACAGCTTTCTGCACTTGGTCATTCTTGAACAGGATATCCAATACGGTCTCACCTATACCTATTACACGTTTTTTGGTCATGCTATTTCAAGGAGAATCTGTTTGAAGAATTAGTATAACTACCCGAGAAATACGGTAAGTTGGCAACAAAACCTATTTGCATGAAGATGCACCAGCACTCCCTTACCGCACGAACTCCCCAATATTCCTGACCACAATCCCTAAACGCAGCACAAACGCCTCTTCGGTAGCGAAACCGATGTGCGGCAACATGATGAGATTGGGAGCTCCGAACAATGGATTGTCTTGTTTCAAAGGCGGTTCCGTACCATAGACATCGGTGGCGGCTCCAGCGATTTTTCCTTGTTTCAAGGCGTTAGCCAAAGCCAATTCGTTCACGACAGGACCGCGAGCCGTATTAATCAATATGGAGTTCGGCTGCATCAGGGCAAAATCCTTCTCCGTGATAAAATCACGGGTGTCGGCGTTCAGTGCAATGTGCAAAGTAACGATGTCGGACTCCTTCAGCAAAGTCTCCTTATCAACGAAGGTCATGCCCTCGATTTGTTTGGGAGTACGGTTCCAAGCTAACACCTTGCAGCCGAAAGCATTGGCCAATTTGGCTACACGCTGCCCGATGTTACCCATGCCGATGATGCCGACAGTCTTGCCACCGATTTCTCGTCCAGGCATGATGCCCTTGCGGTTGCATTGGCGCGTAATCGTGTCGTTCTCAAGTACTTTACGGTAAAGGTCAATCATCAATGCGATGGCAAGTTCAGCCACAGCCTCGGTGCTATAGCCTGCTGCGTTTTTCACGACGATGTCACGACGCTGGCACTCCTCCATGTCGATATGGTCCAAACCCGTGAAGGCGATGGAGAGCATCTTCAGGTTGGGACAAGCATCTAAGAAATTCTTGCGCAGTGGGATGTTGCTCTCGACGATGGCCTCCGCGCCTTCGGCACGACGGATCAGCTCGTCAAGGTTTTCATTACGGTCGGGATAGATAACCACCTCGTGGCCAGCCTTTTTCAGGCCTTCACAGGCGGCTTCAATCTGCTGGACCTTCAGTCCGAGCGGCTCTAAAAAGACGATTTTCATAACAGTAAGTGTTGCATCTTTTGTCCGCATGTTATACCGAACTTTCCGCCCAAAGATACTCTCGGCTAAAACCTCGGTATGACATGGGCGGAAAGATGAGCGTATCTATGCGGACAAAAGCCTCGTCCTAAACATTATTTCGCGGCAATCATTTCGATTTCGACCAAGGCCTTCTTGGGCAGTTCCTTCACGGCGAAGGCGGCACGAGCGGGGCAGTCGCCGCTGAAATACTTGGCATACACCGTGTTCATCTCGCCAAAGTAGCTCATATCAGCGAGATAGCAGACAGACTTCACCACATTGTCGAAAGTGCAGCCCGCCTCGTTGAGGATGGCCTCAAGGTTTTTCATGCTTTGCTCGGTTTGTGCAGCCACGCCTTCCGGCATCACGCCCGTTTCGGGATTGATGGGCAGCTGACCTGAGATAAACACCATTCCGTTGGCTTCAATAGCCTGACTGTAAGGTCCGATGGCTCCCGGAGCCTTGTTTGTTGCGATAGCTTTTTTCATTGTTTTGTTATTATACGATATTGATGTAACTTATTGCTTCACAAATCGCTTTGTTGTTATTATTCCGTTTTCTTTAGTAGCTTTCAACAGATAACAGCCGCTGGCCAATGTGCTTACATTGATGCTCTCAAATCCGTTTGTGAGGGTCAGAACGTTCTTTCCATCCAAACTGATTATCTCCACTTGTTGCAAGTCCTTCGTTTCAATGTGCAGAACCTCATCGACTGGATTGGGCCAGACATGCAACCGCTTTTCCGTTGATTCGGCAATACCCGTTGCATTTGAATAATGAAACGTATTACCATCGGTTATAGTACCGTTTTCAAAACGGATTTTATAGCTTAATAATCTATGGCCAAACTCAATGTCCATCGCTTCAATACTGTTGTTCCAATAGGTTTTTAGTCCAGCGATATCGTCAACGGAAGTAGACAAATCATAAGTGTATTCAAATCCCATATTCAGCAACCACGACGCATCGTTCTCTAAATAATCATATATTGCGAAGATTGTACAATCACCATCCGTATTGTACTGGTATTCTTGCTTTTTTTTATAAACTAATTCGTGACCATCACCATCTTCCATAATAGTCTCTGACAATTTTCGTCCCAATCCATCATAGGTGTATATTATCTTTTGAATATCATAATCATTTTGCGTTTTTATTATTTCAGTACACAGCCCTTGGTTATTGTATGTATACTTGGTAATTGAATTGGGAAAGTTATTACCAGGAAGGTATTTTTTTATCATTATCAGCAAACTGTCTTCATAGAAATAGTCGTTTCGATATATTTCTTTCCACTCATTTTCAACATTAAGATGGAATCCTTTGGTGTGAAGCAATGCACCGCTTTCATCATACTCGTATGTGTATTTGTTATAATCGACAAAATAATCATAATCATGTATAACATAGGTTCTGACCTTTTCAGACACCAAACCCATGTCATTGTATGAAATATCATACGATTCATAGCTGTCATCAAAATAATACCAATATTCAGTCTTTGTGAAACGATTATCGTTATCGTAAGTGAATTGGATGGTCGAGTACATCATATTGGGATTGAAAAACTCAAAATCGATTTTCGTGCAATTAAACCGATTGTCGTATTCCAATCTTTCAACAGCTTCACCATTATAGAATACGCTATCCAGTTTTTGCCGATAATTGTTAGGGGTTTGAGCCATTGCCGAAACCATGCAAGATAATACTGCTGTAATTAGTAATAAATTTTTCATGACACTAAGTTTTGAAATGATTTGCAAGCGCAAAAATAATAAAATTGTTCGTCGCCACCTTTCCCCTTGGGAAAAAATGCTAATTTTGCAACCTAAATTTCCAAAGAAATGACCTTCAAAGAAATCCTTCGCAAGCTCCACAACCGCTACATCTACACTGTGGTGATTTTCCTCGTCTTGTTCCTTTTTGTGGACCAGTTCAACCTCTTCGAACAAATCCGACTGCGCCGTACATTGAACGACCAAAAAGAGCAAATCGAATTCTACGAAAACGAGATTTCGAAAAGTCGGGACCTGCTCAACCGATTGGAGAACGACACCGCCACGATGGAACAAGTGGCCCGCGAAAACTATATGATGAAACGCGAAAACGAAGTCGTCTATCTAATTGAGACTCAAGAATGAAGCCTCAAAAAAGCATAGTCCTTCTATTGCTGTTGCTGATCGCCTTGGCGGGACAATTCATTTTTGCCCAAAGCCAAAACATCAGCGGAAAAATCACCGACAAGCAGAACCGCCAGCCCCTGGCTTTCGTCAACGTGGTCGTCAACGAAGGACGGACCGGCACGATGAGCGACATCGACGGACGCTTTGAAATCAGTTCCACCGAACCCATTCGAAAATTGACGTTTTCCTCGGTAGGATATGAAAAGCAGACCGTTGAATTACAACCTAATGCAAAGAAACACAACATTGCCTTGCAGCCCATTACTTTTGAGTTGCAGGAGGTCGTCATCGACGCGGGCGAAAACCCAGCCCACCGTATCATCGATAGCCTGATGGCGCACCGCAAGGCCAACAATCCCAACTCGTTGGAGTCGTACCGATACCACATCTACGACCAAATGGTCATCACCATCGACAGCAGCGATTTCGGCAAGGCCATGGACGAAATCCAGCCTAACAGCGAAAGTGCGATGCAGATGTTCGACAGCATACTGAAACAGAGCGACTTGATGGTGATGGAGACTGCCTCGGAGGTCTTTTTCCACACCCCCGACCGCAAGTTGCAAAACGTTCTCGGCACCAAAGTCGCCGGCATGAAGGAACCGACGTTCATTTATTTGGTGAACAGTATGCAGAGCATCAGCTTCTATGACGAAATCATCAATGTTGCTGGCACCGAATACGTTAACCCTATCAGCAGAAATAGTAAGAGTCATTATTTTTTCACCCTTGAGGCAACCCATCCTATCGGACAAGGCGACTCGCTCTATGTGATTTCGTTCCATCCTTACAAAGGCAGCACTTTCAACGGCTTGCGCGGCACAATGACCGTCAACAGCGACGGTTGGGCCTTGCAGAGCGTGAAAACCGAGCCCAACGAGCAAACTGGCATTTACACCGCAAGCATACAGCAACTCTACCAAAAAATTGAGGGTCAATGGTTTCCGAAACAGCTGAACACCAACCT
>JAEEGL012831547.1_pt1 | contig 11587 bp, 13 predicted proteins | sample 9134231 | NCBI WGS metagenome assembly JAEEGL01 (sample SAMN16246548, study PRJNA631951) | gut metagenome | biome: gut microbiome; feature: rumen; material: fiber-attached | host: Bos | place: Iran: Karaj | collected 2018-10 | reverse complement strand
TTGACAAGTTGAAAGTTCAGTCTTTCACTTTTCATTCTTTCTTCTTCATTCGTCATTCATCAAAAAATGGGAATATGAAAGAAACAGATAACCAACAGTCAAAGTCTGCGTCAGGGAACCCGTGCGAGGCTGCTGGCAGTGCCTCCGTCATCAAAGTCGGCGGCGCTGTGGTCGAGGACCCCGCACTGCTCTCTGTCCTATTGGACTCCTTCATGGCGGTCCCAGGCCCCAAGGTGCTGGTTCACGGAGGCGGGCGTTCCGCCACCACGTTGGCCGCACAGCTGGGCATCCAGAGCCAGATGGTAGGGGGACGGCGCATCACCGATGCACGGATGCTGCGCATCGTCACCATGGTCTATGCCGGCCTCGTCAACAAGAACATCGTAGCACAGCTGCAAGCACGCCGCATCAACGCACTCGGACTCACTGGCGCAGACCTGAACCTCATCCGCGCACATCGCCGCCCCGTAACACCCGAAGGCATTGACTTCGGATGCGTCGGAGACGTGGACGATGCCGACGGACAGCGGCTTCTCAGCCTGCTCACCGACGGCATCACACCCGTCATCGCACCGCTGACCCACGACGGCCAGGGGAACCTCCTCAACACCAATGCCGACACCGTAGCACAAACCGTGGCTGCTGAACTCGCACACAACCAGGAGCCGGCAGGTACAGCGCTGCAACGACTCAACGTCACACTCACCTTCTGCTTCGAACTCCCCGGCGTGCTGCGCGACCCCGCAGACCCCACAACACTCATACCCTGCATCAACGAGGCAGACTTCCAGACACTGGTGTCCAACGGCATCATTGCCGGAGGCATGATACCCAAGCTCCAGAACGCCTTTGCTGCCCTGCGAGCCGGCGTTGCTGCCGTGCGCATTACTAATATCCACAACCTGCAAGGGGGAACAATCATCAAACCCTGACACCCGCCAACGCCGCATCATGAAACTTCATAGAGGAGTCCACTTGAAAAAGTCCTGAAAGGACTGTAAGCCCATAGCCCAGGGCCGCTCGGCGCTTTGCGACGCTTCACGCTTGAAGAACGCCCTGGGTCATAATCAACAGGTTATATTTCGCCCTGTAAGGGCAAAAGCATAAAAATAGACTTTTTCAAGTGGACTCATAGAGAATTGTAAATTTCAATTTTCTATTCAATTCACAATGCACAATTCATCATTCATAATTGGCTGCGCGGTACAAACCGAAACGCTGGAACGGCGTACTAATTTTCAATTTTCAATTTTCAATTAATAGAACACACCTAAATGTAAAACGTGGACCTCCGCTCACATGTCCTTCCCCACAGAGACCGCCTCTACCGCCTCGCCCTCGGCATCACCCTCCACACCGCCGAGGCAGAAGATGTGGTGCAGGAAACCATGATTCGAGCCTGGGAGCGGCGAGGCGAGTGGCCCGCCATCCGCGACATGGCCTCGTGGCTCGCACAGATATGCCGCAACATCGCCCTGGACAAAGTGAGGAAAACCGCCAACAACCCGACACTAACCTCCGTCTCACCTGCCACCAGCAAGCCCGTCGAGCACAGAAGTGACGAAGACCTCGAGGCCAACCTCGAGGCCAAGGACACCCTGAACCACATCCTGCAACTCGCCACGCTGCTGCCTCCTCCTCAGCACGACATCCTACGGCTGCGCGACATCGAAGGCTACACCTACCGCGAGATTGCCCAGCAGCTGCAAATCACAGAGGACCAAGTGCGCGTCTATCTGCACCGGGCTCGCACGCGGCTGCGGCAGCTGATGCACAGGTGAGGTGAAAATAATTGTGTACATTTGCAGCGGAATTGTGATAATGATCACATAAGATGTTATACTTGTCTATGAGAAAGAGCCTGTTTCTTATCATCTTGAGCATGGTGCTGCTGGCAGCCTGCGGGGGCGGCAGAGGGTATGACGCGTTGATGCACGAGGCCGACTCGCTGCTCACGGCGGGCGAGGTGACATCGGCCTACACACTGCTGGCGGAAGCCGATTCCCAGAAGACGGCGTGGAGCCGACGGCAACAGATGGCCTACGAGCTGCTGAAGGCCCAGGCGCAGAACCAAGCCTACGTGGATTTCCAGACAGACTCCGTCATGCGCGAAGTGGCCCGGTACTATGACCGCCACGGCACTCACAACGAACGGCTGAAAGCCCATTACCTCCTCGGCTGCACATACCGTGACCTGCACGAAGCACCTTTGGCCCTCCTCTCCTGGGAAGATGCCATCGCCAGTGCCGACACCACCGCCGCCGACTGCGACTACGCCACCCTCTTCCGCGTCTATGGACAGATGGCAGGGATATACTTTCGGCAGTATTTGCCAGAAAAGCAGTTGGAGGCAGACAACTCATTCTGCAAGTATGCACTTCTTGCAGGTGACACTTTAAATTATATACGAGGGTTGCTTTTATGTAATACTGTTTATTATGATATGGGTGACTCTGCTGCCGTTTTCCAGAATATTAAGAAAGTCAGAACACTCTATTTGGAACGAGGCCTAAGTCAAGAAGCTGCACGGGTTTATCCTATTGCTATAGCAATCGCATTAGATAATAAACAATATCAACGTGCCTACCTCATGATGCAAACCTTTGAGAACCAGTCTAGCATGTTTGATGAAAATGGGAACATTTGGCCAACTCACGAAAAATACTATTACGAAAAAGGACGCTATTATATAGGTACACATCAACCTGATTCAGCAAAAGAATTTTTTTATCGCCTATTGGGATTCAATAAATTAACGGTTGATGCATATCGAGGTCTGTTGGCTGTCTATAAGGAAAAGAAAGAAGCTGATTCAATATTCAAATACAATCAACTATATGAAGATGCGTTGGTCAGATATTTAAATAACACCAAGACAGAAGCCGTCACTCAGGCTATAAGTATGTATGATTATAGCACCCAACAGCGGATTGCACAAGAACAACAAAAAAAAGCCCACAAAAGAGGGTATGCCTTAATCACTACGATAACAACTGGCTGCATCATTATATTTGTAACCCTCGTTTATTTTCATCGGAAGAAGATGATTCAGGAAAAGTCATTCCGCCAAGCTACTTGTAAATATCTCACAACTAAAGAGGAATTGGAAAAGGCTCAGAAAGAAGTACTCTTTCTAAGAGCAAATCTGCCTCAACAGGAAGAAACTCAGAAACTATTAAATGAAAAGGCAACCAGGATTCAGGATTTAGAACATCTAGTAAAGAACTATCAGGAACGTTTGGGACACCCCATTCCACCGAAGGACGAAGAACTATTAATGAACTCCAGCATTGTGCTTCTCATGAAGCAAATTTGCCGGATTCATTCTAAGAAGAGTGGCAGTATAGTTGAAATACAACAACCACGTGCTTGTTCTAATAAAGAATGGCAAGAATTGCTTATTTGCCTTCAACAGCACCACTATAGTTTCTTCCACCTCATTACAGTAGAAAAGAATCTACCCAAATTGCAATACAAGGTTTGTGTTTTGTCACGTCTTCATTTTGAAGTGGGAGAAATGGCTGTGTTACTGGACACTTCCATGTCCAATATTTCAAATGCTCGCAAAAGAGCCGCCCAAAGGCTTTTCGACTCATCAGAAGCATCTTTATTAGATACCTCTTTACCTAAATTGTGATTAATCATCGTTTTTACACAGGAAAGTGAACAAAAAGTGTTTGTTATGTTATTGTTATGTTAACCAATGGATTATGAGATAAATTCTCATAAAAAGTGAACAAAAAGTGAATTTAATCTTGTCAAATAATTTGGCGGATATGTAAAAATAGTTGTAGTTTTGCGGAAGTTTTTTTCACCAACCCTAAAACAAACAACTATTATGAGCAAAAAGTTTTTATTTCTTTTGACGGCACTATTTGCTGTCACATCACCCTTGTACGCAGAGCCTACAGAAGTTCCATTAACAGTCAAAACCTTACCCCATGATGGTGAACATCCCCGTTCCCCCATTGACATTCCAGTCTTCTACTTGGACGGTCACATGCTAACAGCCTCGTCCTACACTGTAGGCTCCACCGTCCAGTTGCTTGACGAGAACGACAATGTGGTGTTTTCCACCTATATTTATATAGAAGGAGACATCCAGCTACCCACTTCCCTCAGCGGAACCTACACCATCGAGGTCACTCGCGGTGACCAGACATTTGAAGGAGAGATTGAGCTCGAATGAGCTCAATCCTCTTGAACATTGATGAATCAACATTTCCTAATGGTTGTATGGAAACGGAAGTTTATTTCTCTATAATAATGCCCACGTATAATCAGTGTACCTTTATTCGTAGGTCCATATACAGTCTTATACATCAAACTTATGCTAAATGGGAACTCATTATTATTAATGATGGATCTAGTGATGAAACAGATATATATGTTGCAGATTTTTTACCCGATAAACGGATAACATATATCAAGAACGCGATAAATCAAGGGCTAGGGTATGCATTGAATCAAGGGTTAGAAGTAGCGCACTATGATTATATTGCTTATTTACCCTCTGACGATTTCTATTATGAGAACCATTTAGAAGTACTGGCAAACGAGTTTTTAAACGATGAGAACGTTTTTGCTGCCATATCAGGGATTCGCTATTCATTTACAGATTCACTTTTTAACCAAGAAGAAATAGAGACTAATACAACTCGCAAAGACTATTGTTTACAATTGGTTCAGGTGGCACATAAACAGACTTCTCAGCGATGGACCACTCGTTCTGAATATGTGACGGAAGATTTGTTTCAAATGTTCTGGGAGAAAATAGCTTCTATGGGTTCATTTGCACTTACATGTCAAGTAACCGCACATTGGACTTCACATCCCTCCCAACGACATTGTATTTTAAGTGAAACATATGGGGGCGGACTCAATCAATATAGGAGTTATTATAAGGTAAAAGGACCGATTAAAATGAAGGTTTCCCAATATAAGTTCATTGATGAGCAGGAACAATATAAGCCCTTTAGTCAAAAAAGCTTGTCCAACCGATTAGACTGAAAATACTAATTGTAGGAGAACTGGCGTATAACCCAGAAAGGATTATAGCTTTAGAAGAAGCAGGTGTAAAATTGTATGGATTGTGGATTCCACGGCCACATTTGACATTTTCAACAGTTGGTCCTCTTCCTTTTGGTCATGTAGAAAATGTCATTTATGATAACAAGTGGAAAACACGAGTAGATGAGATCGGACCGAATGTCATATATGGTCTTCTCAATGCAGGAAGTGTATCATTCGTCTCACAAATTGTAAAACAACTCCCCCATATTCCTTATGTTTGGCATTTCAAAGAAGGCCCTTCCATGTGTTTAAAAATGGGAACATGGCCTCAATTAATAGACTTATATGCTCATGCAAGTGGCAGGATATTTTTGAATTCTTTGACACGTCAATGGTATGAGTTGTTCTTACCACCATCTAATACACCCACAATGCTTTTAGATGGTGACCTTCCCAAAAAGGATTACTTTAGCAATGATTTCTCACCTAAATTGTCTGCACTGGATGGGCAAATTCATGTCGTTGTTACTGGAAGGATGATAGGACTATCACCAGAAACTGTTGCAGAATTATCTTATAATAATATTCATATTCATCTTTATACGGCAAATTATTATGAAGCCAACGGCAGTTCAAATGAACTATTACATCAGTTGGCTCCCGACCATTTTCATGTTCACAATCATATATCAGGTTTTGACTGGACACAAGAATTTTCAAAGTATGATGCAGGTTGGCTACATGGTTATCAGAGTTGCAATAATGGTAATATTTTATATGCGACGTGGGATGATTTAAACCTCCCAGCGCGCATCAGTACATATGCGGCCGGAGGAATCCCTCTTATTCTCCCCTTAAACGAAGGTCAACAGGTAGCCTCCAATATTATTGCTCAAAAACTAGGTATAGGTATCTACTATTCAACTATTTCACATTTAATCAAACAGCTGAAGAAACCACAGATAATAAAAGAAGCAACAGCCAACATGTTGAAATATCGTAATTTTTTTTCTTTTGATTATCATATACCTGAATTCTTATCTTTCTGCGATGAGATAATTGAGAATAAACATAAATAAAGATCAGATGCAACAAAGTACTATTGTGTTAAAAGCAGCAAATGCAATTGTGTCAAATATCGCTAATACAGAAGAAATTGGTTTAATAAATGGCAAAATTGCTTTATGCATATTCTTCTATAGACTCTCTCTCAAAGAGTGTTATAAAGCGTACTCACGCATTGCAACAATTCTTTTCAAGGACGTGATTATTCGCTTACAAACAGATACTATGGCTCATTCGATTTCTCAATTAGCCGAAGTTGGGGTTGGAGTTCTGGAATTATATGATGCAGGTTTCTTTGCCATGACAGATATTAATGGAATTATCCATCAAATTGATAATAATGTTCTAAAACGCCCCTATTTTTTCCAATCATCAGCCAGGAACTACAATAGACTTGATATTTTCTATCAGGGTATATATATTCATAAACGACAGCAACATCAGCAGTTCGAATTAGAAAATGAATATATTCAAATGTTTATAACGAAGGTGAAACGTTATTTAGAGAGCAAAGATGAAACTGTAAAACTAAAAAGTCGGCTGTATTGGTCTGTAATGAAATATGTGTTCAACGAGTTATATAACAACTATGCAGGAATGTATGATTGCATAGAGATAATTGAGATGAGCGATCATCAATTACAATTCCTGGATGAAAATACTAACGAAATATATAATGAGGCCTACATTCAGCCATATTTACAAAGCCAGTTTTTGTTGCCTGAATTAGGATTGCCCAATCGATTTAGCAGTCAAACTATAAAGAATCTAATGGATAAGGAGATTCAAAATATATATTATAATAAAAAGAATGCAAATACAAGAATTAGCATATTAGCAAATACTTATCTCACTTAATTTATAAATATTATGGAAAATGAATTTCAACTAGATCAAATGGAAGATGCTCTCAAAACGATGAGCGAATTTGCATCAACACTTACAGGTGATGATAAATGTCCCATGACAGATTGTATGTGGCATTGTTTAGCATATATTGGCAGTAAAGGTCAACACTTTGGTGAGTACTATGCACGCAACGTCTGTCATTGGTATTACAAGAACAATAACATCTACCAACCATTTCAAGGTGAAGAAAAAGATGCCAGGGCAATGGCAAAAAGATTTGTTCAAAGGATGAAGCCAGGATCCTATTCAAGGGATAAAGGAATCTTAGTATATGAAACATATATTCATGAGGGAAGAAGGAATATGCATGCGGTCATATTTGATGTAGCTCATCCCGGCAACTTCTATACGGACCCCAAGTATTTCTATATATTTGACCCACAGCAAAATACTTATTATCGCATCTATTTGAGCAATTTAATAGGCAAGGAATTTTATCAGCTCTATTTTAACCAATGACAAATATGAAAATACGTATTTACAGACTAAAAGGCATCTTCTATCTCATAAGTTGGTTTTTCTGTAGCATTCCTAGCTGCGCTCAAACCATTATGAGTAAGATACAGATTAATCTGCCTGAGCAATTGGACACAATATTTACTGACAAACTAGAATCTTGTTGCTCTGATGAGGATTGTCCGGCCTTTGGTTATATCACACTTGTTCAACATGCATTCAGACATAAAGATGAGCAATGTGAGATGTTCCTGTACCACAGTCCCATTGGAATGGGCCGCACAGTCAAGAAACATAAAGATGTTTTTTCTGGTAGTCATACATTATTTAATAGGATCAAGTTTAATATGAAATGGGGGGATCCTGACCAATGGATGCCAACAGAGCAAGACAAGAAGGATATGGATGATATGCTTGTCTGGCTCTCAAGAAAGCAATCAAAGAAACTATTCAATGCCGACTGCGCAGCGGTATTTCCGATGAATTTCCATGGAAAGAAATGCAGGGGCAAGTTCTCTTGGGGGCGTTGTGTTGTTTTCCTGAGTGGTTCCGGTCTTTGTTATTTGTATTTTATCTTTACAGATACTGCGAGACCTTTTGAACATTATCTGAACGATATAAAAGGTGCATTTACATTAGAAGACTGTAAAAAGAAAGTTGAGCCAATGTTGTAGCAATGAATAGCAAAAAGTATGATTTAATTGTTGTGGGGAGTGGCATTTACGGAGCTACAATAGCCCAGCAAGCATTGGAACATGGGTTAAGATGCCTTGTAGTGGAACGCCGAGAACAAGTAGGAGGAAACGTCAGAGATGAATGGCACGAGAGAATATGTGTGCATCAATATGGTGCACATATTTTCCATACAAACCATAAGAATGTTTGGGAATACGTCAATCGTTTTGCTACATTCATTCCTTATTACCATAAAGTGATGGCGCGCAGTGGCAACAAAATGTACCATCTTCCTTTCTCTCTACAAACTTTTTATGAAATATTTGGGATCAGTAATCCAAGTCAAATAGATGAAGTACTACAGGATGAACATAAACGAGAATTCTATATAAAGCCAGCAAATTTTGAGGAACAGGCCATTAATCTTATCGGTAGAACTCTTTATGATTTATTTGTTAAAGGTTATACAGAGAAGCAATGGGGCTGTGATCCTCGAAAGCTGTCCAATAATCTTATTCAGCGTATACCTATTCATTTGAACTGGAACTGCGATTATTTTGACGACTATTATCAAGGATTGCCCGAAAAGGGTTATTCAGAAATAATAAAAGGAATGCTTAAGGGTATAGAAGTTAAAACTGGTGTTGACTTCATTAAGGATATTGATTACTGGATTGAGAACTCAAATATGATTGTTTACACAGGTATGGTGGACGAACTTTTACATTATGATTTGGGTGTACTTGGATATAGAAGTCTAAAATTTGAGACACAACTCATTCAGAATGTTTCAGACTATCAAGGAATAGCTGTTGTTAATGAACTAAACAAGGAAATACCTTATACAAGGACGGTTGAACACAGGCACATAACGCCAGACTTCGTTCCTTACCATAAATCACCAACAATTATTACTCGTGAATTCCCTCTTTCCTGGAGTATTGGACAAGAAGCTTATTATCCCATATGTGATACACAGAACAAACAACTTTACTTATCCTATAGAGAATTTCTACGTCATAAATATCCGTCAATTCATTTAGGAGGTCGATTAGGCAATTTCCAGTATTATGATATGGATGATGCAATCCAAGATGCATTAACGTCTTTTCCTACAATTAGTGCGAGTCTGAGGCTCGTCTGATCATCAAATGATTATACCAACATCCGCTCCCTGGCTGGACGTGCGTGCTGGCTGCAGCTTCCTACAGGGTTCCGAACCACGGTCGTTGATGCCAAATGCAGCCAACCCGTGTGCGCCGCCAGTCAGGAAGAGGCGCTCACATTTGAAACAACAGTGGGAACATCTACCGTGATGTCTTGCAACATCCAAAGGGGAAAAAAAGTTCACATCCATCTGATTGAAGGTAGAAGGAAAAAGAATGATGAGTGAAGAATGAAGAGAGGATGAGTAGATGAAAAGAAACGGTCAAAAATGCAAAGATAACCGTAGAAATAACCTATAATTAAAAAAGGTTAAATAATTGAAGTCCGTGTAATGTTTCGGAAGAAACCTGTGTATATACTAAAAGGAATAGACATCATCTTGTGCCCATTATGAAACATTTTTTCTCTACTTTCATTCTATTGGTGGCCATTGTATGTATTATGACTACAACGTCGTCCTGCTCGAAAGAAACAGAGGCTCCATCTGAGTGCTATTCGATAAAAGTCATGTACATCTATGAGAGTGGCATCGTACACGGAATAATCACAGAAAGTCCACAAGATGCCGTAATAGGCCATATGCCCATACATTTTAACAGGAGCGACTACCCCGACTGGTACTTTGTTGAAGGTGATATTGTGGACATACATATCATTGATTATTCTATAGAAGAAATTCATTCAATGGATTTCCCTTCTGAAAAGTCGTTTCTATGTGTATGTAATACAATCGAACCTTGTAAATAATTGTAAAGAAATATGAAAAGACTATCTTACTCTCTTTTTTCTACTTTTGCAACGTCAAAGCTCAAGACCTATGAAACAAACCACACTGCTTACATTGTCTTTCCTGCTCTCTGTCTCTATACAGGCACAAGATACGAGGCAAATTACTGGACTTGTCAGAGACCAGGACGGTAATGCTATCAAAAAAGCGGAAGTCTCTGTAGAGGTAACAGATAAGGGTGAGGAGAACTATTTATATGCCACCACCGACGAAGATGGTCACTATACCTTTGACATCAGCAAAGACAGCTACTGCACAGAACTCACGGTGAAAGCCGACGGACACACTCAATATATAGGTGATGCCTCTGAGGACTGTGAACAAACAGTAGTGCTTTACAACTCACTGCATTTCGAAGCAGGGAAACGCGCATCGCTCTTTCTGCCCATCCCGCCAGACAGCCTGGCTGGCCGGTATTATCGATTGGATCATTTGGAAGGTGAGAAGATTGTCTTCGAAAGAGAGTTCTCTCCTCAGGCATATTATCCTTACATCTTTTTCCCCTACGAAGATATGACGATTGACCTGCGGGGATTGGACTTAACACCTATCAATCGGGTCATCAAAGTGGAGGCCGAAGTTCAGGAGGGCCTACATCAAGGTGAGATGATGGCGATGTTTTGGGGAAGCACGTTCAGTTCAGATTTCGGTATCAGTTATGGTTGGGATTTTATGCCCGTCGAAGAGGACGTTACAGACAAGTACGCCCAAGACATCGTGACAGCCATGCATGCCACCATTATCACTGAATACTGGATGTTTCATACCACTCAAACAGAAGATGGCAAGTGGGTAGTAATCCCACCAGAACTATCTTTCTACGATCCAGAAGACAACAATCAAGGTGAGGTTCCAACATCTGTGAACAATAAATGGTCAAATGACCGCTCGGCCCAAGGGAACACGGCACCCTTGAAGAACTACCTTGACCTCTCCGGTCGCCGCCTGTCATCACCTCCGGCGAAGGGGGTGTATATTGAAGGTGGAAAGAAAAAAGTGAAAACAGGGAAATAAAAAACATATACTATCCAGATTATTGTGGTGGCTGGTTATTCACTGGAGAGATTCAACTCCTCCGATGAAATGGGCGTTTTTTGAACAAATTATCATTATTTATTAACACAAATTGTAACTATGAAAAAGCTTTATCTTCTACTTGCAGTTGCATTCATAACCCTGACAGCTCAGGCTCAGCTAATTGTTGACTCTTTAGGAAGAGCTGCTTTTGCGACCACCACCAATAATAATTATCAGATTAATGTCCTCGGGACGAATAGTGGTATTAATTGTACGTCAGGCACGGGGTATCCATTAGGAACAACCGCCATTAATGCCACGGCATACCAAAAAAATTAAAAATTTGTGACAACAAAGAATAATTCATACTTTTGCAACGTCTATACAACAAAATACAATTATGAGATCGCTTATCTGCTTCTTGCTCTTTTGCTGTTTATATAACACGTTAGCTACTGCTCAGCAGACTGAAACGACGAGGGACATAGATTTGACCAT
>JAEEGL011689892.1_pt1 | contig 11587 bp, 12 predicted proteins | sample 9134231 | NCBI WGS metagenome assembly JAEEGL01 (sample SAMN16246548, study PRJNA631951) | gut metagenome | biome: gut microbiome; feature: rumen; material: fiber-attached | host: Bos | place: Iran: Karaj | collected 2018-10 | reverse complement strand
CGGCGGTGTGGGATTAACGATCGCCGATACACCTAATGATGTATTGTCCTGATTCTTGCTTCCGGATGCCGCCAGAACGGTATTGCTGCCGGCGATCTTCGGTATTAGTGTTAACGTCAGAGCTGCTGCTAAAACTGCAGAGACGATCTTCCTGACTTTCATCTTTTGCCTCCCTGTTATTGATCCACTTGCAAACACAGATGCGGTCTGCCCTGACCACGGGCAAACAGCGTTATCACCATTGTTACGCGAAAAGAAGAAAGTATTACTTTGACCGGCAGAGCGATAGTCTGCCTAATGTTCAGAGCCGTTAACTCTCTCTCCACATTTGTTAAATCTTTCTAACGCTTATATATTAAATGAACACGGACCGTTCTTCAATTAATAATTCTTTTTTCACATTTCGAAAAATTGAATCTTTTTCTCTGCCATCTCATCGACTCTCCCGATATATGTAAGAGCATCCTTTATTGTCGGGCATCTTTCGACCCTGTGCTTGATGAGTTCGCCTTCCTGTGCAAAGCATCTCTTGCTCATACCGCCTGCACCGAAAGACAATACATCTCTGCAGTCGCTCATCATGGCAACATTATAGAGGCTTCCCGTATCACCTTTTGCAAAGCCTGTATTCTCCAGCCCGTGACCGGTATCTTTCTGGCGGTACATGTAGTACGGATGATAACCTGCTTCCTTAAGGAGCCTGTAGCTTTCAGCCACACACTCATCCAGTTTCCCTCTTGCCATCTCAAGATCCATGACGGTGTCTCTGCTCATCGCTGCCCGCCTCTTTTTATAGAGCGTATGAACGGTTATGTTTGCAGGTGCCAGTTCTATGAGTTTTGCAGTTGAGCGCACATGCTCATCTGCATTCTCATAAGGAAGTCCTGCTATGAGATCCATGTTGATCAGGTCAAAACCCATTTCACAGGCTTTCTCATAGACCCTTACGGCTTCTTCCGCAGTATGAATGCGGCCGAGTCTTTGAAGAGTCTCAGACCTCATCGTCTGGGGATTGATACAGATCCTTGTTATTCCGTGATCTCTCATCGCTTCAAGCTTGCCGTCACTTATCGTGTCCGGACGTCCGGCTTCTATGGTGACTTCACAGCCCGGTGTGATCTTAAGTTCCTTATAGATGCGGTCCAGAAGAGAAGCAAACTCCTTCTCCTCAAGAACGGTGGGCGTGCCGCCGCCGACATAAAGAGCAGACAATGGTCTGTTTATCGAAGGTGCCACGAGGCTTATCTCACGCTCAAGTGCTGCCTCGTAATTGACGAGCCTGTCCATGTGGCACGATATGTCCGAAGAAACAAAAGAGCAGTATGCGCATCTCGAAGGACAGAAAGGAATGCCGACATAAACGCATAAACTGTCTTCGGGAACTTTGGATAAGATATGCTGTTCCTCTCTTGAAGTCTCAAAAGCAAGCTGCGCCTTATCAGGTCTTACGAAATACTTTTCCTCAAGTGCTTCCGGACTCTGTTCCTCGAGTGCTACCAGCGTGGGTCTTATGCCTGTAAGACATCCCCACGGCATTATTTTCGAGGTAATATCAGATAAAGCCATATAAAGAGATCTCTTGATCTCGCGGCCGGGTTCTAAAAGTTCGCCTTTGAATTCATAAGCCTTGCCGTCACTGTGCGTAACAGACCTGCCGTCTTCTAAAAGTTCGTTTACGAGCGTGATGTCAGGTCCTTCCGGAGCTATGACCTTGCACTCATCCTTCAATTCCTCAGGCACGCCGCAGAACATCCTGACCACGTCAGACACGCCATAGAACTTATCGTGGCCTTTAAGTATAACCTCAAGCATCTTCAGAGCTCCTCACGTATGTCTTGTAGAATCTGACATAAACACTGTCAGGAACGTGATAGGAATCGACACCGCTCTCACCGTTGCTCTTCAGGAATGAATCGTTGACCTTGTCGCTTGTCTCGGTGATATCGATGCCCAGGCTTTCTTTGATAGAATCGACTTCCTTATCTATCTGCTTCCAATATAACGATGATGCCCTCATGTCCCTGTAGACAGGTTCCATATCAGAAGCCAGCGCGTACTGCGGAACCACTTCACCTGTCGCATCGGCAATGACTGTTGTCACGGCATAAAGATTCCAGAAGACTTCATAAAAGCCTGCATATCTGAAATCAGCCCTTGTGGAATTGCAGCAGGCCAGAGTCGACAAAGTATTGCAGTCGGTCTCGCTCGCATATCCTTTGGCATGACAGAGCTCGTGGCAAAGCGTGATCGGGAATTCCTCAACGCCCATATGGTCAGTGTTGATATTTGCTTCACTTAAGAACGGATCGTAAGCGCCTACGATGTATGTGTAGCTCCAGTAGTGGCTCATGGATACCGGCTTGGCGCGAACATAATTCTCGCTTACCGGAACACCGTACTCCTCACCGAAAGCATCGATAAGCGAGCAAGCATATAAAGCCGAACTCTCAAAGCTCTCCTGCATGTGGGCAACGCCGTTATAGTCTTCACCAAGTTGCTTTCTAGCTTCGATCATTCCTATATAAGCCCACCTCAAGGCTTCACAATAATCCTCATAGGTCAGCTCCTCATCTGTCAGCTCAATAGAATCGACGACATCCGTGCGTCTGTAATTGATCCCGTGCATAGCCTGAAAGATTATGGCGGCAACAAGGGCCAGCACCATGATGTTCCTGTATGACTTATAAAGATAAAGCAGCGCGCCGCGGCTCAGGAATTTCTTTATCAGGATCACAAACCAGAAGATAAGTCCAACGATAATAAGCGGCACAAAGCAGACGATGATATTTTCCGTCAGCGAAAAATGAAAGAGCATGTTAAAAGTCTGCGCCGGCACCGACAAGTACGGAAATATCTTAGCGCTGTAATAGTCAGCAACGTCTTGCGGGATAAAACGGTTCGCAATAAGCGCCGCTAAAGTCAGGACCGTAAGCACAAACACCAAAACGATCCTTAAAGCGATCCTTCTTTTTTTCTTACTGTTTATCTTCATTTAAGCGAATAGATGATCAGGAAGATCACATACAATATTGCGTACACTAACGGCTGGTGAACAAGATATATGATCAGCGAATGCCTTCCGATAAATTCCACCGGTCTTGAGACCGCGCTCATTATCTTCCCGCGCCCGGCGAAAAGTGTCTTCTTATCCTTATAGCACGTCCTTCCTATAACACAGCCTATAAGGAATACACCAAGCCACGGAAACAACGGCATGTAATCTGCCATTTCCGGCAGATTATTCATGTCGAATCCTACAGGAAGGAACAGCAGCGAATCCGTGCAGAAATCCATGTAGTGGATATTGCAGCCCACGATGACGATATATAAACCTGCCAGCCCCATAATGACATTAACAGCTTTGGGATTGGCATTTGTCTTCTTCTCAATAAACGAGATAAGCGCATAAAGGAATATACCGCATGTAAGTAACGCCAGAACATTAAATATGATCAGGCAATCAATGCCTGCAAACTTTGTTATAAGAAATGTCGTAAGATCAAGTATCAGCGTCGCGCCGAGTATCTTTAATCCCCTTTTTATGTTGTTGCGCGAAAATGTGCAGCATATGCCGGATACGCCTACAAACAGCACGACAATAACGGGATGAATAAAAGACCAGAACCAGCCCTTATGAAGATATGAGAAGATGTTTACTCCAAATTCATATCTGACATCCCACGACATATGCATGAAGAGCATCATTAAAAGAGCGATGCCCCTTAAGAAATCAAGCTCCCACGCACGGTCTTTGGCTAACGGTTTATTCCTCACAGATCTTCCTGCCCTTCCGCAAGACAGCTTCCCAATGCCGTGGCAAATACAGCATCTGCGGGAACGATCATGTTAACTCCATAAAGTTCTTCGAAAGGAATGAGATACTTCTGGCATTCCTTGAGACCGGTAAGCTGACCGGTAAATACGATATCCTTAATACTGCATTGTCTTGATGCCATAACGGCGACAGTACCTATCGACTGGTAGACGAGATTAAACACGCCTGCCATCTTATCTTCTCTTGAAAGATCGTCAGCAGCCTTACCGAAGTTAGAAGCCGTTACATCCATAGGAAGTCCCGTTACACCGTTCTTGGTAATATCACCGATCGTAAGGTCACACTTGAGAACGTCACCCGATGTTGCCATGTCAGAAAGCTTTACAGCATCAGACGTTCCTGCCATGACTCTTCCAAGACCGACAAGTGTTCCTCCGCCAACGCCGGAACCGATAATGTGTCTTACGCTCTCCTTGCTTGCCTCAAGATATGCGGTACCGGTACCCATGCTGACTACCACAGCATGATCCAATCCTGACAGATATAAGCCGCCAAGGCCCGTTGCCATGAACTCTTCAACGATTACGGTCTTGATCCCGAATATCGGTGCCTGCGGAAATGCCGAACCAACACCAGTTATGTTGATCTGTTCAATATCATTAACAGAGATCGAATTATCATTGATAAGCTTTCCGACAGCGCCAAACGCAGATGTGACAGGATCGGCTGCCCTGACTATTTCCCTGGCAATTATCCTGCCTTCTCTCATTCCCACGATCTTGGTCGTGCTTCCGCCTACATCAAGTCCGACTTTTATCTTCATGGCATTAAACTTCCTTACTTATAAGGTATTAGGTAATTCTATCAAATATGGATTTATATATCCAATTCTGCAGTTATCTTATCAATAATAAAGGCTCTGCAGATGTTCTGCAGAGCCTTGGAAATACTTAATCCTTATCAACCGTAAGTTATCTGTGTCTTATACTGAGTCTCATTAAAAATCTTAGACGGAAGCTGGTTTAACTGTGCATCAGTAAATCCGTATGACTTAAGAGTCGTTTTTGACAATTCGGAACCTCCAACTGAAATAGTCTTCGAGCCCTTACCTGAACGCTCCTTAAAACGCGGAACCCAGAAACCATCATCATACATATATATGAAATTGGTCTTGCTGTAAGCATCAGCCAGGAATATACGGTATTTAACTGTTTCGGTATCAGTATCATAGTAGAAGAACATTGCTATTCTCCACTTATAATCTGTAGATTTATTACCAATGAATTTCGGCTCAAATACAGCCTTCTTTGTCTTATCTTTTGGTCCGAACATAAGTGTCGGGAACTTTGTTGAGTCTTTTTGCGGATTGCTTATTTCCCACTGCATACTGGCAACTTTTGGCTGAGTGTTTGCAAGGAATGAATTCTCAAAGCCCTTGGCATACAACATTGCATAATCCGCTGAATCGTCGATACTGTATGTTGTTGCAAATGAATTGGAGATTGCTGCACAAACTCCTGCAATGACTCCGCCGATCAAGCAGATGATAGCGACTGACAGTATCATTTCGACAAGGGTAAAACCCTTTTTGTTCTTTTTCTGTTTAATCATAATAACTGTACCCCAAGCAACTCATCAATTAAAGCCATTTGTTTCAGCATAAGTAATAGATGACACAGTATCAAAATTTGTAATCTTATTTCCTGATGAATCAACTCCAACAACCCAGTAATATTTCTTTGCATTCTCATCATACATTACTATTATTTGTCCAACATGTCCGCCGGCTGAATCCTGCCACATTTCAGGATAATAAAGGAATGCTTCTCTGTTATCAGCTAACTGATCCTTTGTAGGTGAGAATTCATAACCCTTTACCGTATCCGGTACCGTAAGCTTAAGATCGTCATAACCAATAAGTTGAACATTCAGTTCCTGTAAAGAACATGACTTAAAAACAGAGCCAGCAGTATTAAACTTTAAAGTTTCAGTCTTATTGCCATTGCTCACATAATAAGCTTTGCCCTGTTCTTCGCGGCCTTTTATTGTGACTGATGTGCCGGAAGCATTAGTTCCTTTAGTGTTCAAATTATCTGTCTTGCTCCACTTGGCTACCTCTGTAATACAAGCAGTATAGTTCTTGGCACCGGACTTATTATATACGGAGGTCTGATAAGAATAACCCATTGTGGCAACGAAACCGTTGATCAGCATCGTTGACGTAACAACCAGGATAAAAGTTGCCAGGAGAGTCTCGACGAGGGTAAAACCCTTGCAATTAAATCTCTTAACTAGTCTCTTCATATTATCACGCTCCCGTAACTGATTTTTGCTTTACACTGAAACCATAACTTGCAAGCATCTGTTCGCTGTCGTCTATCTGCTTCTTGAGCTGGTTTGAAGAATTTACAACGGCACTGTTGGAATTCTCTGCCAATTTGATGAGTCTATTTATTCCGTAAACAAGTACACAGGCAAGAATAATTAGGATTCCAACCACTAGAATCAACTCAGTAAACGTAAAACCGGCCCTGGATCTATTCTGTTTGCTTATCCTGCGCATAACGCCCTCCAGATAGTCAACAAATCTTATACTTCTATATGTGTATTATACCGACTTCTGTGCAAATTTCAACAGGAAAGTTAATAATTTGTTAAAATTTGTCATACTTTGTTTACAAATGCAAAAATATGGCGGAGAACCGAAGTTCTCCGCCATAATTGGCTTCTAGTGATTGTCTAAACTAGATATTAGTCAGACCAACCCATGAATGCGTTTACTTCAGAGTTAACTGCAGAAACGTCACTGTTGTGCTTACCAACGGAGCTTGCAGCTGCCTTAGCCTTGTTGAGGTATGCACCGATACCAAGAACGAGAACTGCTGCGAGGATAACGATGATAGCAATAACGAGTACCATTTCTACGAGGGTGAAACCCTTCTTTGACTTCTGAATCTTCTTCATTTTAGATTCCTCCTGTAAGTTTTTGAGTTTGTAGCCTGATTATACAGGCTATTATGAACAATTGCAACACTTTTTTCAATTTTTTTCAAAATTCTGTCACAATTAATCATCTTTAGGTCTCAGGTGTTGTTTCTGCCGGTACTGCCTCTTCCTCAGCACCGAAGTTCAACAACTCCTTGATATCGCCATTAACAGCCTCAAGCTGAGCATCAAAGAGCTTGTTAGCCCAATATGCTGCAAACGGCTTGCTGATAGTATCATCGAAACTCATGTTGACTACACCATACCAATAGCTGTTAGGATCATCACAAACGTAAGGGAATCCGATGAAGCCGCCTTCTGTTTCAACACCCTTATGGCCCTGCCAGTAAGTGTAAGCCTCAGTTCTGGTGTCTTCAGATATTCTGTTTCTAAGTGAAATTCCATAGAAATTGATCGTAGCAGAAAGAGTCATTATGCCTCCGTCCTCTGAAACAGAAAAATCATTAACCTTAATGCAGGACGGGTTCTCGGCATTTATCTTCTTAAGAGCTTTTATAAACTCTTCATAGCCGTGTCTTTCACCATAAACACCCTGACCCATCTGTCCCATCAGTTCTGTGATTGTTTCAACAGCAGGAACCTGGGCACCTTCAGTGAAATCAGGTGTGCGGTTATACTGCGGAATTGTATATCCATCAGTTGATGAATATATAACGGCTACCTGCAGACAATTTAATCCGTCCGGACAAGTTGTGCCGTCAGGATATGTTACTGCACCCATAGCAACATCAGTTGAAGTTATTTCGACAAGGTAAGGGCATCCTTCTTTTTCAAATATCTCCAGTACATACTGCTCAATGCACTCGGTTTCAAGTTCATCAATGAAGGAATTCTCGATACCTACGCAAAGCTCCTTAAGGTTATCGATCTCCGCAGTCATATTCTGATTATCTTCTTTTAACTGGTCGAGGAAAGCTTTTCTTTCCTCTAATGTCTGCAAGTCTTCCTTATATTGCTCATATTTATTATTAAGTGTTCTGATTCCGAAGAAATAACCCAATACAATAATAATCAACAGAGTGATTGCATACATAAAGGCTTTTTCTCTAGCTGTAAGATTACTCATTTTAATATCCTCCCTTACACTTAGCCTTCAGCCGGTTCTTCAGCAGCAGTTGCAACCGCATAGTAGAACTTAATGTCATAATTGCCACGGCCTACATCTGTATATGTGCCGGTCTCAATAACCTTAGCCAGGCTTGCTGCATCCACTTCAGATCCGTTTACAAAGATCCTGGAAAGTTCATAATTCGTTCCGGCATACTTATACTTATCAACGCCCTCAATAGAATATGTATTACCTGCCCTTACATCGACAGTATCGATACCGCCAAGTGTAATAACATCTTCTCCTTCGGCATAACGTGTAACAGCGATGTGAACGTTGCTGACAAGTGTTCCGCTTATTTCAAACTGATAATAATTATTGATTGCATTGATCGTTGCCTTGCCTGCAGCCAGATCTTCAACCGTGATATCTTCATCATCATCAGGATCTTCTCGCTTAATGGTGATGATAGGTCTTGCCGTAAATACATCAGAAGCATTTAACATGTTGACCATGTCAACAGGGCTGTAATACGTAAAAGTATGTCCTGTTATCGTAAGCTCTGCACTGGTAACTGCATAAGTTGAAATAAACGAATCATTTGGAATGCACTTAGCCATAATGTCAGGCAGATCAGTAGGAGCAGCATCAATGATATCGACATCTCTACGCATCTGCGTAAGTGCATAATAGTTATTTTCCATCTCATTGAGTTCAGCCTTAAGAACATCTGCGTCATGCTCAAGAGATGCATAGTCAGGACTTTCAAGGAGCTCCTTCAATGCATTGATCTCATTCTTTTTAATTGAATTTCTTATAACGAAAGCAATGATAAACGCAAGGACTACAACTACTACCAGGACACCGACGACAATGCCGTAGCCCAACAATCTAGCTTGTTTGGCAGCGTTGGCAGTAAACTCAGCAAAGAAGTTCATGTCCTTCTTTGCCAGTAACTTTTTGTTAATTCCGTTAGCCTTAGCCATAAAGTGTAACCCTCCTTAATCGTGACGAATCAAAGCGCCACAACAATTAATGAACTGACCGAGCTCAAAGTCCCTAGGGCCGTTTACTGTGCTAAGAGCCTTAAGGATCTCAACCTGTGTTCCAAGCTGACGCGCGAGTTCTTTATCTATCTTCTTATAGCCTGCACCTGAACCATAAAGGAAGCATGTGCTGATAGCATCAATGTGATACTTGGCAATCGAGAACTGAGCCGTACGGGAAACTGCATCTACGAGACTCTTAAAGTATGCATTGACAGCACTCTGAAGTGCAGGTGTTTCTGCAACAGTCTCGTTCCACACATCGATATCTTCAATCGGGACACTTGATTCAGCTTCAGAAGTTGTGATATTGAGTCTTCTGGCAAGTGAAGACTGCTGATTGCCTGACTGAAGCTTTCTAACAGAATCAGCTACCTGTCTGATATTGCCGTGACCGAACTGAAGTCTTCTTGAAAGTACCGGGAAACCCTTGTCAAGAACAGTTACTGTTGTTGTCTTGCTGGAGAGCTCGATCAGGAGGATCGTTGACTGCTTAATGTTAACGTTTCCGTTGATGATTCCCTGCTCGAAAAGCTTTCTTACAGCATTGGGGTTAACGTCAAGAGCAACAGGTGTAAGATCCATGTTCTTTAAGAATTCACGATAATCCTTGATTACATCTGTAGGGATTGCTGTAGCTCTGACCTGGAGCTTATCAGCATTTGACTCGGCATCCTTTGTTGTGCCGTAAACGAGATAATCGATTGACATATCCCTGTTGGAACCCTGTCCGAGGATCTCGTACTTAACCATATCCTTAAGCTGATCATCTTTAACTACAGGAAGTTCAAGATCTCTGCTGTGTACAAAAGCACCTTCTGTAGTAATGATGCAGCTCTTCATTCTTATATCAAGTCTGGCAATAGCATGCTTCAATGCCATTACGATTCCGAATGAATCCGCAACTGTACCATCATTGATCGCATCACCTTCCAACGGGACAACGCCCATCTTCTCGATAGTAATATTTCCTGTCTTGGAATTGTAATTCCCGACAGCAAGCTTAAGGTCTGAGCTGGAGCAATCGATTACCAGTTCGTTTGAGCCTCTTCCTAATGAAAAATCCATTTATTTACTCCTTTCAATCTTTTCGGGGATTACATGATCCACTGAGCCATTGTGAAGATAGGCATTGCGATACCGCCTACAACCGTTCCGACGATGATAGCCATGATGATGATCATTACAGGCTCTAACGCGGAAACCATCTTCGCTGTTGCTGCATCTGCCTCATCCTCGAAGTAATCAGCTGCTTTTTGCAGGATCGTATCCAAAGTACCTGATTCCTCACCGATGGAAACCATTGCATAGATCATTGGAGGGAATTCAGTAATATCTCTGATAGATCTTGATAGAGATGTACCCTTTCTGATCTCGATACGGGCCTGAGCAAGTTTTTTCTGAAGAATGACATTATCAAGCGATTTCTCGGTAATCTCAACTGACTGAAGTACGGAAATACCGGATTTCAAGAGTGTTGATACCGTTCTGGTGAATCTTGCCGAAGCACTCATCTTTGTTGCCTTACCGACAACCGGGAGCTTGAGCATAAGCTTTGACCATGTCTCCGCACCCTTCTCGGACGATCTCCAAAGCTTAAAGCCGTAAACAAGAAGACCTATAACTGCTAAATAAATATACCAGAAGTGAACGATAGTATCGGAGAAGTTCAAAAGGAATTGCGTCAACTTAGGCAATTCACCTCCGAGATCCTTGATCGTTTCACCGATCTTAGGTACGAGGAATGTCAAAAGACCGATACTGACTGCTGCTGTAAGAGCTGCAAGGATCTTAGGATAGACCATTGCGGATGAGATCTTGTTCTTGAGCTTTGCATCTTTTGCAAAGTGCTCAGCAAGTCTTTCCATAACTTCGTCAAGTCTACCGGATTCCTCACCTGCAGCAATCATGCTGATCATGATGTTAGGAATAACACCCTTCTGTTCCTTAAATGCTTCGGAAAGAGAACGACCGCTCTGAACGGCTTCGTATATCTCTCCGATACACTTCTTCGCCTTTTTCGATTCAAGCTGCTGATAAAGCATATCGAGCGATCTGACAACGGTGATACCTGCAGACAAAAGCGAAGCCAGCTGTCTGGATATAAGAACGAGATCTTGAGTCTTGAGTTTGGGGCTGCCGATTTCCATATTGGCAATGCCCTTGCCCTTGTCCAAAGACAAGGATGCTATGTATTTGCCATCACCCTTGAGTTTTCTGGACGCTTCTCCGATGGACGCTGCTTCGATGATGCCTTCAGACATTTTACCGTTTGAATCGATAACCTGATATCTGAAATTAGCCATCTAATATTTCCCTCCTTCTAAAATTACTATATTAATTGCCTGAGGTGAGTTTTTTACTCACAATCTATATTGACCGCTTCAAACTCCCTGCAAGCACGATAATGAGAGCCCTGTGATCAGGCAAACTCCAGATCTCCGAACAACGGACTGTTCGTCTGACCTGCGTTATTAATGAAACGCTTAAGATCTTCAGGGTTTCTGCTTCTCTGGAGAGCAGTATCTCTTGTAATCATATTGCGCTTAACGAGCTCTGCAAGATAGAAATCGACAGGGCACATTCCGGACTCACGGCTTGTAGCCAACGTACTGTCGATCTGCTATGTCGTACCTTCACTGATGTTATTTCTGATAGCGTCGCTTGAGATCATGATCTCGAAAGCAGCACATCTGCCTCCGCCGATTCTCT
>JAEEGL010828875.1_pt1 | contig 11587 bp, 10 predicted proteins | sample 9134231 | NCBI WGS metagenome assembly JAEEGL01 (sample SAMN16246548, study PRJNA631951) | gut metagenome | biome: gut microbiome; feature: rumen; material: fiber-attached | host: Bos | place: Iran: Karaj | collected 2018-10 | reverse complement strand
CAGAATATATCTTCCGACCTTTTCCATATAATAATTATCAAAATCTTCCGGCAACTGACCCTGATTATGAAGTTCAGACAATACAATCTGTCCCACGATCTCTATGGTCATGGTCACTTTCTCGTCTGCTATGTCCATATCAGTCAGTGCTTTCATGATATCCGCAAGTTCCGGATGTATCGGCAGATTGCCTGCAGCCTTGATCAGCCATTTTTCATAAGGAGCATAAGCATGGTTCAGTAAAAACAGAGTCTTCATCGTATGCTCGATATATTTTCCGAGATATATGATTGCCGTAGCTCTGTCGCCTCTTGAAAGGGCTCTCTTCAGATTGTACTGACCCGTAACTCCCATAGCAATAAGGGACATGGCCAGCTTGTTCTGCCATTTTCTGTAACTGTAATAGCCTAAAAGTTCGTTTCTCTTTGCTGTAAATATTCCTTCATCGTCTCTGAATATCCTACCGTTGGTAACGGTTGCCAGCAGTTCTTCCGGTGCATCCTCGGAATATACTCCGTAGAAATCATCTATTGTCTTAAGTCCGATACGGTTTCTTCCTTCGGGAGTTACAACTCTCTTATATCCCATGAATTCCTTAGGCAGATTATCATATAATTCCTGAAGCTTCGGACCGATAACGGCAAAAGTCTCGTCCGTTACCCACATGCAAAAACCGGGACCCCAGTCGTGATCTCTTGAATATTCATCATCCATTCCGAAGCAATCCGAACCTTCTCCCACAAGACCGATTGCAATCTTGTCTTCCCATTCAGGGAAATTCTCATGTATGGCAGGAGCACCAATCTCATTGTAATAACGCTCGCAGAGATCCAGACCGCTTATATTAACAGTTTCTTCGCTCTTACCGGGATGACTTTCATTGACATCCTGACTATCGCTATCATGACCTGCTTTAGCGAGAGCATTGTTATATTTATCCATCATCAGCTCATAGTTTTCATTGGGACCGAATATGGTCTTAACAAGTTCTGCTGATTTTAGATAGTAGTCAGCGGCTTTTTTATAATTGCCTTCTTCAAAAAGAAGATCACCCATGGCGGAACATGTACCGCTGTAATGATAGTCGGTAGTTCTTCCGTCTTCAAAAATATCCAAAGCTTTCTGCAAAGAATCCCTTGCATCAGCCATCCTGCCAAGGCGAACATAGGAAGCCGTCATATTGCCGTAAGTAACCGCTTCCTCAACTTTTCTGTCCGGCAGTCTCTTTACAACAGCAAGGGCTTTCTCCAGATATTTAAGAGATTCTTCCCAGTCTTCCATATCCTGGTATAAAAGAGACATATTGTTATAGAGACCGGCGTATCTGTAATCACCGCTCTTTAGCAATACCTCGTATATAGCCACAGTGACATTGTATGCCGCCTTTGAAAGTTCAAAGTCTTTGGCAGCCCTGTAGAAATTGCCAATGTTTAAAAGAGATGTGGCGTAGTTCATTGTTCCGGACTGATTGTTGGCATCAAGCACCTCTACCAGTTCTTTACAGGCATCTGTGCCTTTTTCAAACTGGGTAGTGTCCCTGAAAAAGCCCACAAGTTCATTAAGGATCATGACCTTATTTTCCCATGAAGCTTCCTGCATCACGCGAAGGGCATAGGCCTCTTTTTCACTGTAATCAAGTCTGTCAAATTCTTTGTAGAAATCATTAATATCCATGGACTATCCTATCTTCTTATACTCAGCGATACGATTCTCATACATACAATAATATTTGAAGCCGGCTTCTATAAGTGCTTCTTCCGCTTTGTCAAAATCAGCAGCCACATGAGCCGGTTCATGGGCATCGGAACCTATGGTTACAAGTTCACCGCCCAATTCCTTATACTTCTTTATTATATCAAAACACGGGTGAAGGTCACGTGTTCCTTTTCGAAGACCTGCCGTGTTTAGCTCAAGACCCTTTTCATGCTCAATAATATGCTTAAGAATCTTGTCTATTGTCTCTTTATATATCTCGTATTTATAGTTCTTATCCTTGTCCGCACCGTATCTGACAATATAATCAAGATGGGCAAGAACATCATAATTGTCGAATCTTGCTATATTCTCGTAGATTGTTTCAAAATACCTTCCGTATGCTTCTTCTTCGGTCTTGCCTTCAAAGTATTCGGGATAGTAAGGATCAAATCCGTCTACCACATGGATGCTGGCAAGGATAAAATCAAATTCGTGACTTCTTGAGAATATAAGATTGTCTTTGAGTGCAGCTATCTGCATACCCACTTCCACACCGAAGCCGATATCTATTATCCCTTCATATTCACTCTTGAATCTGAGAAGATCGTAGAGATATGAGTCCGCATTAAGTTCAAACATTCCCTCTTCACCGGGTCTGTAAGGGAACTGCTTGTCCATATGTTCCGTAAAGCATATCTTTTTCAAGCCCTTGCTGACGGCACTGTCTATCATTTCCTTCATGCTTCCTTTTGCATCTCCGGAAAAAGTGGAGTGCACGTGATAATCACATAATATTGACATTTGACCTCCTTTTTTTAACTAAATCAAGAAATACCCACCGAATAATCGGTGGGTATTAGCTTTTCTACTTTGCGTAATCTGTTACTCTGCTTTCGCGGATAACATTGACCTTGATCTGTCCCGGGTATTCCATCTGCTCTTCTATCTGTTTTGAAATGTCACGAGCAAGTAATACCATTTCAGCATCATTGATCTGTTCCGGAACTACCATTACACGAACCTCTCTACCGGCCTGAATGGCAAATGACTTATCTACGCCCTTGAAATTGTTGCATATTTCTTCTAACTGAGTAAGACGTGTTGTATACGTCTCAAGTGTCTCACGTCTTGCTCCGGGTCTTGCAGCTGATATAGCATCTGCCGCCTGAACCAGTACAGCAATAAGTGATGTAGGCTCAACATCTCCATGATGAGCTTCCACAGCATTAATGATAAGTGAAGATTCCTTATATTTCTTACATAATTCAACACCAAGCTGAATATGTGAACCTTCCATCTCATGGTCAACTGCTTTACCGATATCATGAAGTAAGCCGGCTCTCTTAGCCACTCTTACATCAAGACCCATCTCAGCAGCAAAGAGGCCTGTTAACTGAGAGACCTCAATGGAATGCTTAAGAGCATTCTGGCCATAACTTGTTCTGAACTTCAACTTACCAAGTAATCTTACAAGTTCTGGATGTAATCCATGTACACCAACATCGAGTACAGTTGCTTCACCCTCTTCCTTGATCATGGTCTCGACTTCTTTCTGAGCCTTTTCAACCATCTCCTCGATTCTTGCCGGATGAATACGTCCGTCAACAATGAGTTTCTCAAGTGCGATTCTAGCAACCTCTCTTCTGATTGGATCGAATCCTGACAAGATAACAGCTTCCGGAGTATCGTCAATAATAAGATCTACTCCTGTAAGAGTCTCAATGGTACGAATGTTTCTACCTTCTCTACCAATGATTCTTCCCTTCATCTCGTCATTAGGAAGACTTACAACCGATATTGTAGACTCTGCAACATGGTCAACAGCACATCTCTGAATGGCATTGACAACATATTCCTTAGCCTTCTTATCAGCTTCTTCCTTTGCACGGCTTTCTAGTTCTTTTACCATCACGGCCGTTTCGTGTTTTACTTCTTCTTCAACAATTTTAAGCAGATAATCTTTTGCCTGGTCGGAGGTTAATCCCGAGATTCTTTCAAGTTCCTGTACACGTTCTTCATTGAGTTTGGCTATAACTTCTTTCTGCTTATTAAGACTTTCCTCTTTAGCAGCAAGATTAGCCTCCTTCTTCTCGATGGACTCTGTCTTACGGTCGATATTCTCTTCCTTTTGCTGAATACGGCGCTCATTACGCTGTATTTCGGCGCGACGCTCCTTAATCTCCTTGTCTAATTCGTTCTTGGAACGAATCGATTCCTCTTTGATCTCAAGTAATCCCTCACGCTTTTTCTCTTCAGCTTCCTTAAGAGCTTCATCAATGATTCCCCTTGCTTGTTCTTCAGCATTACCGATCTTAGTCTTAGCAGACTTCTTCTGGTAATTTGCAGAAATCACTGCGCTCACCGGAACCGCAATAATCAGAGTTGCCACCACTGCAATGATATAACCTAACATATGCAGGAGCACCTCCTTATAAAATTTTCATTGTACATATATTTCATGAGGACTATGTAGAGTGTCCCCAAGATACCTAATCTACAACTTCTTCATTTTACACGGACTGAAATGTTATGTCAAGCGGTTGATGCTGTCAATACCAAAGCCCTTGCCGTAAAGATACTGTCTGATCTTTTGTTTTGACATATAGTCGGCATTATCCTTGTCATAATGCTTTTTTGCCAAAAGTTTTTTTATAAGTTCTTCTTCGTCTGACATGTCTCCCTCTTCTTCAAGGGATGCTAAAGCTGCAAAAATCACATCCTTTTCAACCCCCTTATTCTGAAGATCCATAATCATTCTTTTTCTGCTTTTGGAAGAAGATTGATATGTAAGAAATATCCTGCAGTATTCGGCATCATCTATCAGATGAAGGCCTTTCAGATATTCAATGGCAGAGTCGACAATTCTGTCGGGATATCCCCCTTCCGAATATTTCTTCCTCAGCTGCCACTCGGTATAGGGTCGTGATTTCAGAAGATTCAGGCCCCGAAGTCTTGCTCTTTTGGGCAAGATCTCGTTCATTATAGCTTCATATACAGAATCAGGGAGGATATCATCCTCCCTGATATTGTACTTAGCAAGTTCGCCCTTATAGAGGGCAAAATTCTCGCCAGAATCAAGTGTAACCATGTACCTCTTGTTATTCAGCGGTCTTAGACTTACTATTCTCATCTTTCTTATTGTCCTGTTCAGAACCGAATCCGAAAAGATCTCTTACCTTCTTTTCTACTTCGTTGCACACGTCTTCATGTTCCTCAAGATAAAGCTTGGCGTTCTCACGACCCTGGCCTATCTTGTTGCCTTCATAGGCATACCATGCACCACTCTTAACAATGATGTCATTATCTGAAGCAAGGTCAAGAATATCGCCGATTCTTGATATTCCCTTACCGAACATGATATCAAATTCAGCCTCCTTGAAAGGAGGTGCCACCTTATTCTTTACAACCTTAACCTTGGTTCTGTTACCGATAACTTCACCCGACTGCTTGATGGCTTCTGTTCTTCTTACGTCAAGTCTTACCGATGAATAGAATTTGAGGGCACGACCACCGGTAGTTGTCTCGGGATTACCGAACATAACACCAAGCTTCTCACGAAGCTGATTGATAAATATAACAGTACAGTTTGACTTGCTGATAACCGCTGTAAGCTTACGCATGGCCTGGCTCATAAGTCTTGCCTGGGCACCCATAACGGCATCACCCATGTCACCGTCTATCTCCTGCTTGGGAACAAGAGCCGCAACAGAGTCTACAACCACTATGTCGATGGCGCCTGAGCGAACCATGGTCTCCGTAATCTCGAGAGCCTGCTCACCGCAATCCGGCTGGGAAATGTAAAGGTTATCAATATCAACACCAATATTCTTGGCATATACGGGATCAAGGGCATGCTCAGCATCAATAAAGCCTGCAATACCGCCTCTCTTCTGTACTTCTGCAATCATATGAAGTGTAACTGTAGTCTTACCTGATGATTCAGGTCCGTATATCTCAACAATACGGCCTCTGGGAATACCACCTATGCCGAGTGCAAGATCAAGACTTAATGATCCTGTGGGAATGGCTTCCACCTGCATGGTTGCTCCGGGATCGCCCAGCTTCATAACGGCTCCCTTACCGTACTGTCTCTCAATCTGTGATATGGCGGCATCCAGTGCCTTTAATTTTTCTTCTTTTTCCATAAAAATGTTCTCCTTTTCAGAACAAATGTTCACTCTCTTTCTAAAGAATAAAACACCTGTTCGATTTTGTCAACCTAAAGATGAAAAATTTTTCATCTCGCCTGCATTTGTTTTAAGTATAATGGGTTTTAGGTCCTTTTTATTACCCTCAATCGGCATCACTCCTTCCATATTCATTTTTTTATACTTTCTGAAAATGGCTTCCTGATGCCGACTGAGATGTGTAATATATTCGTCGGCGGACAGCCCCCCGGCTGAAACGCCAGATATGATTCAGATAGGATTTATTTGAACATTTTTTCACTTACATATTTTAATACGCATTCCCTTGCCAGTACAAGGGCTTCTTTGACAGCCTGCTGTCTTATCTCTGTTCTGTTACCCGAAAAATGACATTCCTTGGTCTTCACTTTTCCGCAAACAAAACATCCCACATATACAAGTCCCACGGGCTTTTTGTCAGTTCCTCCGTCGGGACCTGCGATTCCCGTTGTGGAGAGCACCACATCTGATTTACTGAGTGCGCTCATTCCCTTGACCATCTCTTCCGCAGTCTGTGAACTTACGGCTCCGTATTTATCAAGAGTCGATTTTTTAACATTGATAATCTTCTTCTTGGCCTTGTTGGAGTAGGATACCACTCCCATTTTATATACCGATGAGACACCGGGAACATCTACGAGAGTACTTGAAAGCATACCGCCTGTACATGATTCCACAACGCTTATGGTAAGTTCATTGGCCACCAACAAATCCACAAGAGATTTTTCCAGTGTAACATCTTTCTCGGTGCTGTATATTGAATTACCGAGAACGTTTTTTATCTCTTTTACCAGAGGCTTAATCTTTTTCTTGGCATCGCTCTCATCGCTTCCTTCGCCGGATACCGATATGTAGGTCTCATAGTCGGATACACCCACTTCAACCTTGGCATCATTAAAGTACTCTTTGTCGATTTCCTTAAGCTTTGCCTTTACTTCTTCTTCACTTATCCCACATGTTTTTACTGTTTTACAGTATGTCTCCATTATTTTGTCTCCCCAAGTACCTGCCTGTTTTTCCATATATAATCAACCAGTGATACGATTGTAAGAATAATCGCTATATACATCACCACCGTGTTGACGACGGTAAACCATGTAAGTCCGCAGAGTGTCGGAAGGTCTAACAGCAGAAGTATTACCAGAAGCATATGGAATACTGTCTTAACCTTGCCCCACATACTTGCGGCTATGACAATTCCGTTGTCGGAAGCAACAAGTCTGAAACCGCTTATTATAAACTCTCTTGTAAGTATCACTATAACCGCCCAGGCCGGCATCATATCAAGTTCCACCAGACATACAAAAGCCGCATTGACAAGCACCTTGTCAGCCAGAGGATCCATGAACTTGCCGAAATCGGTTATCAGGTTGTATTTTCTCGCTATCTTACCATCCAAAAGATCTGTAAGGCTTGCCACACAGAATATAATCAGAGCAATTAGCTTACTGTATTCTCCGAAGCATCCCGTAAGAAGGATAACTACAAAAGGAATTATAAGTATCATCCTTATAATGGTAAGTTTGTTGGGTAAATTCATAACATCTTCCTCTTATATTGTTTCTTTGGCCACCAGATCGTAGCCCTTGGCTCCCGTGACCTCGATATTTATTATATCACCACTGAGCAAATCCCGCTCACTTTCTATAAAGACATATCCGTCCACGTCGGGAGCGTCTCTGTATGTTCTTCCCACATAGACTCCATCTTCCACAAGGCGGCCTTCTATTATGGCGTCCAGCTTCTCACCGATCATATCCCTTGCCTTGGCAAAAGCTATCTTCTGCTGAGCCTTCATGATTTCATTCTTTCTGAATGTCTTGATGAACTCGGGAACTTTTCCCTTGAAATCTACGGCAGGAGTACCCTCTTCAGGTGAATATGTAAAAACACCCAGCCTGTCGAATCTTATATCCTTAACGCATTTGAGCGTTGTAAGCTGATCTTTCCGCCTCTCACCGGGAAAACCACTGATAAGTGTGGTTCTTATACAGATGTCGGGAATACGGGTCCTGAGCTTATTAACTGTTTCCCTTATCTCCGCTTCCCTTGCCTTTCTGCCCATCTTTATAAGGACATTGTCGGAACAACTCTGCAGAGGCATATCGATATAGTGACATATCTTGCTTTCCTTAGCCATTACATCTATAAGTTCGTCCGTTATCTCTTCAGGATAACAATACTGGAGGCGGATCTTCTTAATTCCTTCAATGGCTGCAAGCTTTACAAGGAGTTCAGGCAGGGTCTTTTTTCCGTAAAGATCCAGACCGTAAAGTGTGGTCTCCTGAGCAATGAGAATGAGTTCAACAACTCCTCTCCCGGCCAGATCCTCTGCCTCCTTAAGAAGGGTCTCCATGGGAACTGATCTGTAACGGCCTCTAATGGAAGGAATAATGCAGTATGTGCATCGCTTGTCGCATCCTTCCGCTATCTTAAGATAAGCATAATGAGAAGGTCCCGTTACGACTCTTCTGTAACCGCACACAGGCATGCCTTCAAGAGCAGGCATATAATTGGCTTCCTGCTTCTTCTCCAGGTCTTCGATTGCCTTAGCTATATTATCAAAGCCCTGATTACCGATGATGGCATCCACTTCCGGAATCTCTTTCAGAAGTTCATCCTTATATCGCTGGGCAAGACAACCCGCTGCAATCAGGTATTTGCATTTTGCGTTTTTCTTATGAGATGCCATCTCTATAAGGGTCTCGATGCTTTCCATCTTGGCGTCTTTAATAAAGGCACAGGTGTTGACAACTATCACTTCCGCCTCATTCTCATCCTCGACGATCTCGTGTCCCGCATCCAGCAGGATTCCCAGCATCATCTGCGAATCCACCGTATTCTTATCACATCCCAATGATACAAAATAAATCTTCATAACAGTCAAAAAAAGGGGGAGAGTATCCGCTCTCCCCAACCGTTTCTATTCTTCGTCCTCGTCTGATAAGATCTTCATCTTACCCTGATTAAGTTCCTCAACAGCGATTGACAGTGGCTTCTCACCTTCTGCAACGTCAATAAGGGGCTCATCGTTATCTATAAGCTGTCTGGCTCTCTTGGAAGTAGCCATTACGATTGAATATCTTGAATTGACAACCTTAGCTTCTCCGGGCTCTACCTCGCTGTTTACTACTTTCATAAGATCTGAATATGATGGATGTAACATTTTATTCTCCTTTCGCCATCTCTTTTAGCTGTTTTCTTATATTCTCTATATAGTCTTCATTACGGCTTGCGGCGTATACCGCATTTGTAATGATCTCATTGGCTTCTCTTACGCATTCATCAACGTTGTCGTTGATAAGTATGTATTCATAATTCTCGATGCCTTCGGACTCTTCAGCGGCTCTTGCCATTCTGCGCTCGATGACATCCATTGTCTCGGTGCCTCTTCCAACCAGTCTCCTCTTAAGTTCTTCCGCAGAAGGGGGCATTACAAACAAAAGCAGAGCATCCGGTACTTTTTCTTTTATCTTCATGGCACCCTGTATCTCAATCTCAAGAATCACATTCTTACCCTGAGACAGCATCTCTTCCACATATGCCTTGGGCGTACCGTAGTAGTTATCTACATAGCAGGCATACTCAAGCATCTTGTCCTCTTCAATGTTCTTCTCGAATTCTTCCTTCGTTATAAAGAAGTAATGAACTCCGTCCTCTTCTCCCGGTCTGGGAGTTCTTGTGGTCATTGATACGGACAATGCATAATTGTCATAGTCCTCCACAAGTCTTCTGACGATCGTTCCTTTGCCTACACCGGCAAAACCTGAAATTACAGTAAGTAGCCCTCTTTTTTTCATAAATATAAACCTACTCTATATTCTGAATCTGTTCTCTGACTTTCTCAATCTCAGTCTTGAGTTCAACACCCTTATTGGATACTTCAAGGTCATTGGCCTTGGAAAGTATGGTATTGGCTTCCCTGTTCATCTCCTGAGCAAGGAAATCAAGTTTTCTACCGATGCTTCCGCCGGCTCTTAATGTATCCTTAACTGTCTCTATATGGCTGCGAAGTCTTACAAGTTCTTCGTCCACGCATATCTTATCAGCAAATATGGTTACTTCCTGAAGCACTCTCGCTTCATCCATCTTGGCATCACCAAGCATCTCTTCTATTCGCTGTACAAGACCTGCCTTATATTCCTCGATGATCTGAGGACTTCTCTCTTCTATAAATGCCACTATCTCAAGCATTCCGTCAAGTTTGCTTATGAGATCGTTCCTTAAGTTCTCGCCTTCCTTTATCCTTGTCTGGACAAAGAGCTCGCTGGCACCTCTGATTGCTTTCTCAAGCACCTTCCATATGCCTTCTTCATCGATCTCCACATCATCCAGCGTGAATATCTCGGGATATCTTGACAGTGTAGATACTCTGACATCATTCTCTATTCCGAATTCTTCGCTCATCTGCTTCAGATATTTAAGGTATTCCGCAGCTATCTCAGGATGATAGGCAACGCTGACATTATTGTCGGAGGTATCTTCATATGTTATGAACAGATCCACCTTGCCTCGCTGCATATATTCTTTCAGCAGGTTACGGATAGAAGCATCAAAGAAGTTCAGCTTCTTCGGCATCTTTATATTTACATCAAGATATCTATGATTTACAGACTTTATTTCTACCGTGACCTTTCGGCTTTCGTCGCTTGCTTCGAATCTTCCGAAGCCGGTCATGCTCTTTATATCGCTCATTGTTACCTCCAGTAGCATCCAATCTATTATATGTTATCTCCAATCTTTCTGCAACCGCAGTTTTACACATAATCGCAGAGTTTTCCTCGTTGTCGGGTGTGCATATATGGAATTTTAAAATGCTCAAAAGATTCTAAATTCTCGAACATTATGCTAAGACAACTTCGTTTCTGCGCAAACTCGCTGCGCTCAGACAGTGCTTGAAACGAAGTAAGCATAATGTCTGCGAATTAAGAACTTTTGGCATAATATTTTAAAATTCCATATATGCGCACCCATTCAGCGTACTATTCCTCTGCCGATTTAAGTACTCAACCGGTCTATTCGTTTGACAGATTTAGTCTTCCACTGCTTGTATGCCTGAGATGTCGTTGTCGATCATCATGGAATAGTTGGTGTAATAGACTACGAAGCCGGGTTTGGCGCCACTCGGTTTTTTGACTTCTTTTCGTTTTACATAGTCAATCTCAACTTTGCCGTTCTCGCTGCCCTTGGAATAATGGGCTGCCAGTCTTGCGGCTTCTTCGAAGGTACGGTCAGGAAGTTCTTTGCCTTCTGTCTTTACTATGACGTGAGAGCCGGGAATTCCTTTTGCATGGAACCACCAGTCTCCTCCGTTGGCTTCCTTGAAAGTAAGCTCGTCGTTCTGGTAGTTATTCTTTCCAACATACATATGAAAACCGTCGGAACTGATGTAATGGAATGGTTTGCTCTTGAATCTCTGCTTTACCTTGCCGCCTTTTCTGCGGATATAACCCGTAGATATAAGTTCCTCTTTAATCTCATTCAGGTCTTCTTCAGCGGATACTATCTCAAGGGACTGAAGCACGGATTCCAGATGATCTATCTCTTCTTTTACCTCAACCGTAAGAGTCTCGAGGGCCTCTCTGGTACGCTTTAGTTTGCCGTACTTATCGAAATATTTTTTTGCATTCTCCATAGGAGTCAGATCAGCGTCCAAAGGGATTGTGATCTCTTTATTGTCGTAATAGTTGACTACCGTGATGGAT
>JAEEGL010736814.1_pt1 | contig 11587 bp, 7 predicted proteins | sample 9134231 | NCBI WGS metagenome assembly JAEEGL01 (sample SAMN16246548, study PRJNA631951) | gut metagenome | biome: gut microbiome; feature: rumen; material: fiber-attached | host: Bos | place: Iran: Karaj | collected 2018-10 | reverse complement strand
TTTCTTATCTATTGTTGACCGATTTGGTAACGATAAAGAAGCTATGACTCAGGCTGGAATCGCCTACGCAACAGATCAGATTATAGATTTATTTGCAAATGGAATTAATCATGTTCATGTGTATTCTATGAATAAGCCAGAAGTTGCAGAAAAAATCTTAGAAAATTTATCGTCAATAATAAAATGGGAAGGTAAATGATTTTTCAGCATAGGATTTCTTCTGATTTATTAAAACCAAATTTTAGTGAACTTTATCGTTATGCAGGAATTTCTGTTAATTCAAATTTAGATGATGCTTTAAACAATCTTGCAAATCAGGCTACAGAAGAAATTCATAAAGTAATGAATTGCAGAGCTGTTTATATTAAATTGCCTCTGCAAATATCAGACATTACAAAAGAAAATATAGAAAAGCAGGCTGATAACTTTCAAAAGAAACTTATTCAATTTGGTGAAAAACAATTAGAAAGCCGTCATTTAGCAGTAAATCTTAAAGATTCAAAAGAAGTTTATTTATTTGCTGCAACGTTAGGGCCTGAAGTAGATAAGCTTATTCAAAGGACCAGTAAGTTAAATCCGGCAAAGTCAGTTTTTATGCAGGCAGCAGGAGCAATGTTCATTGAGGAATACTGTGACATTCTTCAGGATTTTTTGCGTCAGGAAGAAGAGAAAAGCGGAAATGAACTTTGTGTTAGATACAGTCCTGGCTTTGGAGATGTAAGTCTTGAAGTTCAGAAGATATTTTTTGATTTATTGCAATGTCAAAAAAATTTAGCTCTTACGTTAAATGATTCTTTAATAATGTCTCCTGAAAAATCTGTAACTGCCTTTATAGGTGTAAAAAGAGCGTAACAGGGAAAACTAAAATGAAAAGTATTTGTGATTATTTAGGTAAACAAATTTTATTTTTTGATGGTGGAACAGGTTCTGTGCTTCAGTCAAGAGGTTTAAAACCCGGAGAGTTACCAGAAAACTGGAACATAGAAAAACCACAAGAAATAGTTCAATTAGCATACGGCTACTATCTTGCAGGTTCAAATATAATAAATACAAATACTTTTGGAGCTTTTGAAACAAAATTTACAGGAAAAGATGAAAAGTATTCGCTTTCAGACATAATAAATGCTGCATTTAAAAATGCAAAAGAAGCTCAGAGACTTATTAGAGAAAAAGATGCAGAAGAGGGCAGGGAATTACCAAGATTTATAGCATTTGATATTGGTTCTTGTGGAAAACTTTTAAAACCGCTTGGCGATTTGGATTTTGAAGATGCTGTAAAACTTTTTAAAAATACTTTTGAAATTGCGCTTGTTCATAAGCCAGATACCATTCTTATAGAAACAATGAATGATATTTATGAATTAAAAGCTGCCATAATTGCTGCAAAAGAAGTTATGGAAAGCTTAAATGTAAATATCCCTATTATTGCTTCTACAGTTTATGATGAAGGACAAAAGACACTTACAGGAAGTTCCCCTGAAATTTGTGCAGCAATTTTAGAAGGACTTGGTGTATTTGCATTAGGCTTAAACTGTAGTCTTGGACCTACTCAGATGAAGCCTATAGTTACAAGACTTTTACAATCAACAAAACTACCAGTACTTGTAAAACCTAACGCAGGACTTCCAAAAAGTGAAAATGGTAAAACTTTTTATGATGTTAACGAAATAGAATTTGCAAAGATAATGGCAGATTTTTGTAAAGAAGGCGTTTCTATAGCGGGTGGTTGTTGTGGAACAACACCAGCATATATAAAAAAATTAGTAGAACTTGTTTCTCAAAATGGGCTTAATTCTGTTAATAATTATTGTAGCGAACAAAAATCTGTAATTACTTCTGGTACCAGAATGGTAGAATTTGGAAAGGAACCAATTTTAATTGGAGAAAGAATTAATCCAACAGGAAAGAAAAAATTAAAGCAGGCTCTAAAAGATAATGATATTTCTTATATTCTAAATGAGGGTATAACACAGGAAGAAAAAGGCGCACAGGTTCTAGATGTAAATGTTGGACTTCCAGAAATAGATGAATGTGAAATGATGCAAACTGTTATAAAAGAACTCCAATCTGTAACAGATTTGCCTTTGCAAATAGATACTTCTGATCCAATTACAATGGAACGTGCACTAAGAATTTATAATGGAAAAGCTTTAATAAATTCTGTAAACGGTAAAGAAGAAGTTATGAAGCAGGTTTTTCCACTTGTTAAAAAATATGGTGGGATTGTTGTAGCTTTAGCGTTGGATGAAGGAGGAATACCTCCTACTGCAGAAGGCCGCATCGCTATTGTAGAAAAAATTTATAAGACAGCTGCGACTTACGGAATTGACCAGAAAAATATAATAATTGATCCACTCGCAATGACAGTAAGTGCCGATGATAAAGCAGCTATAGCAACTCTTCAAACAGTAAAATATGTAAAGGAAGTAAAACACGGATTAACAATACTGGGTGTTTCAAATGTCTCTTTTGGACTTCCATTACGTGAGCATATAACATCGATATTTTTTACAATGGCAATGCAAAACGGTTTGAGTGCAGCTATTATGAATCCAAATGCCAATGAAATGATGAAAGCCTGGACCTGTTTTAAGACTCTAAGTGGAATGGATAGTCAGTGTCTTAAATATATAGATTTTGCAGAAAAGTATTCCACTACAATTAATACACAAGTTTCAGCAGCAAATCCTGCTACACAACCAGCAGAAACTTCCCAGGATTCTCAAAGTAACGACCCTCTTATAAAAGCAATCATAAAAGGACTTAAAGAAGTTTCTAAAAATGAAACACAAAAACTTCTTACAGGCGCAGAAGGACAAACTCTTTCTGCAATGGATGTAATTAATACTAAAATTATTCCTGCCTTAGATATAATAGGCAAAGATTTTGAGCAAAAAAAGGCTTATCTACCTCAATTACTTATGGCTGCAGATGCTGCAAAAGAAGCTTTTGCTGTAATTAAGGCAGAATTAGATAAGAAGGGTGTAAAGGAAGAAAGCAAGGGCACTATAGTAATTGCTACCGTAAAAGGTGATATTCACGACATTGGAAAGAATATCGTGAAAGTCTTACTCGAAAATTATTCTTTTAGAGTAATAGATTTAGGAAAAGATGTTCCTCCAGAAACAGTTTTAGAAGCAGTAATAAAAGAACATGCTCCTTTGGCAGGCCTTTCTGCTTTAATGACAACAACAGTAGGCGCAATGGAAGAAACAATAAAGTTGATACATGAAAAAGCGCCATGGTGTAAAGTTTTTGTTGGTGGAGCTGTATTAAATCCAGAATATGCACAAAAAATTAATGCAGACTCATATGCAAAAGACGCTATGGAAAGCGTTAAATATGCTCAAAGCATTTTATGTAAATAAGCATTATTTTTGAATTTTTACACCTATACTAATTTTTCTAGAAGGGATGTAGTAAAAATCGTGATAAACAACTCTCTGGTCTAAAAGATTATTGACTTTGCAAAAGGCTTGAATTTCTTGTGAACAATTAACTGTTGCTCCGACATCTACCAGATGGATTGCAGGGTAAAAATCTATATTTTCATTAGAAGTAAAACGTTTACCTATAAAAGAATAATCAGCATCAAACATAAAAATACCAAGCTTTACACATATTCCAGCGTGAGACTGCCATTCTGGTACCCACATAATTTGTTTATGAGTATTCAAAAGTTTTGCACCGTTATAAGTTCCGTCAAAGTTTACGCTTAAAATACCATCAAAAAAACTTTTCGCAAAGCCTATAGTAATCACATTGTATATACCTTTTCCATTGTTTACAGGATAAAGCTTTCCGTTTGTGTTGCCCCATCTTATTTTATTTTCATAATAAGAAAATTTATATTGTATCCAAAGAGGAAAAAAATCATTTTTATATCCTGCAAAAGCACTCCACCCCTGTTCTGGTTGCAAATCTGGATTTCCGCTTGCATATGTTGTATCTGGCCAAAATAATTGATTAAAGGTCGGAAGTATAAATTCTCTAAAGGCACCAGCTGTAAAGCCTTTATAAGAAGCACTTATACGTGGCAATATGGCAAAGTTGCTTGTTTGAGACTGCCACATGAAAGCGATCAATTGTGGTTCAAAAGAAAAACTCTTTACATCAAATTTTTTAGAAAAACCAAATCTTTCAGAAAATCTATAGCCTTCGTTTTTATTGAGCTGGAATTCTGCATCAAAACCTGCAGAAAGGTCAAAAAGCCAGCTTGCATTTTCTGTTAGGGAGATTTTATGGCAGTTTGTATTATCAATATTATTAGTTTGATAGTTATTCACATATTTTACGTTAGAAAAATTATAAAAAAGACTAGTATCCGACTTAAAATTATTATTTTTATAGGCATAATTCAAACTATTACGAGTATAGGTATCTTCCTCTATACCATTATTTAAGTTAGGAGAAAAATCAGCTTTAAGATTATTATAAAAAAACATATTACTGCCATAAATTTTGGCGTAATCATTTAAAATATAATTCCATCCAAAACTAATATTTCCCTGTCTGGAATAGTTATATTTATTTGTACCTTTAGAAGCTTCTTTTTCAAATTCATTTTGTGCAGATAAAATATTAAGTCCAAGATTATAATTAAATTTATTGAACTGCTGATTATAATTAAGAGTGGAATTCCAGGTGTCAAAAGGGTTTTTTTGATAGCCACTTACAGTAAAGGTAGAATGTAAACTATTGCCACCGTTTTTTGTTGTGATTTTAATTATACAGCCTGCAAATTCAGTTTCTGAAACAGAAGGTATATCTTCAATTTCAATTGCTTCAATAGAGTGAATATCTAGAGAATTCCAGTCAAATTCTCCAGTTGAAGAATTATTACAAAGAATTCCGTCAATATACACTTTAATACAAAAACTTGTAAAACCTTTATAAGACAGGGTAGACTGAGAACCAGTTCCACCAGTTGTCATTAAAAAAAAACCTTCTGAAGTTAAAAAATCCTGAATATTTTGTGGATTTTTCTGGTTGATTTGTAAGGCAGTATACTTTTTAACAGATGCATTTTCGTAGTGCATAGTTTTCTGATATTCTGGATTATTTTCTTCAATTTCTTTTTGTTTTTCTTTTACCTGTTCTTCAGAAATTAATGTGTTCTTTGTAGAATTTTTATCTTTTTGAATATACGTATGCGAATATAAGAAAAAAGTTGTAAAAAAAAGAGTTAAAAATATAAGGTTTTTTTTAGAATTAGGATTTTTCATAGGAAAATAAATAAAAAAAGGGTTTTCAATAAAGCTTAAAAATGGAGAATTAAAAATCTCAAAAATCTCCACTTTTAAGCTATATTAGTCTGTTAGGAACAATTACATTTTTGTGCAAACAGTTTCGAAATTCATACCGATGTTACTGCTGGTTGTATATCTTTCTTGTAAAGCTTCTAGAGAAGTAAAGGTTTCTGTATAATCCATAGGGCAGATTATATGGAGTTTATTATCAACATCAAGTTTTACAGCAATCGCAAAAAAGTTACCTTCTGGAGTGTATTCCGTACCTTTGATGCATTTAGTAAATATAAAGTAGTATCCATCTGTACTTTTTACTAAAGTTTCTGTTAATACTTGATATTCACAGTTCATAGCATCAGAAATTTTATCTTTAGCAATTTTATATTCACTGTGATAATCATAGTCATTGTTTTCCCAGGTACCAACAAATGTATCAAATGTTGTTTCAGTAGAACCGGCTACAGGAGTATTTGATGACTTTTTTTTAGAAGAATCTTCTGGCTGTGTACAGCTTACAGAAACAAACGCAATTAACAATAAGGCTACTAAAGCCTTAAATTTAAATAAAGATTTCATACAACCTCCTATTGATTGTATAGCATAGAGATATAATCCGTCTGACTTTAACAGTAGAATAGACTGCCCTGACTTTCACAGGATTGGATTCAAAAATTATTAAAAAAAATATAGATTATTTTTTATGATTAAACAAGAACAGGAAAAGGACATAAAAAAACAAAAAGCCGGCATAACTATCTTTTTTATAAGATAATTACACCGGCTTCTATGGCTTAAAAAACTATATTAAAGTAAATTAGCAACCATAACCTGCAGCAAATTCTACTTCAATAGATTTAATTAAGTTTTGACGTAAGAACAAGTCTTTTGTTTCCTGAACAGTTAAAGAATTGCCTGTACGTTTATTACCAGAAACACAAATTGAAGTTTCCTTGTTATTTGTGAATTTGTATGAAACAGGAATTCCACACCATGTAAATTTCAAAGTACCGTCTTCTTTAATTTCAGATTTCTTTAAAATTACAGGATTGAAAGATGCAATACCATCTTCTACAGAAATACCAAGTTCGCCCCAACGTGTAAGAACTTCTTCTTTTACCTGACCAGTCATACCAGGCTGTTTAGCACCCTGTCCACTTGGAGTATGTGAATAAGGATCAGCTGGGAAAGCACCATATAATTCTGGAGATTTGTTATATCCAAGACCTTTTCTTACTTCATAGTAAGATTCTGTTAACTTCTTAGCAATGTCTGCTTTGTTCTGCTTATAAGCTTTAAATACATTTTCCTGTACAGCAAGTAACAATTTAGAAACCATGTGCCAGTAAATGCTTCCTAAGCCTTCATAAGCATAGAATGTTCCAGAGCGACCTGTGAAAGACTGATGGTTAAATGTTTTTTCATAAATAGCCAAAAGTTTTGCAGTTTCATCTGCTGTTGGTACATTTTCTTTAGACTGCTGAGCAATAAAATTAAGAATAACATTTGAATTTCTAAAGTCTGGATTAAAGTGATAAACATCATTTACATCCTTCTCTAAATACAAATTGCCAGTTCTCTTAATTAAATCAGCGATTTCTGAAACATCTTTCTTAGATACACAGTTCTTATCCTGGAAAGCTGGAAGAACTTTGTTAGGATAAAGCATGTAAGAATTCTGTCTTGCTTCATAAATCTTACTGTTTCTTAAAGCAACTACAACATCCTGAACTTCTTCTGGAGTTAATACTTCTGAAGAAAGAACAGCTACCTGACCTTCAAGCATTTCCTGTAAGTAAACAATTTCCATTGCATTGTCAGAAATCTTAACAGTGTTGTATGAATGGTAAAGACCATCAGCACGTTTATTTGCTTTGATAGAATATTCAACGTGTTTGTTAAAATCTTTTAATATCTGAACAACTTTAGCAGTTTCGAATTCTTCTTCGCCAGCATTATATCCGTTTTTGTAGAATTCAAATCTTTCAGCTTCAAATATAAGACCTATCTTATCTGTAAATTCTTTTCTAGCTTTTGCATCTTTTGCTGGAACAGATGGTTCAAACGCTTCATAAACTTTTGCAAGCTCATTCAAACATTTAACCATAGCCTTTGGTAAAGTTACAGTTTTAATATCTGCAGAAGAGAATAAATCAATTAAGAAATTTAAGTATCTATATAAATAGCAAAGAGTTACAACAGAAAGACCATAACCAGCAAGAGCGTTATTTGCATCATTCCATTCAGGGCGCTGAGTGTTTAACCAGATACCTCCACCTGGAATAAGGTTCGCAGTTTTAGAAATTACAATCTGTAAGATTTTTGCTGCAAAGCTTACTAAGTAAGGATTATTATCTTTACCCTGAACAAGCTTAACATCTGAACCTAGTTCTTTAGTAGAGCTCATTAATTTGTTGCTAAGTTCGCGGTCAAAATCAATTGTAACACGAGGATTTTTACAGATATCTGCATAAGGCTTTAATCTGTAAGGAACATTTGAGCTTGTGTAAATTTTTTCATTAAGAGAAGCAAGAAGTCCTGCGCGATTTGTTTTACTGTAGAATTCAAGTAATTTTGCAAAGTAGATAACCTGATGATCACCCCAGTAACCAATCTGTGCCCAAGGATTATTTGGATCTGGAATTTCCCAGTCTATACCCTGACGGTTAATTTTATATGGGTTAAAGCCTTCTGGAGTCATAGCATTTAAGAATTTTGCACACATATTCTTAATGTATACAGGATAAGAATAAGCTAAAGCTTCCCAGTTCTGGAAAATATCACGCCAGTTTCCTTCATAGTTAAGGATAGGATTTCCTTCGCGTGTCTTTAACTTAATAGAGAAGATATTCCAAGGGCGACTAGGGTCACCATGGCGTCTACTGAATGTTAATGGCATGTATTCAAGGAACAGGCGTGTAAACTGAGGATTATTTGTTTTATCTACTAAGGTAGCAAAAGTTCCATAATCAACAAGTTCACCGTCTTTGAATTCTTTAATGTAACCTTTAATAGTTTCATAAAGAGGTTTATTTCTCTGAGAAATGAAAATCATAAAGTCAGAAACATTAATTTTTCCATTGTCAGCAAAAATACCACCACGCATAATGTTGAACATAACGTTCTGCTGATGGTGTAAGCAAGCCATAGTATCTGCTGTATCCTGAATACCATCTGCAGCTCCAAGATATTTAGACATTAACTGGTTGCCATTATAAATATCAGCTTCCAAATCTTTAGTAGCAGCTTTTCTGTCTTTAATCTGTGAATATAAGAATTCAATTTGAGAAGCTGCAAGATTTGTATCAAAAACCTGATACCATCCAGAAGCACTATTTGCATCTAAAGTAATTTTTTTACAGATGTAGCATGAAGCTCTTTCGCCCTTAGAAACGTTTTCTGTAACTATATCTTTTGCATCTGGAAGTTTATCAAATTCAACAAACTGTTTTTTAGCGTTTGTAGCTAAAATAATTTTATCGTCAGTGCTGAACCAGCAGGTATTAGCATAAAGACCTTCGCTAGGTTCTGCTTTATCAGAAATTACAGAAGAAACAGAGAATAATGCAACATTTGATTTTTCATCTAAGTCTGTTTTTTTGTAAGCATCCAAAAGCATACTGTTTGAATTCTGGAAATCAGAAGTACAGCAAGCAGGAAGAATATTCTGACAACCATCAAGAATAGAAATTTCTACTTTTTTGTCCGAAAGGTTTTGGATAAGAGATGTTCTTACAAGTCCGTATTTTTCAGATGATGTCCACCCGGTTCGGAATAATAAGTTTAAATCATGATTAATTTCTTCGAACCAAACCTGTGTTCCATTGTAATTTTTGTAAAGGTTTCTAGAAAGAGATTTTTCCAGTTGTTTTTTTACAGATGGTGCTGCATTGAAAGAAGTGAATGGTTCCCAGAAACAAATTCCGCCATCAACTTTTACAGCAATGCTTGTTGAATTTCCTGTGTAAGATGCTGCATCTGCAACCTTATCTGCTGTATAGTAAGGAAATACAGCGTGATTACTATCTATACGACCTGCAGTAATACCACCCCAAGACCAGCAGAAATTCCATATATCTGACGAACTTGTTATGGTCATAAAGAAATTTTCCATTTGGTCATAATTTTCTATTTTGTAAACAGGATTACCATCTAATACAGTAAAAGATCCTTTTACTTCTTTTTTCATATTGAAAAACCTCCAGTATATAATTATAGTAAATTTACAATAAAATATGATTTTTTTTAAGTCAAATTTAAATAAATATAAACCGAAAATAAGACACCTTACCGAAAAATACAAAACTAGTTTTATAAAAGACAGCAAATTATACTAAATTTTGTATCTAAAAATGATATTATGTTATAATATATTTAAGCAGTGATAGGAGACCTGAATGACAAGCACAGAATCTAACGACATAGAAACTTACTTGAAGTCAAGAAAGCCTTTTTTGGTTCGATTAAACGAAGAGAAATATTTGCAGATAATGGCTCTGCTCGGTGTAATCTGGATGCTGATTTTTAACTATGCTCCAATGTATGGTATTTTAATTGCATTCAAACAAAATTATAAAATTACAACACCTTTGTTCAGTTGGAAATTCTTAACTTCTAAATGGGCAGAAATGGGTGGTTTTTATCACTTCTATAAGTTCTTTACAGATGATGAATTTGGAAACGTAATGCTCAATACACTCGGTATGAGTATTATCAAGTTGGCAATCAACTTCCCTCTTCCAATTGTATTTGCTTTGTTATTAAACGAAGTACGCAATGCAAGATTCAAGAAATGGATTCAGACAATTTCTTACTTACCACACTTCCTTTCTTGGGTAGTTCTTGGTGGTATCTTAATCACATGGTTAAATAAAACAGGTTTACTTAATGAGCTTTTAACAAGAATGCAGCTTTTGAAAGAAGGTAGAGAATTCCTTGCTGAACCAAAGTACTTCTGGACAATTTGTATTGTTTCGGATCTTTGGAAGGAACTTGGATGGAACGCTATTATTTACTTAGCTGCAATTTCTGGAATTGATCAGGAAATGTATGAAGCTGCACGTGTTGATGGTGCAAGCCGCTGGAATCAGATTTTCACAATTACATTGCCTTCAATTGCCCCAACAATTACAATTTTGTTCATTCTCGCTGTAGGTGGTATTTTGAACTCTAACTTTGATCAGGTTTTGGTATTAAAGAATCCTTTGAACACACCACGAAGTACTGTAATTGATATTTATGTATACGAAACAGCTATGCGTGGTATGAGATTCTCATATGCAGGTGCTATTGGTTTATTTAAGTCTGTAGTAGCATTTATCCTTCTGTTCTTAGCTAACCAGGTTACTAAGAAGATAAATGATACATCATTGTTCTAATAGCGAATTGAGGTAGGAGAAATAAAATGGCACTTAATAAAACAAGAAAATTAAATGAATCTGGAGTTGGGGACTGGATCCTTAACATCTTCATGTTAATAATATGTTTCTTAGCTATATATCCTGTTTGGTATACAGTTGTAGTTTCATTCAATGATGCTCAAGATGCAATGCGTGGTGGTATCTTCTGGTGGCCAAGAAAGTTCAGTTTACAGAGTTATAAAACTGTATTCCAGGATAAAGAAATTATGTATGCGTTCTTTGTAACAATTGCAAAGACTATTATTGGTACAGCATCTTCTGTATTCTTTACATCTATGGTTGCATTTGCGTTCTCAAAGAGTCATCTTATGGGACACAAGGTATACATGGTAATGGGTACAATCACTATGTTCTTTGGTGGTGGTTTGATTCCATACTTTATTTTGATTAAAAATATTGGTTTATATAATAACTTCTTAATCTACATCATTCCTGCATTATTTAACTTCTACAACATGATTATCTTTATGACCTACTTTAGAGAAATGTCTCCAGGTCTTGAAGAATCTGCAAAGCTTGATGGTGCAAATGATTTCTTGATTTTTGTCAGAATTATATTACCATTATCTATGCCGGTAGTTGCTACAATTGCATTGTTCAATGGTGTTGGACAGTGGAATGACTACTTCACTGGAGTTATGTATATCAATAATTCTAGATTACAACCAATTCAGACATACTTGTATCGTGTAGTTGCAAGTTCATCTGCTTCTAGAACAACAGTTGCTACTGCGGGTTCTATGAGTGCTGGTACTGCGCAGATTACATCTTCTTCTGTACGTCTTGCAACAATGGTTGTAACTACTGTACCAATCGTTTGTGTATATCCTTTCTTACAGAAATACTTCGTAAAAGGATTCATGGTTGGTTCTATTAAGGGCTAGTTTTAAATCATATAAATAATCATATTAGTAGGAAAAG
>JAEEGL016983471.1_pt1 | contig 11588 bp, 11 predicted proteins | sample 9134231 | NCBI WGS metagenome assembly JAEEGL01 (sample SAMN16246548, study PRJNA631951) | gut metagenome | biome: gut microbiome; feature: rumen; material: fiber-attached | host: Bos | place: Iran: Karaj | collected 2018-10 | reverse complement strand
GTTTCTATCCAGATCGATCCTGAGAAGATTGGTGATGTTGTTGGTCAGAGAGGTAAGACAATCAACGAGATCATTGCTCGCACAGGTGTTAAGATTGATATTACAGATGATGGTAAGGTTTCAGTTTGCGGTGAGGATCAGGATAAGATCCAGGAAGCTGTTAACATGGTTAACATCATCGTTTCAGAGTTTGAGAAAGGCCAGATCTTTACAGGTAAGGTTGTAAGCATCAAGGAGTTCGGCGCATTTGTTGAGTTCGCACCTGGTAAAGAGGGTATGGTTCACATCAGCAAGATCTCTAAAGAGAGAATCGAGCATGTAGAGGATGTTCTTACACTTGGCGATACAGTAACTGTTGTATGCCTTGGCAAGGACAAGATGGGAAGAATCAGTTTCTCAATGAAGGATGTAGCTCAGCAGTGAGCTATCACACATTTTTAAGTTTTTGGGGGCCGGCATGTAAACGCATACCGGCCTTCTATTTGCAAAGTAACTGCTTTTTTAGTAAGGATAAATACGGACAATGAGTAACACAAAAGAGACTATAAAAGAGATAAATAAGAGACGAACATTTGCCATAATTTCGCATCCTGATGCTGGTAAAACAACACTTACCGAGAAGTTCCTTCTTTACGGAGGAGCAATCAATATGGCTGGTAGTGTTAAGGGTAAGGCAACTGCAAGACATGCAGTATCAGACTGGATGGAAATTGAGAAACAGCGTGGTATTTCCGTTACTTCATCAGTTCTGCAGTTTAATTTTGAGGGATGCTGTATCAATATTCTGGATACTCCGGGACACCAGGATTTCTCTGAGGATACCTACAGAACACTTATGGCTGCGGACTCAGCTGTCATGGTAATCGATGCAAGTAAGGGTGTAGAGGCTCAGACAAGAAAGTTGTTTAAGGTCTGTGCCATGAGCCATATTCCGATTTTTACATTTATTAATAAGCTGGATCGTGATGCTATGGATACCTTCGATCTGCTTGATGATATTGAGAACAACCTTGGCATAGCTACCTGCCCTATGAACTGGCCTATCGGTTCAGGTAAGAACTTCAAGGGTATCTATGACAGAAGAGAAGGACACATTGTTACTTTCTCTGAGACACAAAAGGGAACAAAAGAAGGAAAAGAAACCTTTATCAATCTTGATGATAAGGCTGCTATCGATTCTGAAATCGGTCAGGATGCATTTGAGACTCTTCAGAATGAAATTGAACTTCTTGATGGAGCAGGAGCTGAGTATGATCTTGATAAGGTAAGAGCCGGAGAACTTACACCTGTATTTTTCGGTTCAGCACTTCAGAATTTCGGTGTAGAATTATTCCTTCATCATTTCCTTAAGATGGCTACACCTCCAACAGGTCGTACATCATGTGATGGGGAGAAGATTGATCCACTTGAGAGAGATTTTTCTGCTTTTGTATTTAAGATTCAGGCTAATATGAACAAGGCTCACAGAGACCGAATTGCCTTTATGAGAATCTGTTCAGGAAGATATGATGCAGATAAGGAAGTAAAGCACGTTCAGAGTGGTAAGGTAATGAGATTGTCACAGCCACAGCAGCTTATGGCTGATGAGCGTAAGATTCTTTCAGAGGCTTATGCAGGTGATATCATGGGTGTATTTGATCCTGGTATCTTCTCAATCGGTGATACAGTATGTATGCCTAAGGATACAATTACATACGAGGGAATCCCTACTTTCGCTCCGGAGCATTTTGCAAGGGTTCGTCAGGTTGATACCATGAAACGTAAACAGTTCGTTAAAGGTATTACACAGATTGCTCAGGAAGGTGCGATTCAGATTTTCCAGGAGTACAATACAGGACTTGAGGAAATCATAGTTGGAGTTGTAGGTGTCCTCCAGTTTGACGTATTGAAATTTAGACTTCAAAGTGAGTACAATGTAGATATAATACTTGAAAATCTCCCTTATGAATATATCAGATGGGTTGATAATGATGATGTAGATATGTCTACACTTGTGGGCACTTCAGATATGAAGAAGATTAAGGATATGCATGACAGACCACTTCTTTTGTTCATCAATGAGTGGAGTGTAGGCATGACAATGGATAGAAATAAGGGGCTTGTACTTTCTGAGTTTAAGAAAAACTAATTTGTGGAGGTAAGCGCTTGAATAGACCAAATACTAAGAAAAAGGTATCTATGATATTGAGCACTCTTTTGATATGCCTGTCTTTATCAGGCTGTCAGTATTCCAGTGTTGATGAGTATTTGGAACTGCTGGGGATGAAGGAAGCTTCTTATGAAGAAGAACTGACTCCGGATAAGGTGGAAATATCACAGTTTCCGGAGGAAATACCTCATATGGCAACAGAAGAAAGCTCTAAGGAGACTTCCTCTGCCACCAAGGAAGAAGCGCAGACTCTTCCTGCAGAAAAAGCAGATGATGAGGTGTATGAAGCTTCATATCATCAGCTTACCGAAAGTGAATTAAACGATGAAATGAATGCGGCAAGGGCTGCAATTGGCCTTACTTCCGACAATATCGATCGGTTAAAAAAAGATCAGGAAGGCAACTATGCCTTTGACAGACTGACGCAGTCCGGCAAGACTTTATATGTTGAGATTCTGTCCATTATAGAAAATCAGGCTGAGAATGTTCTTGTTTCGTCTACTAATGAAGAGGCTATAGATCTGGTTTATGACTATGTGACCATAGACCATCCGGAGCTCTTTTACATCGATGGATATAAATATACGAATTATACAGTAGATGACGTGGTCACCAAGGTGGGATTCTCCGGTAATTATCTGTATTCCAAGGATGAGATTGAAGAGAGGCAGACCAAGATAAATAATGCAGTGAATGCATGCCTTGCCGGAGCGCCGTCCTCTACGGATGATTATTATGCTATCAAGTATGTCTATGAGTATATCATCAAGAATACTGAATATGATGTTGAAGCAGAGGATAATCAGAATATTTGCTCTGTATTCATAAACGGCAGCAGTGTTTGTAATGGTTATGCAAAGGCTGCGCAGTATCTTTTGAATAAAATGGGCATTAAATGCACTTTGGTTATAGGAACGGTCAATACCAAGAGTGCCAAAAATGAAAGACATGCATGGAATCTTGTCCAGTGTAACGATGCATTTTACTATTTCGATGTTACCTGGGGAGATTCTTCCTACCAGGTGGGCTATGGCGGAAGTGCTGATTCTACCAGGATTCCTGAGGTGAATTACGATTATCTGAATGTTACCACGGCTGAGCTATGCAAGAATCATACGATATCAGACATCATTAAGATGCCTGACTGCAGTAGTATGAAGGATAATTACTATGTTCGGGAAGATGAGTACTTTACCACTGCTGAGTTGTCACTGATTGCAGAGCTGTTTGACAGGCGTTATCAGGATGGAAGTGACCGCGTGGTGATCAAGTGCGCAGATGATAGTATTTATGAGGCTTTATTTGAAGAACTTATTACTAACAGAAAAGTTTTTTCATATCTGAGAGCCCAGACGGCTTCCGTAGCGTATACGACTTATGAGGATACTAATACCATTATCTTTTGGATTTAGTGGGTTTATGTTATACTGTTTTTATATATTGACTTCTTTTATATAATGGGACGAGGAGTAGATTAGAATGGGAAAAGAGTTAGCAGAAATCGGATCAGTTAAGATTGCAGATGATGTAGTAGCGAGAATTGCTGTTTTGGCTGCACTTGAAGTAGATGGTGTATCTGCAATGGCAGGGAATTTTACAAGTGATGCCCTTGAGAAGGTTAGCCGCAAGAATCTTACTAAGGGTGCTAAGGTTATCTTTGGCGCTTCTGAAGTGAAGGTTGATCTGGCACTTATGATGGCATATGGCTATAATATTCCTGCAACCTGTCAGCAGGCACAGACTCGTGTCAAGAGCACAATAGAGAACATGACGGGTCTTGAGGTTACAGACGTTAATATCAGAATTGCCGGCATAACAATGCCTGAAGCGTAACTAAAGATAATTACAAATATTGTAGTATAGAATGGACAGGTAAATATGAATAGAACCGAGCTTAGAGAGCAGATTTTTCAGCTGCTCTTTCGTGTTGAATTTAACACATTAGACGAAATGTCAGAGCAGGAGGAACTTTTTACCACTGTTGGTGATAACGAGTTTTCCAAGACTGATGCGGATTACATCATGGATAAATATGAGAAGATAGCCGGTAAACTTGAAGAAATTGACAAGGCTATCAATGAGAAGGCTGTAGGTTGGGATACATCCCGTATGGCCAAGGTTGATCTGACTATAATCAGATTGGCAGTATATGAGATTCAGTTTGATGAATCAGTTCCAACCGGAGTTGCAATTAATGAAGCAGTTGAGCTTGCTAAGAAATTCGGACAGGATGGCTCACCGGCTTTTGTAAATGGAGTGTTAGCTAAATTTGCGCAGTGAGTATACAGTCACACAGGTTAATGCATACATTAAGAATATGTTTACGCAGGATTTCCTCCTTAAGGCCATTACAGTTAAGGGAGAGGTCAGTAACTGCAAATATCATTCCTCAGGGCATATTTATTTCACAATAAAGGATGCAGGAGGAGCAATTGCCTGTGTAATGTTCCGCGGTGACAGAGACAGAGGCGGCCTTAGATTTGACATGAAGGAAGGCCAGCAGGTCAAGGTGACCGGCAGTATTGATGTATATGAAAGAGATGGAAGATATCAGCTTTACGCAAGACAGATCATGCTTGATGGGGCTGGTGTCCTTTACGAGCGCTATGAGGAACTGAAAAAAAGACTATCAGAGTCAGGCATGTTTGCAGCGGAGTACAAACAGCCGATTCCTAAGTATATACATACTCTCGGCGTTGTTACGGCTCCAACAGGGGCAGCGGTGCGTGATATTATTAATGTCGCCACCAGGAGAAATCCACATATTCAGATTATTCTTTATCCTGCCATTGTTCAGGGAGATCAGGCTGCTGAGAGCATAGTACGGGGCATAGAGGCTTTGGCTAGCAGACAGGTAGATGTGATCATTGTTGGACGTGGCGGAGGTTCTATAGAAGATTTGTGGGCGTTCAATGAGGAAATAGTCGCTCAGGCTATTTTTGATTGCCCTATCCCAATTATTTCAGCAGTTGGTCATGAAACGGACACTACAATAGCAGATTATGTCTCAGACAGAAGAGCACCTACTCCTTCTGCAGCAGCAGAGCTTGCAGTGTTTGAATATAACAGATTCGTTCAGGATATTCAGGATTATTCCTATTCTTTACAGAAGTCAATTGACAGGAAGCTTGATGCGTGCAGAATGCAGGAGGCTAGATACAAGGAAACACTAAGGCTTCTTAGTCCTATGGGCAAGATTAAGGATAGACTCCTTAGAATGGATCAGTATCAGGATGTTTTGCAGGCACTTATGGATAAGAGGCTTAAGAATAGCAGGCACAGACTGGAAATTGATATTGAGAGGCTTAAAGGCCTATCTCCCCTCGATAGATTAAAGAGCGGATATTCCTATGTAGCTGATGCTGAAGGAAACAATATCAGAAGCATAGATTCTGTTCAAAAGGAAGATGATATTTCGATTTACGTTTCTGATGGTCTTGTTAAGGCACAGGTTACAGGTACTGAGAGAATCAATTTCGAAACCTGATAGTGCTTATGCATTATTTTGAGGATAGTGTTTTAGGAGTGAAGATGGCAGCTAAAAAGAAGGAAGAATTGCAGGAAGAAAAAAAGCTTTCAGTAGAAGAAGCTTTTGCAGCTATTGAGGACAAAATAGAGGCTCTGGACTCTGAGGATATTTCTTTGGAGGACTCTTTTAAGGAATATCAGGAAGGTATGAAGCTTCTGAAGTATTGTCACGAGGCCATAGAGGCAGTGGAACAGAAGGTTCAGAAGATAGCAGAAGATGGAAGTCTGGAGGACTTTGAATAATAATGGGAAACGATTTTAACGCCAGATTATCTGAAAAGGCGGCTCATATAGAAGATGTTTTGAAAGATTTTTTACCAGCAGAAGAAGGCTATGCTAAAACAGTCATCGAGGCTATGAATTATAGTCTTTTGGCCGGAGGAAAAAGATTAAGGCCTATGATGATACTGGAGGCTTACAGACTCTTTGCCGGTGAAAATGCTGATGAAGGAGTTGTAAGACCTTTTATGGCTGCAATGGAAATGATACATACCTATTCACTTGTGCATGACGATCTTCCGGCAATGGACAATGATGAATACAGAAGGGGCAGGAAGACAACTCATGCGGTATATGGTCCGGGAATGGCAACGCTTGCAGGAGACGGACTATTAAATTATGCGTACGAAACTGCACTTTCAGGCGCTATTAAAGGCCCAAAGCTTACTGAATACGATGGAGATAATTCAAACAGATATTTACAGGCTCTTATGATTCTTGCTACGAAGGCAGGAATTTATGGAATGGTCGGGGGACAGTGTGCCGATATTATGGCTGAAAACGCTACTGATGTTCCAGATGATGTCATGAAGGATACACTGCATTACATTGATGAGAATAAGACCGGAGCTCTGATCGAAGCAAGCCTTATGATCGGTGCAGTACTTGGAGGAGCCACTTCAAAGCAGGTTGCTCTTATGGAAAAAGCCGGTAGCAATGTGGGTATTGCCTTTCAGATCCAGGATGATATTCTGGATATTACCAGTACAGCTGAGGTTTTGGGCAAGCCTATCGGATCAGATGAGAAAAATGGCAAGAGTACCTATGTGAGTCTTTATGGCATGGATGAAGCCAAAGCCAAGGTAAAAGAGCTGTCAGATGGTGCAATTGATATTTTGGATGAATTGGGATTCAAACAGAGCTTTTTGGATGAGCTATTTAGATATTTGATCTACAGAGAAAAATGATACTAAGAACGAAGGGAGCGGAGAAATGCTTCTTGACCAGATAAATAATACAGGTGATATCAAGAATATCCCTAAATCTCAGTATCCTGAGCTTGCACAGGAAATAAGAGATTTTTTAATCGATAAGCTGTCTGTGACAGGTGGGCATCTTGCATCCAATTTAGGAACTGTAGAGCTTACCATGGCTTTGCATGTTTCTTTGGATCTTCCTAAAGACAAGATTATCTGGGATGTAGGACATCAGTGCTATACCCATAAGCTGTTAACAGGAAGAAAAGATAAATTTGATTCATTGCGTCAGTTTGGGGGAATGAGTGGATTTCCTAAGAGATGTGAATCTGACACGGATTGTTTTGATACAGGACACAGCTCCACATCAATCTCTGCAGGTCTTGGCATGGTCAAGGCAAGGGATTTAAAGGGCGAAGATTATACAGTAGTTTCTGTTATAGGTGATGGCTCACTTACCGGTGGTCTGGCCTATGAAGCGCTGAATAATGCGGCTAAACTTGAGACTAACTATATTATTATTTTGAATGATAACGAGATGTCTATTTCCGAAAGTGTTGGTGGAATGAGAAGATATCTCGATAGTGTGCGTACAGCAGAAGGGTATCTGAATCTGAAGTGGGATGTATATGAGCAGCTTCGTGATACAAACCCAAGTCTTGTAACCAGTATTAGAAAGGCCAAGAACAGTTTTAAACAGCTCTTTGTGCCGGGAATGGTATTTGAAAATCTTGGTCTTACCTACCTTGGACCGATTAATGGGCACGATACAGCAGGCCTTATTAAGACTATTAATGAGGCTAAGAAGGTAAAAAAAGCAGTTATCATTCATGTGATGACCAAAAAAGGAAAGGGATTTGAGCCGGCAGAAAGACATCCTGCCAGATTCCATGGAACAGAGCCGTTTTTGATAGAAAACGGACTTCCAAGAAATCCCAGAACTACTGCTAATTATCAGGATATTTTCAGCACTGTTATGTGCAAGCTGGGAGCGAGAAACGATAAGGTAGTTGCAATAACAGCGGCTATGGCGGATGGAACCGGACTTAAGAGATTCAGGAATATGTATCCGGAGAGATTTATTGATGCGGGAATTGCCGAAGAACATGCCGTAACCTTTGCGGCTGGTATGGCAGCAGGCGGATATAAACCGGTATTTGCTGTGTATTCATCTTTTTTGCAAAGGGCTTATGATCAGATTTTGGAGGATGTATGCCTTCAGAATCTTCCGGTTATCTTTGCTATAGACAGAGCAGGACTTGTGGGAAGCGATGGAGAGACACATCAGGGTATCTTTGATCTGTCATATATGTCATCCATGCCCAATATGCACATTATGGCGCCCAAGAATAAGTGGGAGCTTTCGGATATGATGAAGTTTGCTGTGGAACTTAATGCACCGGTGGCAGTGCGCTATCCAAGAGGCAATGCCTATGATGGTCTTAAGGATTTCAGAGCACCTATTGTAATGGGCAAGTGTGAGCCAATTTATGAAGAGAAGGATATTTGTCTTTTGGCTGTAGGCAGTATGGTGAAGATTGCTGAGAAGGTTCGTGAAATACTTAAGGGCCAGGGACTTAAGTGTTCTCTTGTAAATGCTCGATTTGTTAAGCCTATTGATACAGATTACCTGCATGTTGCCAGCACGACCCACAGGCTCTTTGTGACAATGGAGGAAAATGTTGCTACAGGTGGCTATGGAGATAAGGTTCGCAGGTATATTGACGAGAACCGTCTGGATGCATCTGTTCTGCAGATAGCTATTCCGGATCAGTTTGTGACTCACGGAAGTGTGGATAAGCTGTATAAAGAACTTAAGATGGATGCGGATTCTGTTGCAGAGAGAATCCTTGATGAGGTGCATAGATAAAAATGGCAAAGGAAAAAGAAAGACTGGATGTCCTTTTGGTAAACAGAGGGTTGGCACCGTCACGTGAAAAGGCCAAGACTCTTATTATGGCCGGAGATGTATTTGTGAACGGCCAGAGAGAGGATAAGCCGGGAACAACCTTTGAGGAAGCCAAGATAACAAGCCTTGAGGTAAGGGGAGATACACTTCCCTATGTCAGCAGGGGCGGGCTTAAGCTTGAGAAAGCTGTTAACAATTTTGGCTTTTCCTTGGAAAATAAAATATGTATGGATATTGGAGCTTCTACCGGAGGCTTTACGGATTGCATGCTTCAAAATGGTGCGACCAAAGTCTATTCAGTAGATGTAGGTCATGGACAGCTTGACTGGAAGCTTCGAAGTGATGACAGGGTAGTCTGCATGGAAAAGACTAATTTCAGGTACATGGTCAGAGATGACATAGCAGATGATCTTGATTTTGCATCCTGCGATGTTTCATTCATTTCTTTGACGAAGATTCTTTTACCGGCAAGAAGGCTGTTAAAAGACGGGGGAGAAATGGTCTGCCTGATCAAGCCGCAGTTTGAGGCCGGAAAAGAGAAGGTTGGCAAAAAAGGTGTTGTAAGAGAGCCTGCAGTTCATGAAGAAGTAGTTCACAGGATTTGTGATTTCGTAGATATAGCGGGATTTGACATTTTGCATCTGGATTATTCTCCTATCAAGGGACCGGAGGGAAATATCGAATATCTGATTCATATCAGGAAGAATCCCGATGCTAATGACAGGGTTTCGTTACTTACTGAAGCCGAGGGAGAAAAGCTACTTAGGACAGTTGAAGAAAGTGGGGATGGCTACTCGCATAGCCTTGAGATGGAGAAGCTGATATCAGAAACAGTCGGAAGGGCGCACGGTAGTCTTGATAAATAATTATGGATCATTTTTGTATAGTCACCAATAAGAGCAAGGACAAAAATCTGGAGATGACCATGCACATCAAGGATTATCTTGAGAAGCATGGTAAGAGATGTGACATCGCAGAAAGCGGAATAGGTCAGGTTAAAGAGCACAGGGTTGAAAGGGATTTTTTGAGTGAAATACCGGCAGACGCTGATTGTGTTATTGTGCTTGGCGGAGATGGCACCATGCTGCAGGCCGCCAGAAGTACTGCTTATCAGGATATTCCACTTATCGGTGTTAATCTTGGAACTCTTGGATATCTTGCCGAAGTTGAGAAAACAGGTGTCGATGATGCTTTAAGACGTCTTCTTGCTGGGGACTATGAAACGGAAGAGCGTATGATGCTCTTTGGTGATGCTTGTGATAAGCATGATTATGCGCTTAATGATATAGTAATCACCAGGCGCTCAGTTATGACTACCATCAATTTTGATATATATGTAAATGATCTTTTTCTATGCAATTATCACGCAGATGGTATCGTAATTTCTACTCCTACAGGTTCGACCGGATACAGTATGTCAGCCGGAGGGCCAATCGTGGAGCCGTCAGCCAATATGATTCTGGTAACACCGATCTGTCCGCATACTCTTAATTCCAGGAGTATGGTTCTTTCTGCGGATACTAGGATCAGGATTGTCATCAAAGAGGGACGTGCCGAAAGCAATCAGGAGGTTGTGGCATATTTTGACGGTAGCGGTCGTATAGACATGAATACCGGTGACAGCATAGTGATAGAAAAATCTAATAAGATAACCAAGATAATAAAGCTTAACAGGGTAAGTTTCCTGGAAGTATTGGGTAAAAAATTTGATAAATAATTATTCTTATAGGGTATAAGATATATTTTTTGTGGGGGCATTTGAGATGAAGAAAAACAGGCATGACAAAATTATTGAACTGATTGCCAGAAATGTGGTTGAAACACAGGAACAATTGGCCAATCTGCTTAGGGATGAGGGCTACGATGTTACTCAGGCTACAGTCTCAAGAGATATCAGACAGATGAAGCTGAGCAAGCAGGTGACTGAAGATGGAAGACAGAAATATGTTTATTCTACGGCTGACAGTGAGGCTATGCAGGATAAATATGTCAGTGTTTTAAAGGCTGGTTTTGCCAGCATGGATGTGGCACAGAACATTCTGGTGATAAAGACAGTTTCCGGAATGGCAATGGCGCTTGCTGCGGCTATTGATGCCATTGAATTTCCTGAAATTGTGGGATGTATTGCTGGGGACGATACGATAATGATTGCTATTAAGACTAATGACGAAGCCGTTATGTTAATGGAAAAACTCAGAGAAATGATGGCTTGACGCGTGGTCTTTTTACAATAAAAAAGCCACAGTGAATCTACGAAATTGCTGTGGCAAAAGGCGGGGTTCTCATTTTTTATAAGAAGGATGAGGAAATATGTTATACAGTTTACATGTTAAAAATCTTGCTCTTATCAAGGAGCAGGAGATTGAATTCTCCAAGGGACTAAATATCCTTACAGGAGAAACAGGTGCCGGTAAATCAGTAGTTATAGGGTCTGTGAATCTGGCACTGGGAGGAAAAGCGGATGCCGGGCTTATAAGGACCGGTGAGGAATATGCACTTGTTGAGCTTACATTTGGGCTTGAAAATGATACTCAAAGAAGATTACTGGAGGAGATGGACATCCCTGTGGAGGAGGATGGAACTGTTGTCATCCAGAGAAAGCTTATGCAGGGTAGGAGCATATCCAAGGTGTGCGGAGAGTCAGTGTCTTCGAGGCAGCTTAAAGACATCTCTGGTATTTTGATAAACATCCACGGGCAAAATGATAATCAGGAGCTTCTTCACAAGAATAAGCATTTAGAAATCCTTGATGACTATTGTGTGGATGCTCTTTTGGACCTTCCGGATAAGTTAAAAGACAATCTTC
>JAEEGL015939530.1_pt1 | contig 11588 bp, 11 predicted proteins | sample 9134231 | NCBI WGS metagenome assembly JAEEGL01 (sample SAMN16246548, study PRJNA631951) | gut metagenome | biome: gut microbiome; feature: rumen; material: fiber-attached | host: Bos | place: Iran: Karaj | collected 2018-10 | reverse complement strand
TTAAATCTTCATACTCCGAATGTGGCATTTTGGAATTTGTGAATTTACACTCTACAAAGATTCCTTTCTTACCGGTCTTATCTATCATAAGTATGTCCACATCGTCCTGTGCTTTGATATGCGCATTATTCCCCCACCATTTTCCTATATGATATGGTATGAAAGGCAATTCCTTCTTTTTAGCCTTTCTCACAAAATATTCTGTGCATATTCCTTCAAAAGCATCCCCCATGTAATCAGATATTCCATCCATAATTTCTTTTGAAGCAGCATCAGCACCAAGCATTTCGTAATATGCATTATTAGTAAATTCATACCTGAACCAAAAACGGAAAAAGTTATCCGTCAGTTTATATATTCCTTTACGACTTCCAGCTCCTTCCCCACAAGGAACCTTCTTTTCTACAAGGCGCATTGTCTGCAAGGTTATTAAATACTTTGAAACTTTACTTTTGTCTTCATGAATATAGTCAGATATTTCCTGTACCCTATTTTTCCCACCGGCGATGGCACTTAAAATGCTGTTATATATGTTTGGATCACGCAATTCAGCCTTTAATAGGTTTGAAGGCTCTTCATTCAAATATGCCCCCTTCCTTATGATTGTTTTTGATATGTTTTCCTCAATTGAAACACTGTCATCAAAAGCCTCCAGATACCTGGGTACTCCTCCGAGGATTCCGTATGCTATCAGCTTCTGTTCGTTTGTATATGATGGATAAAAAAGGCTACTTTCGAAATAATCAAAAGGAACTACTTCCATGCTTGAAGTCTGCCTGTCATGTAATGGGCTTTTCCTTCCCATTATTTCCGATTCCATAAAACTGACTGAAGATCCGCATAGAATTAAAAAAATATTCTTGTTTTTCTTCCACAAATGATCTATTGCATGCTGCAAAATGGACTTTATTGTAGGATTCTCTTCTACAATAAACGGGAATTCATCTATAATGATCAGAGTCTTTTCACTTACCTTTTTGTCAATATATTCAAAAGCTTCTTTCCATCCTTCAAATGGTGAAATATATATTCCATCAAGTCTCATCTGTATCATTTTGGAAAAGTCCTGCAGATTAAGTGCATCATTTTTCTCCTGTGCAGGAAAAAAAACTGCATTTTTATCCTTGGCAAATTCCTGTAAAAGAGTTGTTTTTCCAACTCTTCGCCTACCATACATGACCAGATACTCAAATTTTGAGCTCTCATATAATGAATTTAAAAGATTAAGTTCACTTGAACGTCCTATCATTGCGTGCTCCTTTTGCTGCAAATAATTTATCTACTCGCAAATAGTCTACTTATATGTAGTCTACTTATATGTATTTTATTTTGAACAAACAAAAAAGTCAACGCCCAGTTCGTTTTTGGTTCAGCATAGCGGATTTCAGTTCGTCTTTCGGGATTTAGTTGTATGATGTTAAAAGAAATAGTAAAACCTACTAGCCACTCTAAGAGTTGCAGCATTTTTGCTGATAAGATTGTATACTATAGTAGTTTGATGAATTATAAAGTGTTTTCTTTTTTATATTTTGGCATTAGTTACTATCGCAATCTTGATTCTAAGAAGACAGATTACTCTAATTGACTGGCTATATGATTATTATATTACTGAAGAGGTCTACAACAAATTAGACGCACTATATTGACATCTACTCATATTGGGATTTGCTGTATGTGTAATAGTGCTGATAGTGGTAATTTATATTCATGAAGCTTTCTTTATCGGTATAATGAACACACTGTGCGATCCAGAAAAATATGTGAAGGCCGAGTTGATACGCTGCAAGAAAAGCCTATTCAGAAGATTTTCTAAGCGCAATAGAATGAATATCGGTGTAGCTTATCTTGCAATGAAAGATTATGAAAATGCCTGGAAATACTATGGAGACTTAGTTCCGGCAAACCCATATCAGTGCAGGAATAAAGCTCTTTTATGTCGATTGGCGGGCTATTTCCATGATATAGGAGATGATGAAAAAGCGGCTGTCTACAAAACATGTCTCGAGGGGCTAAGAGACTCCGGCAGGAGTAACTTTTTAGTTGAACTTACCTTAGATGATCTGAACATCGAGGATGCAATCAAGGATCAGCGGTATGAAGAGGCCAAAAATCTGATCGCAAAATATATTAAAAGCAGTCGGGTTTCCATGTATACCAAAACGGTATATCAGTATTATCTTGGAGTCATTGCCTACGAGACCAAGGACATTCCTGAAGCAATATTCCATCTCAAGGCAGCGCTTGAAACAGGAGAAAAATTACCGTTTGCAGAGGATGCAAAAGCTAAGCTTGATGCTATGTTGCACATGATAAATTTATCTTTTTAATATACGTTGAAGCTAAATCCTCTTAGTATTTTTTTATCTGCACTTATGAATTTCCAAGGAACTGTGTAAGTACGATTGCTGCAAACATCAGAATACATCCGGCGGCTTCGCGAAGAGAAAGTTGCTGGCCCAATACTATCCATCCGGATAGAGTTCCGAATACACTCTCCAGGCACATGGCAATAGATGCGATGGCCGGATTTATGTTCTTTTGCCCAAGAGCCTGAAGTGTATATGCTATTCCGCTACTGAATATTCCTGCGTAGAGGATGGCGGGCAGAGCGCTATAGATAGATGACAGGTCTGGTTTCTCTATTACAAACATTACTATTGTTGCCAGTATCGCTTCTATAATAAACTGAGCAAGTGTCAGTTTAACAGGATCAATTCTCTTGGAATACCTGGAAACTGCCAGAATCTGAATTGAGAATCCAAGGGCAGATAAAATCATCATGGCATCTCCTATTTCCAGATAAAAGCTCCCCTTCATGCACAACAGATACATGCCTAAAACAGAGAGCGCAATGCTGATCCAGAGTTTATTATCGAATCTGCGTCCAAAGAATAGTGATATTATCGGAACAAATACAACGTAAAGTGTTGTAAGAAAACCTGCTTTGGCAACAGAAGTATAGGCAATTCCGTACTGCTGAGCAAAGCTGGCAAGAAAGATGAAAAGTCCTGCCAGCATGCCGCCCTTTATAAAGGCCTGTTTCTCTCTGCTGCGTTTATCCTGTAGCTCCTGCAGCCCGAGGCCTAAGTTATTAACTTCTTTTTTATCTCTGTACAATACAAATGGCAAAAGAAAAATAATTCCAATGTAGGTCCTGAGAGCAAGGTAAGTTCCTGCTCCTACGTATTCTGCGCCCAGGCTCTGAGCTACAAAGGTAGTCCCCCAGAAAAAAGATGCTACGAGTAGCATCAAAGTATGCGTAAATGTGTAGATTTTAGTGTTCTGTTTCATAATACCTGCCTGTAGATCAGTGTGTAATTGTAAATTCATAAGCTGTATTATAGGTTGCTACATATAGAGTGTCACCTTTAACCTGGAACTGGTCAGCTTGCTCCGAAACTATTGGTTTCATTGTAATTATTTATGTTTTCAGAAAGTCACTTAAATACTCGTTCTATACATTTCTTTATTATATGCAATAAAAGACTCTGATGCCATATTGATATGTATCATCAGAGTCTATATAAGGTAAATCCTCAAAATTATTAAGCTTTTCGCTCAAGTCATACTGGAAAACGCACACTGCTTAAGTAAAAACAAAGAACTTTTCCTTATGTTTGATACAGCAGACAAAGCGCCGATAGATTCGAGCGTTTTCTCAAGCGCTACACTATTGGTCTTTGTTGTAGAATCACCCAATTCAGAGTTTTTACTTTCATTTCTTAGTATGTTTTTTAAATTTTCCATTGGTATTAACCCCCTCGTTATCGTTTTATATTCTTTTATACGAACGAAAGGCAATAATGGGAAATATTTTTTTAGCTGGCAAGTTTATTTTCCAAGTCATTTTTCGTATCAGATGCAAGCCGCTTTTCATAGTTTGTATATATGATCCAGGCAGCTAATCCGAATACTACAGGACCGCCAAGTGACCAAAATGTAGTCTTGAAATCGCCATCTAATGCCGGCTGGATGATAGCAAATGCATTTGCAAGGAAAAGAGTAAGTGTTACTACATATCCCCAGATATTTGCTGAAGCTTGCGATTTGAAAATAACAAAGCTTCTATCAAGGCCCTTCATTTTTTTGAACTTAGGGAAAGCAAAAGAAATAAACATGTAAGGGACTGTCATTCCTACATTTACCATAGCCGTCAAAATAACAAAAAACTGCTGCATTGTGTTGCCACCAAAAGATACTAAAAGTACCATAATGCAGACAATTGTACACTGTAACCACATCGCATTCTTGGGCATGCCGTCCTCTGAGATCTCGCCTATTTTTCCTGGCCAAAGCTCCTTGGGCGTACCCTCGATAAGCTGCTTTAATGGAGAATAAACCAGTGTAAACATAGCACCCATAAGCGCAAGGAGCATGATAAGTGCATATACTCTGGCAAAGCCGTGAGCAAGAGCAACCTGCGCAGCCTGTGATGCACCAAACGCTTTACCGAATGATGCAGCAAAATTGGACATGATCACATATGAAACATTACCAAGTGTGATATCTTCCGATCCGAGAATATCACTATAATTTGTAAAAGAACCAACTAACATGATCAAAAGAGCATATCCAACAACTATAACAAGTGCTGCTGACACAATTCCCAAAGGGAAGTTCTTTTTGGGGTTCTCAGTCTTGTCTACAAAACCACCTACTGCTTCGATTCCGCCATATGCAAAAAGAGCATATACAATAAAGGACAAAATCATGATCGGATTACCCTGGTAAGATACATTGAGCGGAGTCTTAAGAGACTCAAGACCTGCGAATGGCTGCTCAAACTGTCCATGGCGTGCAATGATCATAACAATCGAACCAACAACTACTAAGATATTGATTGTAAGAACGGCTGTACCACCGATAGATGTTACAGTGCTGATCTTGTCAAGGCCCTTTGAATCAAAATAGGTAATAATGATGAAAAAAATAACAGCCATAAGTCCAAGCAATCTTGAACCGGATAAAAACTGTGAGCCAAAAAGTGACCAGCTTGCTGTATTATCCTCACCAAAAAGGATGTTCGATACAGGCACCCAGATACCGGATGATACGTTTACCATCCAAAGTACATATGAGGTGTACCACATAAGTGTTCCAATAAATGCATATTTGGGACCTACGGATTTGCACATCCAAGAGTACATTCCACCTGTCTCATTTCTAAAAGCAGATCCAAATTCTGCAATCATAAAAGCAAAGGGTATAAAAAACAAAATACCTGCTATAACAAACCAAGGAATAGCTGCATAGCCCATCAAATAGTATGATCTTGGAATGTTATTAAAACCATAAACTGATGTAAAAATCATCAGTATCAGGGACATAAGTCCCAATTTCTTTTCTTCTTTCATTTCTGTTACTAAAGACTCCTCTAAATGAATTCTTTGAATAATTTACGACAGCGTCGTCAATTATACCACCTTTTACCGGTTATCTCCATAAACGAATCTTTAGTATAGATAAGAACGTAATTTGCTCCTAATAATTCCATTTCCTATACTCTTTTTCATCCAGATAGCAAATGTATAGATCAGGCTCGTCTTCTCCTCCAAATAGCTTGTATAACATATCTCTTACAATTCGCCAATCACCTCCGGCAAGGCCGCATCCTATTAAGCCTGGCACCCCGACAGAGAGCATTGGATCACTTCTTTTTGCGTAGTTTCGAACCTTGGCAATGCTATGCATAAGAGCGTCATAATCAGTATCCCTGCCTTTTCCGGTAGGAATATTTTCTCCAAAGCAGTTGGCTATAATCCGCCCGTCCGGTGCCTCGAGAAGCTGTGTCTTGCCCAAAAGATCAGAGCCCTGTTCCTTACATATTGACTTATATTTCTCATAAGCGTCAGAAGTAAGCAGCTGCTTTTTTATTGCAAGTGCGACTCCCGCTCCCATTTTACCCGCGCAATTAGTCTGATGGGCTACAATATCTACAGGCTGTCTTAAAAGATCTCCAACTATTTCTTTTACCATAAGTCCCTCTTTTCTTTCATAGCTATTGCTTATCAGGTTCAACATCTAAGAATTTATCTGCTATAGGATTTATATTTCATTCACCCCATGCTATTCTACTCATTACATTTTACACTCATATTCAAGAGGAGACAAAATCTTTAATGATTCATCTCCCTTATGAGATTTACCATTTCAATTGCTCCCTGAGCACATTCAAAGCCCTTGTTGCCGGCTTTTGTTCCTGCCCTCTCAACAGCCTGCTCTATTGTATCTGTAGTGAGGACGCCGAACATTACAGGTACTCCGGCATTCATACTGACCTGTGCAATGCCCTTGGAAACCTCAGAGCAAACGTAGTCATAGTGCGAAGTTGCGCCTCTGATAACTGCTCCAAGTGCTATTACTGCATCATATTTGCCACTTTCAGCCATCTTTTTAGCAATAAGAGGGATTTCAAATGCTCCGGGAACCCAGGCCACTTCAATATCATCTTCTTTAACGTTTTCCCTTTTAAGACCGTCAATTGCTCCTCCCAGAAGCTTAGATGTTATGAACTCATTAAATCTTGCTACTACAATTCCTACTTTTACGCCTTCTGAAACCAGTTTTCCTTCATAAATCTTCATTTTCTCATACCTCCAGTAAATGTCCCATTCGTATTTTCTTTGTTTTCAGATAAAAAATATCGTGCTTATTTGCTTCAATCTCTATAGGCACTCTTCTTGCAATCTTCATACCATAATCCTCAAGCTGATAGACCTTGTCCGGATTATTAGTAAGAAGTTCCAAAGAGCGAATCCCCAAATCTCTTAAAATCTGAGCTCCTATGTAGTATTCACGCATATCTCCGGGAAAGCCCAGGGCTATATTGGCATCAAGAGTATCCATTCCTCCATCCTGAAGCTTATAAGCTTTTAGTTTATTAACCAGTCCAATTCCGCGCCCCTCCTGTCTCATATATAAAAGAACGCCTCTGCCGCATGACGCTATTTTTTTCATCGCTGCGTCAAATTGCTGGCCACAGTCACATCTCATTGAGCCAAAAACGTCACCTGTAAGGCATTCTGAATGAACACGACAAAGCACGTTCTCTCCATCACTTATATCTCCCATAACCAGCGCAACATGATGTTCTCCATTTAATTTGTTGATGTAGCAATGAGCCATGAATTCCCCATATCTTGTAGGCATCTTGGCTATTGCAACACACTCAACAAGCTTGTCATAAACCTTACGGTACTCAACAAGCTGAGGAATAGTAATAAAGGTAATTCCCATCCTCTCAGCAAGCTTAATAAGATCATCTTTCCTCATCATAGAGCCATCATCAGCCATGATCTCACAGCAAAGTCCACATTCTTTAAGTCCTGCAAGCTTTAACATATCTACTGTTGCTTCCGTATGTCCGGGACGTTCAATAACTCCGCCTTTTCTGGCCACAAGCGGAAACATGTGCCCGGGCCTTCTAAAATCCATAGGTGTCACGTCATCCCTCGTACAGCTAAGTGCCGTAATTGCTCTCTCTGCTGCTGATATCCCTGTCGTTGTTCCAACATAGTCAATAGATGTCATAAATGCTGTTTCATGATTATCAGTGTTATGCGTAACCATTGGCGCAAGGGCAAGCTTTAATGACAGCTCCTCGCTCATTGGCATACAGATCAGCCCTTTTCCTACTGTAGCCATGAGGTTTACATTTTCTTTGGTTGCATACTCAGCAGCACAGATAAAGTCGCCCTCATTTTCTCTGCTCTCATCATCCATGACCAGGATTACTTTTCCCTCCTGCAGATCTTTTATAGCTCTCTCAATCAATTCTTTTTCCATATCCTCTCCTTCTTGTAATAGCTACATCTGCCTATTTCTCAAAAACCATTCGCCAGTAAAAACTCCCGCGATAAGCCCTTATTCTCTGATTGTTCGACAAACTTTTTAACATATTTGCCGATCACGTCATTCTCAAGATTTACGATGTCTCCAATTCCTCTAAAGCCAAGCACAGTCTCTTTAAGCGTGTGAGGAATGATAGAGACCTTAAAGCTATAAGAGCCTACTGCTGCAACTGTCAGGCTGATCCCATCTATAGCCACAGATCCCTTTTCAACAATTCCCTCAAGAAGTTTCTCATCAGCAGCTATTTCAAACCAAACAGCATTACCATCCTGCCTGATGCTCTTTATTTTCCCGGTTCCGTCAATATGACCGCTGACTATGTGTCCTCCAAAGCGTCCATTTGCTGGCATTGCTCTTTCAAGGTTTACTAAACTTCCAATAGATAAAGAGCCAAGCCCGGATCTTGCAAAGGTTTCATTCATAACGTCTGCTATGAAATAATCCGCTTTATATTCCACTACCGTAAGGCACACACCATTGACAGCAATGCTGTCTCCAACATGAATATCCTCAAGTACTTTTTCGCAGCTAATACATATGCTCTGTTTGGTACTGCCCCTTGAAATTCTCTGTATTTTGCCAAGTTCTTCCACTATTCCCGTAAACATCAGTAGATCACCTCGTTCTCTATGACAAGGTCGTTACCATACCACGTAGTATTAATAGGATTTAGCTGAACTGCGCTATTTATATCACTTATCCCTTTTCCTCCAACCGGAGACTTACCGTTGCCGCCAAAAATCTTGGGTGCCATATGGACATGTATCTCATCAACAATCTTGCTTTCCAATGCACTATAGTTAAGTGTTCCGCCGCCTTCGAGGAGTATGCTGTCTATTCCCATACTGCCAAGTTCACTCATTAGGTAGTTAAGGTCAATTCCATTATCAGCATGTGGAATATGCAATACTTCACAGCCTTCTTTTTCATACGCTTCTATGCGCCTGTTATCCTCTGAAGAAGTTGCAATGATAGTTCTGCTATCCTTAGCAGTTCGGACCACGACTGAATTAAGCGGGGTTCTAAGGTTAGAGTCGCAGATAATCCTCACAGGATTTATAGAAGGTTCTTCCAGCCTGCAGTTAAGACTTGGATCATCTGCTATAACAGTAGACACCCCAACCATTATTCCTGATAGATTTTTTCTTAATCTGTGAACATTTTCTCTTGCTGCCTCACCCGTGATCCACTTTGATTCTCCCTGCGCTGTTGCAATCTTTCCATCCGCTGTCATTGCATATTTCATAACAACGTAAGGGCGTTTGGTGGTCATATATTTATTAAATACCCGGTTAAGCTTTTTACATTCTCTTTCCAGAACTCCAACTTCCACCCTTATTCCTGTCTCTGCAAGGATCTTGGCTCCCTTTCCCGCCACAACCGGATTCACATCCAGAGTTCCAATAACAACTCTTGAAATGCCACTTTCAATAATTGCCTCCGTACAGGGCGGTGTTTTTCCGTAGTGGCAGCAAGGTTCTAATGTGACGTACATTGTTGCGCCCTTAGGAGATTTCTTGCAATTCTTGAGTGCATTTCTCTCAGCATGCAATCCGCCATATTTTTCATGATATCCTTCGCCTATTACTACTCCATCTTTGACAATCACCGCTCCCACCATGGGATTTGGATTAACAAAGCCCGCACCTTTACAGGCAAGTTCAAGAGCCCGCTTCATATAAGACTTATCTTCCATCTCTCCTCCTCTTTGAATAAAAAAAGAATGTCGCAAGCGACATTCTCCAGGGCAAATTGTTTTCACATGTGTACATAACAATATCCAAACTCTTGTATCATAGGTATCTATGGTAAATGAATTTGTATGCAAGCATCCGTTCACTTGCTTGTCTTGTTCAACAAAAATGCTCTGAGATATATAATCTCAGAGCAAATACACTTTCAGAAAAACCTATCTTCTTCCATCCAGACTATACTGTCGGCTTCGGAATCACACCGAATCATGCCTTGCGGCTCGTGGGCTATACCACCGGTAGGGAATTACACCCTGCCCTGAAGACACTATTTAATTGTGTTCATCATATAACACGATAAAATATTAGTCAACTAAAATCTTTTAATCTTAAACAGTCAAAATCAGTGCTATTCCTGATACTATGAGCATAATGATCACTATTCTTTTGACCATTTTTTCATCTATTATTTTGGCACTGAGCATTCCTGCAACCAGTCCTATCAGCATGAAAGATGCAAGTTTAAGCGCCTGCCCCAGTGCAGATAAAGTAATGATCCCATAAAATCCATACAGAATTATCCTGAATGTATTCTCGATCATGAATACCGTGCAGATATTAGCCTTGAATTCATCTGCATTAGTGGTAGTTCTGCCTATATATGCCCCAAGCAGGGCACCAACGCCGTAGAGTCCGCACAGTACTCCCGAAACAATTCCTATTATTGTGAGCAGGAGTTTAGAGCTCTTCGCCTGCCTCTGGGACAGCTCTCTTATCAACATTTCAGTGCCGACAAGGACCACCAGAACTCCGAAGATGATCTTTATAACTGACACGTCAGCATTTTTCAGAAAAAAAACTCCTCCCAGACTTCCAACTATGACCATAAGAGAAAGCGGAAGACATATCTTAAGATCAATATGTCTCCTCTCTTTCCAACTTATTATCAAATTTGTGGGATACCCCAGCAGAAGCTCCACCGGAGAGATATTAATATTGGCTGTTCCAAAACTCAGTATTGATGTAAACACAAGTGTGTTTGCAAATCCGCATAACCCTTTTACATAAAAGGCGCAAAGTGTTGCTATGATCCAAAACATTTTTTACTGTTCTATAAACTCCTTGCTTTATTCAGTAATACTCATTCTCATAAGGAATGAAGCAATCGCTGTAGTCTAAGAATACTTATAGCAATCCTCATGTCCTCTTTATAAAACGTTCTCCGCATTTAGGGCATCTTATCTCAATCCTGCCCTTTCCCTTCGGAACTCTGATCTGCTGATGACATTTTTTACAGATATAATACCTGCTGACTTCTCTGTCTCTCCACTGCAGCCTCATAAGATTCGCATATCTTCTGGGGCTCTCAGTTATCTGTAAGAATTTCTGGTTCTCTGCATATCTTTTGGTAATGTTCTTGGAGTATACCCTAAAAAGTGAATATCCAAAAAGAACAACCCAGATAAAATATATCACTACGCTCTGAGCAAATATATTTATCACAAGAAGTATAAGTGCAATTGCATTACATGTTCTTGCCAGGTTATCAAAACCATTTCTGCCATACAAAGCGCGTGAGAGCCAGCCCTGTATCAAAAAGCCTATCTGTCTAAGTCTGTTATTCATTAATGTGCCTCTTATTCCTATTCTGATCTGATAGATTTACAAACATGGCTATGTCTGCATAATTTTCATCATTCTACCATTATGTAAATCCCCTCGCAAGTTAACATGTAAGCATGCAGCATGCTTTATTATATATTATAAATATGTTATATATCAGATTCGCATTGTCAACACATTCATTATTTTAAAAATCCAAGCTTTCACTATTCAAAAGAAATTTCATGCAATTTTCCAGGATACCGCTTCCTGTCTTTCACTGACAAAGTCTTTATATATTCCCGGCTCTTTTACCAATTCTTCATGGGTGCCCTTCTGAACTATCTTACCGTCTGCAACAACTACAATCTGGTCCGCATGCCTTACAGTCTTAAGTCTGTGAGCGATCATGATGATGGTCTTGTTCCTGGTGAGCTCTTCAAT
>JAEEGL014681526.1_pt1 | contig 11588 bp, 9 predicted proteins | sample 9134231 | NCBI WGS metagenome assembly JAEEGL01 (sample SAMN16246548, study PRJNA631951) | gut metagenome | biome: gut microbiome; feature: rumen; material: fiber-attached | host: Bos | place: Iran: Karaj | collected 2018-10 | reverse complement strand
CACAGCAGTTGCTGCAGGATCCGGTTATTGGCCGGTTCGAGGACGAACTGATAGAACTTCTTTGTCATCTGCATGGCAGGAAAGGTTCCCGCGAGCTGAATAGGGACGACCGGAAACAGCTCAGTTTCCTCTATCAGTATTCCGATATTGTCTTCGAGGATAATCCGGCAGCACAGGCTAAGTTCGCAGCCCTCATGCTCATCTGTGTTTATCTGATGAACGACAAAGAAGAAGTCACTCGTCGCACCAGGGAAGTCGAAGACTTGTTGGTTCATGGTTCATGGTTCATGGTTCATGGTTCAGAGAACGAGAAGTCTGAAGTAGGAGGGCTGAAGGCCTTCAACTCTCAACTTTCAACAGACTCTACACTCTACACTCTACACTCTACACTTAATGAGATAGCTGTCTATCTCATTATAGCCTTGTTCATCGTAAAACACGAAGCACAGCTTCGCCAGCAGGTCAAGGCATGGTGTCAGAGCCACCCCGATTGTCCGTTGGTAATACGTCGGTTCCTGTCAATAGCAAAGCAAATTCGTTGCTGAACAACCTTGCTAATACCATATTTTAGTTCGAGTTATATTATTAACCCTTTAAATAAAATATGGTTATGATAAAGAAATCATTGCTTTTTTGTGGCCTTTTGGTCACATTGTTCACAAGTTGTGAAAACCCTGCCATCTTCGGCAACGAGGAGACAGAGGACCCTCAGGGCAACCTGAAGGTTAGTATTCATCAGATAGAGCAGACCCCCTTCTCGGCTCTTACCCGTGCAGAAGCAGGAATAGCCTGTACGCGATTGAATTTTGTCGTGTACGATGAGTTCGGTGTGCGTGTGGATCAGGAAAACCAGCAATCCACAGATGCCAGTTTCGGAACGGCCTCTTTCCAGCTGCCCGAGGGCGACTATCAGATGGTTGTTTTGGGACATAGCAGTAATGGCAATCCCACACTGACAAACGCCAAGAAGATTACTTTCTCTAATAAAATAGGTTTTTCGGATACTTTTCTCTATAGTAAGAAAATCACTGTTACAGATGAGCCGGAGAATCTGGAAGTAGAACTTAAGCGTATCGTGTCGTTGTGCCGTTTCGTTATAACAGATGATTATCCCGAGGATATAGCAAGAATTAGGTTCTACTACACTGGGGGCAGTGGAGCATTTGATGCAACAACGGGTTTCGGTAGTGTAGCCAGTAAGCAAGAGGTGTTTTTCGATGTTGATTCCGACCAGAAGCAGTTCGACTTATATACTTTCTTGCACGATACAGAGGGAACTGTCCACCTGACGGTAACAGCACTCAATAGCAGTGGTGATGTAATCGTTGACCACGACTTCGATGTGCCAATGAAGCAAAACCAGATAACATGGATGAGCGGTCCTTTCTTTGTTGGAGGCGGAGCAGGTTCCACAGGTGTCACTATCACCATCAATACCGATTGGGCAGGTGAATCACACGTTTCGTTTTAGGTAAACCGTAAATTAAGATGTCTGATAGTTAGTAGTTGATGTCAGAGGAAAAAGGAAGCCCCAGACTCCAGACTCCAGACCCTCGACTCTTGACCCTCGACTCTTGACTCTTGACTCTTGACTCCAGACTCTTGACTTAAAAAAAAAGATGAAAAGATTGTTATATATAGCAGCCGTTGCGCTGCTCACTGCAGCATGCAGTAACGAGAATGAAGAATTAGATACAGAAAAGCTGGTCCCTGTGACCGTTCAAGTCAGCGATTTCTCTATATCGCTCGACGAACCGGAAACGCGAGCTGCCCAGAATATAGCAGACTACGCAGGTATTAAGGTCATCACTTTGGCTTTCTATGATGCCAACGGCACAGAGGTCTATAAGACCACCCGGCAAAAATCTGATAATACAACATATACCACCTTTGGACGGTTCAATCTCAACCTGTACAAAGGTTCCTACAAGATGGTAGTCCTGGGCTACGGACAGAGCGAAGGTGATGTGTTCACACTCACCAGTCCCACAGAGGCAGCTTTTACCGGAGCTCATGCCCGAGAGACTTTCGCTGCAACACAGCCGGTGAGCATCACTGGCACCAATGCCGTGAATCTCAGTGCCACCCTCAACCGTATCGTTTCCAAGCTGATGCTCTATTCTTCAGACTATCGTACGGAAGATGCAACAAATATCCGGGTCACCTTCTCTGCTGGAGGTAAGAGTTTCAACCCCACCACGGGATTGGCTCTTTCTAACGATGGACTCACCAACACGGTGTCCATTTCTTCAGAAGTCGGAAACCCCTCATCTTCAGTCAGCTATCTCTTTCTGGCTTCTGATGAGCAGAGCATAGACGTCACCATCGATGTGTTGAACGCCCAGGGCAACTCTATCTCTCATAGGGTTGTGAATAGCGTGCCTTTCAAGCGTAATCGCACAACCAATCTTACCGGTGCCATCTACAGCGCCCCCATCACCTCCACCTTCCAGGTTGATGCCGACTGGCTGCCTCCTTACGAAGTCAGCTTTTGAGGTTCTTCCTCAATTTAGTTGAAATGTGTGAAATTAAAGAAAACCGCCAAAAACAGCCTCTCCCCCCGCCCTCTCTCCTAAGAGAAAAAGTTGAGAGTTGATAGTTTAAAGTTGAGAGACAGTTTAAACAGTAGATAGTGCCGCCACTGGCGGAGTAAAACAGTACTTCAAACCTGCTACTCTAAACTTCAAACACTGACTCTAAACTCTAAACTCTAAACTCTCAACTGTTATCGGTTAGCGGAACCGTAAACTGTAAACGGTAAACCGTAAACAATAAACCGTAAACTACTTCCCCTCCAGCAACGCAATCAGTTCCGTGTTGCACTTGTCTATTACAGCGCTGTCGAGAGCTTTCAGGTACACCTCGGTCGTCATCTCGTTTGTATGACCCATAGCATGACTGATAACACTCACGGGAATCTTACGCTCCCGCGCTATCGTAGCCCACGAATGACGGGCACAGTACATCGTAAGGTTCTGCTTTATCCCGGCCTTTATCGCTATCTTCTTCAGATTCCTGTTCACCTTGTCCTGCAGCATCCTGTACTGGTTCCTTTCGCCGTGCCCCACAGTATGTATGATGGGCAGCAGATAATGCGTTACCGACGGATGACGGCAGACAATCCGCGCCATCTCCTTCTCCCACCTCATCGTCAGCCGCTGCCCCGTCTTTTTACGGATATAGATAAGCATTCCGTCGTGAACATCCTCCTTTCTCAGGTAAGCAAGATCCACAAACGACATGCCGCGAGTGTAGAAACTGAACAGGAACAGGTCTCTGGCAAACATCTCGTCCTCGTCCGTCAGGTTTACGCGCTTTAGCCGTCGCAGTTCCTTTAGCGAAAGGGCACGCTTGGCTGTTTCCTGCGATCCTGTGAACACATGGGTAAACGGATGACAGTCCTCGCACAACCCTTGCTCAACTGCCCTGTGATAGACAGCCCTCAGGATGCGCATATAGAAAGATATAGAGTTCATTGTCAGCCCCTGCCCGCGCAGGAAGGCCAGCATGCTCTCCATCATGTGCCCGTCTATCTCGCTTGCAGCCAAGTCCTCACCTTGTCTGAAAAGCCGCAGCTTATTGTATGTTGCCTGGTATGTTTCGCTTGTCCTCTCGCTACCGTTTGCACGAAGTCGTCCGATCTGTTGTCTGAAGAAAGACATAAAGGAAGGGTAGCATACGTTTTTCCTTGTTTTAGGAGCCTTCAGCTCACTTCTTACGGGCTTCAGCACACTTGCTTCTTCCCTTGTGTTGATGTTTCCGATACTGATATTGATACTAATTTCCTCACCCTTTTGAAGCAGCTCCAGTTGATGAGGAGAAAGTTGGATGGTAAAATTTGAATTAATCATGATTATATATCGTTTTTTTCACATTCTTCCGCTCTTTTAGGCTAAAGATAAAAAAAAAGAAAGAAAGAATGAACGAAACAACGATATTTTCTCCTCAACCCCCTTCAGACCCTCGATAAATGGGTTAGCGGTTAGCGGTTATTGGTTAGAGGAACGGTAAACCGTAAACGGTAAACTGTTATCGGTTAGCGGTTAGCGGAACTGTAAACCGTAAACTGTAAACCGTAAACCGTAAACTCCCCCAACGAGGGCTGGGGAGGTCAGACGGCTACGCCCGTCCGCATAACCTCGCGATAGAGCATAGAGTCCTCATTAATCTCCATAAGCACCGGCTCTATGAGAACGCTGACCTTACAGATGTCACACCACAAGTCGGCCAACTGTTCCCATCGGTTGGTGATTTCACTTCCTGGCAGGATAACAGCCACATCGATATCACTGTCGGGATTAGCATGGCCCTTGGCATAGGAACCATACATCATGACCTTCGGCTCAGCAAGATAGCGGTGTCGAATCACTCGCTTATATTCTCTTACGGTGTCGAGGGCTTGATCTCGTGTAAGCGTTTTTCTATCCATTGTATCATCTCTTTGGTTTGATTGATGAAATACTCACTCATATCCTTGCTCAGCATTCGTGCCGTAGCAGCCTTTTGCTCTGGGTAGCGGGCCTCGATGTACATAGGCTCAATGTGAGCAATGAAGCGAAGTTGTTCCTCGGAGAGTTTATCTATCAGCCCACACACGCTCAGCAGTCTAATGTGGTTGTGCGTGTAGGGAGGGTCGTCATCGTGCGTTGCTTGATAGTAAGCTTTAAGCACTTTCTCCATCGACTGGTGACAGAGGAAAGCGGCGTAAAGCCAATAGCCGTTCGAATGGTTCGATTCGGCAACTTCTAAGTCCTCAGCAGCTATCTCTAACCAACGTCTTACAATGTCTTCTTTGGCCATAGTTCACTTAGTTTATATATTTACAGTTGCCAGACTATTCATGGTTAGTCACATTCTCCATTATAATATCCCGAATCGGCCTCATTGCGTTCTTGCGCTTTATGCCACCATGCGAGTATTACCTCTCGAGTACGTGTCTTAACAGTCTTGCATGCTTCCATATCTTCTCAAATTAATCTCTTTCTGCCTGCAAAGATAGTGCAATTCAATAGAAACACAAAATATATCCGCCTTATTTTTATTCCCCATTATGCTTTCCCCCTCCCCCTCCAGACCCTCGCCTCCAGACCCTTGACCCTCGACTCTCGACTCCAGACTGTAAACGGTAAACAGTAAAGGTTCTGAGGACTATGATAAAATGTTAATAATCTTTTTTCAGTTCCCACTCTCGACGGTGTTCGGGTTAGGGGTGAGGCTGACATTAGACTTTTTTTCTCTGTTTTTCCTTGATGAGAAAGAGACCCCTGAAAGGGTTAACGGTTTTGGTTTAAGGCTGTCTGGATGCTTGCATACAAGCAGAATTAAACTAAGGGCGTTAATGACTCTGACAAGAGTTCTTTCTCAGAAAGGGGTTTTCTTTGTTTTCTTTCTAAATCAGAAGCAATGGTTAGGGGTTAGCGGTTAGCGGAACAGTAAACAGTAAACTGTAAACCGTAAATAAATAATGTACGCGAACATTATATTATTATGTCCCTCCCGTCTCCTGGCCCCGATAAAACTTATTTATAAATTTTTATTGTAATGTAACGCTTTTTCCTGCGCTTTTCTTCTCAAAATATGCTCCAGAAGGCCTTAAAACGAAAAAAAACGCCCTAAAATGATAAAAAATGATAAAAAAGTTTGCGCGTATTATAGAAAAAGCCTATTTTTGCACCGGAAACTGTTGTGAAAAGGTGTTTCAGGTGTGTTTTGCGCACGCATTGCACGTGGAATTACCTCACTTCGGTGACCATAGAAACGATATAGAAGATTTAGAGACTAACGTCATAACATTATTATCAATCTTAAAACTGTAAACGAATGGGAAAAAAGAATTGAGAATTAAATGTAACTCCCGCCGGGGAGATCTGAATTTCGGGCTCCTCTTGTACCCCGTACAAATGTTTGGCGGAACATGAATGATTAGGAAAAAATTATATTCAAAATTTATTTAACTAACATTATTATTAACTAAAATTCAAGCTTATGAAAAGAAATTTTCTTTTAATGCTTTTGCTGACCCTCTTGCCATTGGTAGGTTGGGCGCAAGGCCTTAACACAGGCGATGTGCTTAAAGTTGGCGGTTACGATGTTACTATCAGCAATAAGTTGGTGGTACTCGGTGGCGAATCTGCTACCATTCCGACACTTCGTAGCATTACAAAAGGAGAAGGTGCTGGACAGAAGACCTACTCCTATGAATTAGGTGCTATCTATGGCACTGATGGTAAAGCTGTGGATGCTCTTACTAAGGTAGGTAGCTATTTCCAGCAGGTAACTGTAACTGTTACTGAAGATCCCCTCGAAACCCAGTCTTTGTATGTTCCCTTTATGGTAGTTAAGACTGGTTCTGACTACTTTACAACAGAGAACATCTGGTGGTGGAAGCCTTTCAATGCATCTGTAGGAGACATTACAAAAGAACCAAATGACCAGACTAATGAACATGGTATATTGTACTACTATTACAAATATCAATGGACATGGCAAGGTAGTCCTACAGATGACTATGACTCAAGTACAGAAAAGCCAGCATGGACAGCCATTGGTAAGCAAACTGATTGGAGAGCTCTGATGTTCCCCCAGATTAACTATGCTGTTAAGGGTTTGGATAGAGTAGGAGATGATCCTGCGAATTGGGAGAAGTATGCAGTTTATGCTTCATACAAAGTACGTACAAACCCAGATGCAACCCCTGCAGAATACAAATGGAAGGAAACCTACACTCAGTATGATGGCGGTAAGCCTGCTCTTCTTCCAAGGGGTGGTTACTGGATGATATCTATCCCAGAGTTGTATGCTGGTAAATATCCTCTTGCATCTACTCAGGATGATGTAAATGATTTGCAGATTGGTAAAGGTTACGTTCTAAAATATGATGCTGATGGTAATACCGTTCTTCAAAATGGAGATTTAGTTACTGATGATAATGCCAATATCCAGGATGCTCTTGAAGCAGATTTCAATTGGGACTATGTTAAGTTGTATCTGGCTCCTCAGGAGGCACCATTCACTCTGACTGCAACACTGGCATCACCTACTACCATTTATAACCGCGAAAACACAGCATCGCCAACACTTGCGAATGTAACTTATGTTGGCAAGAATGGTGAACAGGATGTTACAGCAAATGCATCTGTAAAGTGGTATTACGAAGGAACTGCTGTAACCACTTTCGGTAAAGCTGGTAAATACATTGGTGTTGTAACATATAATGATGCTGTAGCCATTGCTGAATATACTGTTACATCAGTTCCCGATGCTGTAATCCTTAAACCTGCTTATACTACTAAGGTTTATGGACAAAATGACCCACTTCCAAAATATGTTGTAGCATCAGAAAGCGGTATTGTACCAGGTGACAATTTCGATGCTGAAATTCTGCCATTCATCTTCCTTGCAAGATCTGATGAAGATGCTGTAGCTACAAGAGAGAATGTTGGTGACCACAAGTATTACATTGCTTTCACTGACGACTATCGTGCAGGAAAGTGTAACTACGAGATTGTTATCCAAGATAATCACTCACTCCTCACCATTACTCAAGCTCCTCTGACGATTACGGTATCTCCAGCTAGCAAGAAGTATAAGGGTGCTGAGCCCACGGCATTCACTTACACTGTTACTAATGAAAATCAATTAAAGTTTGATGATGAGGCAACAGGTACACCTGGTGTAAATGACATCATTACAGAGATTACAAGAGCTCAAGGCGAGCAAGTTAATCCTGCTGGATATGAGTTCACCGCTGTATCTAAGAATTATAATGTGGTTGCATCTAACAAGTTTGTAATCACTCCAACAGATGAGGTAGATGGTCTTCAGTTTGCTTTCAAGGATGGACCTTCATATGTATATAAAGGAACTGCTTACACTCCAGAATTTACTCTGACAGATCCAGCCTTTGATCCAGTTTATACACTGAAGGATGGTGTTGACTACGAAGTGTCAGCAGTCGTTTACGAAAATAATGTTGATGCCGGTACTGCAGATGTTAAGGTAACACTGAAGGGCAGCTACAGTGGTGTAGCAACTGGACATTTCACTATCACCCAGAAAGAGTTGACTATCAAAGCTAAGTCCTACAGTTATGATCCAGGCGCTGGCAATTATGAATTTACATACGATGGCTTCGTAGAATACGAGGTAACTGGGGAAACGGAACCTTATAAGGAAAACGAGACGAACCAGGCTCTACGTAATACAGAAGATGTTAAATACTTCGTGGCTCCTACAGCACCTGTAGTCACAAAGGGTCAAATGAAGGAACAGGATGTATATGAACTTGTTGTAAGCACCAGTGGCGCTTTGGCAAAGAACTACAAATTTAAGACTCAGAATGGTATGCTCGCACTCAATGGAACTGAACCTATTAGAGTTAGTGCGGTAGCATTTACCAAGGAGTATGACGGAGAGGGCGTTGATCCCGAAGATCTGGAAATCAAGGTAGAGAATGGAGAAAACGAAGACATTACACGTCTAGTAGCAGCAGATCTGGTATTGTCTTCTGGCCCTGTCTATGATATTGCTGTAAAACAAACAGGTAAGAATGGAACTGCTAATGCCACAATACCTAACGTAGGTAAGTATGACATCACTCTCCAGGGTGCAACTGTTACAAAGGATTACACTATCGTGTATGAAGGTCTTGAAAATGGTTGTACTATCACTCCTAGAAAGATTACCCTCATTGCTGAGGACAAGACAAAGGTATTTGGCGCAGCTGTTCCTACCCTCACAGCTAGAGTAGCAGAAGGCGTGGAAGGCGCAGATGGAAAGATTCATGGTGGTTTGATTGGTAACGACACACCTCAAAGTATCGGCCTTATCAACAACGGTCCTAACAATACCGGCTACAATGTTACCCTTAGCAGTCCCTATCAGTGGACACAACAATATCCTTGGTCTGCTGGATATTGGAGCACTACTGGCGAACACGCTACTGTTGTTAAATATAGTACAGAAGGCTTAATAACAGAAGACACTCGTTACCCCATCTCTATTGCTTGGCGTCAGAATAGTAGCAACGGTATTTTCGGTAACTATCAGGTTAATGAAACAAAACAAGGCAAATTGGAAGTCCTGAAGGCAAAGGTAACCATCGCAGCTAAGGACGATACAAAGCAATTTGGCGCAGATGATCCTATTTTCACTATCACAGTTACTCCTCAAACCTGGACAGTTGGTGAAGGTGCTGACGCAGTACAGTATACTACTCCAATGTCTGTAGCAACAGTTGATAACATGGCTGGATTCTGGGCTATTACCAGAACTGACAAGAATGCTGCAAATAATGCTGGTGAGACAGTTGGTGAGCATCAGACTCTTGCACTTTCTCTGACAGAAGCCGGCACAAAGGCTCAGGACTTTGAAATTACTGCTTCTGATAGGAAAGGCATTTTGACAATTACCGCAGCCAAGTTGCATGTAGCTGCTAAGGGCCAGTGGATTTACTATGGCGGTAGTATCAACCCATATGACGTAATCATCACATTACCTTGCAAGAAGTCAGATAATACTCCTGATGGCACAAGAACTATACAGTGGACTAAGAGAAGCGTGGTCGATGGTCAACCTGCAGAACTCACTCCAGCTCAGCAGGCAGATAATGACTTGATTGAGTCAATTGGTCGTCTCGCTATAGCTGCTGGCAAGGATCAGGTTGGTACCAACTATGATGCATTCGAATTCAATTTGTCAAATACCTCTAATTATGCACTTGATGAAGAGTATAATGAGGGTGGATATGTAGAAGGCTTCAAGAACAACACTCTGCTTGTTTATCCTCTCGAGGAGATTCCTCTGGATTCAGTTATGCTGGCAGAAATCTGCGATAAGCCTCTCTGGCAGGTTCTCGAAGACCACAAGGGTAATGTTGTAACATTCATTATGCCTCGTCGTACAATGGTTCCTGATGACTGGTACGCATGGGTTCTCCCATTCGATATCACACCAAGAGATTTGTCACGTGCATGGGGTTATGCTGGATTCACACGTCTTGATACAGAGAAGTCAACTGGTAAGACCGTAATCTTCAAGCAGACTACTACTATGCTTTCTGCAAACGAGCCATTCCTGGCTAAGGTAGACCAGAGAATTGAAAAGACCGCTCCAAAGCTTACCGACGCTCAGAAGGCTGAACTGAAGGCAAATACAGCCTTGACGAAGAAGGGCTTCGTATGGCCTGACAATCCAACTGAAAACGATTATATCAACGCTTGGAAGATCGTAAACGATGTTCAGTACAGATTCATGGATGAGATTAAGTTCTGCAACAAGTTGATTCCTGCAGAGGATGCTGATGGCAACGAAATCTTCTATGCAATTAACGATGAACCTGTTAATCCTTCTATTGGTGAAGCTGGTAACGTTAACTTCGTAGGTCTCTACACTGAGAAGACTGGTGTTGATGCTACACAGTTGTACCTTGCAAGAGCTAGTGGTCGTCCTATCTATGAATTCTGGCCAGGTGGTGCAAACAGTGCAAGCGTAGTTCTCAGAAATACCAATGCATACCTCCAGTTCACTACTGCAGAAGCTGCTGCCGGTGCTCGCATCTTCATCGAAGACGAAGACGGCAATATCACAGCTATCAATGGTGTAGAGGGCGAATCTACAGTTAACAGCGAAGGCTTGTATAACGTAGCTGGTCAGCGTGTAAACAAGGCACGGAAGGGTATCTACATCCAGAACGGCAAGAAGGTACTTGTTAAGTAATTGCTATCTATTAATATCATGAAGAGTGCGCTCACTTATGTGGGCGGACTCTTCACTTTGAAATTAAATTATAAACAAATTAAAGAAAGTATTTAAGGAAATGAAAAAGATTGCTTATTTTGCTCCTGAAATGGAGGTGCTGAACTTGAGAATAGCATCTTCTATTCTCGAGGCTAGCATTATCGACAACCCTGGTATTCACACAGATGAGCCAGATCCAGATCTACCAATTCAGACTGAAGACTAATAGTTCTCAGAACTATCTATAATCAAAAAGGGGACGCACCGTTATGGATGCGTCCCCTTTTTTGTACAAAAAACCTCATTGAACTTGAAAGAAGAATATGGTTATTCCAGAAAAAAGCATTACCTTTGCACTGACAATCGAGTTTATGCGCCTTGATTGTTATAAACAGTAGGCAAAATAGATTAATTTGTAGAATGAGACATATTACCCTTTCACTCTTCCTGCTTATCTCCTCGTCCCTTTATGCACAGGAACGAGAGGTTGTTGATATGAACTTTGACTGGGAGTTCAGTATGGATTCTCTGTTCAAGGAGTCTAAACTGGTTGATGTGCCTCACGACTTCCAGATAGACCTGCCTTGGGTAACTCCGAACGTCCCCAACTCTTATTCGCGATATTCGCTGCGCGGGTTTAAGGAAATGGGAACGGGATGGTATCGGAAATCATTTGTGCCGGACACAACCTGGAAAGACCGGAGGGTCCTTTTGGACTTCGAGGGTATCATGCTGGTTGGAGATGTCTATCTGAACGGCAAACGTATAGGAGGAACCGACTATGGCTATCTGGGATTCGAGACAGACATTGCTCCCAGGCTGTTGTATAACAGGAAGAACACGATTGTGGT
>JAEEGL013451623.1_pt1 | contig 11588 bp, 9 predicted proteins | sample 9134231 | NCBI WGS metagenome assembly JAEEGL01 (sample SAMN16246548, study PRJNA631951) | gut metagenome | biome: gut microbiome; feature: rumen; material: fiber-attached | host: Bos | place: Iran: Karaj | collected 2018-10 | reverse complement strand
GAGTAGGTGAGCGTTCAAGAGAGGGTAACGATCTGTGGTCAGAGATGACAGAGTCAGGAGTTATCAGCAAGACTGCTCTTGTTTTCGGTCAGATGAACGAGCCACCCGGGGCACGTATGAGAGTTGCCGAGACCGGACTTACCATGGCTGAGTATTTCAGAGATGTTAAGCATCAGGACGTTCTTTTGTTTATTGACAATATTTTCAGATTTGTACAAGCAGGATCTGAGGTTTCTGCTCTTCTTGGAAGAATGCCTTCCGCCGTTGGTTATCAGCCTACACTGGCAACAGATCTTGGTATGCTTCAGGAGAGGATCACCTCTACAAGATTTGGTTCTGTAACTTCCGTACAGGCTGTATACGTTCCTGCGGACGATCTTACGGACCCTGCGCCTGCTACGACTTTTGCTCATCTTGATGCAACCACTGTTTTATCAAGAAAGATTGTTGAACAGGGTATTTACCCGGCGGTTGACCCTCTTGAGTCCTCCAGCCGTATCCTTGAAGCAGATATCGTAGGCAAAGAGCATTACGAGACAGCCACCAAGGTTCAGGAGATTCTTCAGAAATACAAAGAGCTTCAGGATATCATCGCTATCCTTGGTATGGAAGAACTCTCTGACGAGGATAAGCTTACAGTTCACAGAGCAAGAAAGATACAAAGGTTTTTATCACAGCCCTTCCATGTGGCAGAGCAGTTCACGGGACTTAAGGGCAAATATGTTCCTCTTTCCGAGACCATCAAGGGCTTCAAGGCCATTATTGCAGGAGAGATGGACAGGTATCCCGAGTCGGCATTCTTCAATGTCGGAACCATTGATGACGTTATTGAGAAAGCCAAACAGATCGAGGCGTAATCTATGAGTGATGTTAAGGGCCCAACCTTCGGGCTTAAGGTTATATCGGTTAACGGAATATTCTTTGATGATGAAGCTGAGGAGATCATCGTTCCCTGTGAGGACGGAGAACTCGCGGTTCTTGCCAATCACGAGGAGATGATCCTTGCCATCAGCGATGGAGTCATCAAGATCAAGAAAAAGGGCGGCGAGTGGATCTATGGCGTAGTGAGCCTTGGATCCCTTCAGTGCACCACGGATAACAAATGTACTGTTATCGTCAACACCGTGGAGAAGCCCGAAGATATTGATAAGAGAAGAGCTCAGGAGGCCTACGAGTTTGCCATGGAGCATCTTCAGCAGAAGCAGTCCATCAAGGAATTCAAGAAGTCCCAGGCAGGTCTTGCAAGAGCCCTTACCAGACTTAAGGCTGCGTCGAAGTATTCAGATTGATTTGAGGAGTAAGGTGAAAAAATTGTTGTTTAAGTCAGTGAAGAGATATTCGGTACTGGTTGTAACAGTACTTCTTATGTGCATGCTGTTTGGCTGCGGCAAGAAAGATTCAAAAGAACTTACCGCATACAAAGAGGACATGACCACATTCTATAACAAGCTTTCCTATTATAATTCGGAGATTAATACCATTGATCCGGAGGCTGAGGATGCACCTGCTCAGCTTCTTTTAATTATGGATCAGATGAACGAGGCATATAAGATCATGGCTGCCACAGAAGTTCCTGAGGAATTTGATTCAATTTCCGAGATCTCCAAAGAGGCTGCCGAGTATATGCAGAGCGCAAATGAATATTATCATCTTGCCTATGACGGTGAGTTCAGCGAGGAGAATGAGGACCTGGCAAGACAGTATTATGAAAGAGCCAACAGTCGTGTGCAGGTAATGCTGCAGGTTCTTCACGGCGAGATCCCGGAGGGCGACAATGTTATCGTTACCACTCAGGAGGCAGGGCAGTTCTCAACAATCGGAGATGATTAAGCTATAGAATGAATCAGAATAAGTTTTTGTATACTATGAAATTAATAGCATGCCTTGCGGTAATTACGATCCATGTAAGGTTTCCCGATCCTTTCGGACAGTATGTTATGGCTATTGCGAGATTTGCAGTGCCCTTTTTCTTTGCTGTGTCCGGAAGGTATCTTTTATACGGAGCCTATACAGCAGGAGAGGTAAGAAGCAGAGCTTTTCGTTCACTTAAGAAGACGCTGACAGTTACAGCGATTGTTTATTCTGTATATCAGTTATATTCTGTTTTCTACCATGTCCTTGTGGGAGCTAAGCTGACAGAGGTTTACGCTGAGAGATATAATCCAGCTTCACTAAAACGCTTCCTTTCTTTTAATTCAGGAACAGTTCTCTATGATGATAGCTATGTTTTTGATCATATGTGGTATCTGTTCGCATTCATTTATGTACTGGTGTTTATCGCATTAGCGGCGCCTGTTATCAGGAAGTGTTACAAGCCGGTTATTGCGGTACTACTTCTGGGACTTCATTTATTTACGTGGATACAGGATTTCAGGATTGTGAGAGTCTTTGGAATCAGCCTTACAACCTGGTATGTTCTTCGCAGCTGGCTTTTTACAGGTATTCCCTATGTCCTTCTGGGAGTGCTGTGGGGAGATATTGTAGACCGACTCAGGAAGGACAAGAGCGAAGATGACTATAAGAGAATAGTTGATCTGTGGAAGATTCCGGGTATATGCTTTTTGTCTACAGGAATTTTGGGCAGCTGTTTTGAGACTTTTATTATCGGAAATAAGGATATCTATTTCGGATCGTTTTTTATTGTCATGGGAATACTTCTTTTGTCGGAAGCTCTTTCCGAAAAGGGTGGATTCTTATGCGAGATGGGAAGAGATGCATCTTCCAATATTTATTATTTCCATGTATTGATTCTGGCAATACTTAACCTTGGGACGGACTGGGGAGTGTTTCCTACTGTTCCGGGCATCGTTAAGCCGCTGGTACTGATGATATTGTCCATAATAATCTTCTATGGACTTCCCAAATTATATCGTAGCGAAATTAATGTGAAAAAAGGTTAATTATACAGTCTGTAAATTAATCTTTTTTTCTTATATATTAGAATGCAGTATGTTTTGCAGAGGAAATAGGTATGAACAGACAGGAATTTCTTGATTATTGTAATAAAAGAGTAGTATTTTTGGACGGAGCTACGGGGACGAACCTAATGAAGGCGGGAATGCCTGCAGGTGTATGCCCTGAAGCCTGGATCCTTGAACATAAAGATGTGATGCGTGATCTTCAGAAGGCTGATGTTGAGGCCGGCACGAATATTCTCTATGCCCCTACATTTACCGGAAATAGGATCAAGCTTGCGGACTATGGTCTTGGGGACAAAATTGAAGAGATTAACACAGAGCTTGTTAACCTCGCCAAGGAAGCGGCAGGAGATAAAGCGCTTGTTGCGGGAGACCTTACCATGACAGGCAGACAGTTAAGGCCCATAGGCGACCTTGATTTTGAAGAACTTATTTCCGTATACAAGGAGCAGATTCAGATCCTTGAAAAAGCGGGCTGCGACCTGCTTGTGGTTGAAACAATGATGAGCCTTCAGGAGTGCAGAGCGGCTCTGATCGCAGCCAAGGAGGTATCTGACCTTGCTGTAATGGTTACTCTTACCTTTGAAGGTGATGGCAGAACACTCTATGGGTCAGATGCGGCGGCAAGTGCAATAACACTTGAGGCACTGGGGGCGTGCGCCATTGGTGCTAACTGTTCAACAGGTCCTGACAAGATGGAAGAGATCATCAGGAATATGGCTGCTGTTACCACTGTTCCAATAATAGCCAAGCCCAATGCCGGACTTCCTTCCGTTAATCCTGACGGAACCACCGGCTATGACATGGAAGCTGATACTTTCGCTGCAGAGATGAGAAGACTTATTAACGCAGGCGCATCTGTAATAGGTGGATGCTGCGGCACAACTCCCGAATACATCAAGGGGCTTAAGGCTGAGTACGGAGCTCTTGATCCTGCGGAAATAAGAGATAATGAGGGCAATCCTATTCCCAGAAGGATGGTGGGGAGAAGATATTTATCTTCTGAGAGAAGAAGCCTTTCCTTTGGAATGAATGATCCTTTTATGATCGTGGGAGAGAGAATCAACCCCACTGGCAAGAAGAAACTTCAGGCCCAGCTTCGTGAAGGCAATCTTGACATGGTCTGCGATTTTGCAGCCAGTCAGGAGAGTGAAGGAGCATCAATACTTGATATTAACGTAGGTATGAGCGGAATTGATGAGAAGGAGATGATGCTCAAGGTAATGGAAGAGGTTATGTCCATCACAGATCTGCCCCTGTGTATAGATACCAGTTCAGCAGAGGTTATGGAGGCCGCTCTTCGTATTTACCCCGGACGAGCACTTATGAATTCCATTTCGCTGGAGAAAGGTAAGGCTGAGACCTTCCTTCCTCTTGCCCAAAAATATGGCGCGATGTTTATTCTTTTACCACTTAATCCCGACGGACTTCCCAAGGATGCAGCGGAGAAAATAGGTAACATCGAAGAGCTCTCCGGGATGGCCTATGACCTTGGAATGTGCAGAGCGGATATTGTGGTTGACGGTCTCGTCGCTACTGTTGGTGCGGAGCCTTCTGCAGCCATCAATACACTTGATACCATAGATTATTGTTACGATAACGGATTTGCCACTATCTGTGGACTCTCCAACATATCCTTCGGACTTCCGGAGAGAATGAGTGTTAATACAGCGTTCCTTACCATGGCTATAGACAGAGGTCTTACCATGGCCATAGCCAATCCTTCCCAGGAACTGTTGGTGAATGCAGCCTTTGCTTCCGACCTTCTTAAGAGAAAAGAAGGAGCTGACATAAGATACATCGAGAGAATGCAGCTTGTTGCAGAGAGAAATGCCCAGAAGGAAGCTGCTCTCAAGGAGCTTCAGGTAAAGGCGGGCAAGGACAGTACCTGGACAGGAGCCAGCCCTTCTACATCAGACAGTACCAAATCAACAGATGATACCGGTGCTGCAACTGAGAATGATGCTCTCGCAGTTATTAAAAAAGATGTTCTCACCGGTAATAAGAGAACAATCGTCAGAGATACAGAGAACGCTGTTAACAGCGGAATAGAGCCTAAGGTAATCCTTAATGACGTGCTGATGCCGGCCATTAACGAAGTAGGAGAGCTATTTGATAAGGGCAGATACTTCCTGCCACAGCTGATCTCAGGCGCAGAAGCAATGAAGATGTCCATAGGATATCTTGAACCTCTTCTTCAGAAGGATTCCGAAGGAGCACCCAAGCTCCCTACGGTTGTAATAGCAACGGTACACGGTGACATTCATGATATTGGTAAGAACCTTGTCGCTCTGATGCTTAAGAACTACGGCTTTAACGTGATTGATCTTGGCAAGGATGTTCCAAAGGAAGAGATCGTCAAGGCAGCAAAAGAGCACGACGCCAGCATTATCGCTCTGTCAGCGCTTATGACCACCACAATGAAGGAAATGAAAAATGTGGTGGAATATGCACATGAGAACAAAGTTAATGCTAAAATAGTAATAGGTGGTGCTGTTGTAACCAGAGATTATGCAATGGAAATCGGCGCTGACGGCTATTCATCCGACGCTGCAGATGCCGTAAGAGTGATAAAAAGTATTTTGAATATTGACTAAAATATAGAGCTTGCCAATACGGAGGATTTTTATGATAGGTGCAGAGGCTATTGTAAGATGTCTTGAAAAAGAGAAGACTGAAGTAATTTTCGGATATTCGGGAGTTGCCATTGATCCCTTCTGGAATCAGATGATAAACAGCAATATCAAAAGGGTTCTGGTTAGGACTGAGCAGAACGCTGCGCATCTTGCCAGCGGTTTTGCACGAATCAGCGGCAAGGTGGGCGTGTGCGCCGTAACTTCAGGCCCCGGTGCCACAAACCTTATAACCGGCATTGCAACAGCCTATGCGGACAGTATTCCTCTTGTTGCAATAACAGGACAGGTTAACAGCGACATGATTGGAAGTGATGTGTTCCAGGAGGCTGATATTACCGGTGCTGTAGAGTCTTTTGTTAAATACAGCTATCTTATAAGGGATGTCAATGATATTCCCAGAATCATCAAGGAGGCTTTTTACATTGCAGGAACCGGCAGAAAGGGGCCTGTACTTATTGATATTCCTTTTGATGTGCAGAACGCAGAGCTTACTGAGAAATTCAGCTATCCCGAGTCTATCTCCATGCGTAGCTACAAGCCCACAGTCAAGGGTAATATCGTTCAGATCAAAAAGGTTATCAAGGAAGTTGAAAATGCCAAACGCCCCATTATCTGCGTAGGAGGCGGCGTTCATTTAAGCCAGGCCACAGAAGAAATCAGAAAATTTGCAGAACTCAATCATGTTCCCGTAGTATCCACAATGATGGGAATCGGAGTAATGCCCTCTGAGCATCCTCTTTACTTCGGCATGGTGGGTAATAACGGTCAGCCCTATGCCAACAGGGCAATGAATGAATCGGATCTTCTGCTTATGGTTGGAGCCAGAGTTGCGGACAGGGCAGTGAACAGACCGGACCTTATAACCGAGAACAAGGTAATGGTTCACATAGATGTGGATCCCGCCGAGATTGGTAAAAATGTAGGACCCACAATTCCTCTTGTAGGAGATATCAAGCATATATTCCAGGATTTCCTTGAGCAGGACGATCACGCCGATGATCATGACGACTGGCTGGAACTGTTAAATGGCTACAAGAAGGAAATGGCTTCCTGCAGGATTCCAAGACAGGGTGATTATGTGGAACCCAAGGACTTTATCACAAGACTGTCCAATGCTATGGAAGATGATGCCATCTATGTTGCAGATGTAGGCCAGAATCAGATGTGGTCCTGTGCTTACCACCTTGTGAGAAACGGAAGATTCTTAACCTCAGGCGGAATGGGAACCATGGGCTATTCAATTCCCGCAGCCATGGGAGCCAAGCTGGCAGATAAGAAGAAACAGGTCGTTGCGGTTACCGGAGACGGAGCCTTCCAGATGTCCATGATGGAGCTTGCCACCATGAGACAGTATGGTATCAACATCAAGATAATCGTTATGAAGAACGGCTTCCTTGGAATGGTAAGAGAGCATCAGCATTATGCATATGATGACAATTATTCCATGGTAGAACTCAAGGGCGATCCTGATCTGTCACTTATAGCTGTCGCCTATGGAATGGGCTATATGAAGGTTAACGGCAACAGTGATATAGACGCAGAGCTCAAGGAGTTCTTTAAGGATGACGAGTCATGCCTTATGGAAGTTAGAGTAGATCCTTTGGAACTTGTAAAATTCTGACATATCCGAAAGAGGAATGAGTATGAAGAGAATATATTCCGTTCTTGTAGAAAACAGAGCCGGTGTGCTTTCCAAGGTAGCAGGTCTTTTCTCAAGAAGAAATTTCAATATTGATTCACTGGTTGTAGGTGAGACTGCGGATCACAGCGTATCCTGCATGACGATTGTTTCCTCCGGTGATGAGAGGACCATTGAGCAGATCGAGAAGCAGCTCAACAAAAAGATTGATGTCATCAAGGTCAAGACCTTCAAGGAGAGCATGAGTATCAACAGAGAACTTATGCTTATGAAGGTTAAGTATAATAAGGAGAACCGCCGTGATATCATGGAGAACTGTGAGATCATGCATGCTCAGATCGTGGACATGTCCAAGAACATGATGATCATCCAGATCTGCGATACCTCCGACCGCATTGAGCTTTTTATCGAGATGCTAAAGAGTGTAAGTATTGTTGAGATTGCCCGCACCGGAACGGTGGCTCTCACAAAATGTAAAGAACAGTAATAAAGGGGATTTGAAAAAAGTATGTTGTGGTTAAATAAAGTAAAAGGAAGCGCCAAAGATGTTCTCAAAGAACATCCTGTTTCTGTTTGTTGTTTTTTTCTTGCTGCATTGTCTTATGGAATTCTTGATGAATTCTTTAGTCTCAGTATCTATCATGGTAATGTCATAGCAAATTTTGCCAAGTTTTTATCCATATTATTATTTGTTATCACACCGGCTTTTTTGGTATGCGAGTGCAATTTTGCATATAAAAAGAGCATAGGTAAGATCTCATCCCTTAAGGAGATCAACAAGTCTTTTGTTTATATTATTGTCAGTCTGATCGGGCTTGCCATTTCCGGAATCTACGGTTGGATGGAGGTATATTTATCTGCTTATGATAAGACACATCTCGGGTATTTTCCCGATTACTTTGAGCGTGTATTCTATGTCTATCTGGCTGTATGCGGTGTCAGTTCCTTTTTCTTTATGTACAAAAAGTCAGGGGAAGAATTTGAGAATTACCTGGTAAAAGCATTTCTCGGTGCAATGAAAGCTTCTCTTGTTTATGGAGTCATGCTGCTTGGAATGCTGTGCATGATTTGGGTGTTTGAAGCTTTGTTTTTTAGAATTTATGTTGAGAGTTTTCTGGGGTGGCTGATCACCGGGGCTATTGCGTATCCCGCTTATATTATCGGCTTTTCCAGGTTCGAGGAGGATCTGTCCAAGTTTTCTAAAGTCTTTTTCGGATATGTACTCACATCCCTTTTAGCGGTGGCATTTGTTATAGTTTATGCTTATATAGTTAAGATAATTGTCACATGGACGTTTCCCTCCAATCAGGTATATTCCATTATGGCTGCTCTTTTTGGCTGTGGACTGTTTATCTGGACGGCGGCTCAGGGCTTTACCGAAGGAAGATTTTATACGGCTCTCAGGGTCTTTCCATTTTTGTTTATACCTTTCATAGTGGTTCAGATCATGTGCATCAGTATGAGAGTATCACAGTACGGAATGACCATGAGCAGGTATCTGGGCATGATGCTTATCGTGTTCGAAGTATTATATGATATTTATTATGCAGTATGTTTTTGTAGGAAAAAGGGGCTTGGAGGAGTTCTGTTTCCTGTGGTGCTTATCTTTGTTTTGGTCTTTTATCTTGTACCGGCGATTAATGTTTACTCTGTGGTTACAAGATCTCAGAAAAAGGTGCTGGAACAGTTTATGACGCAGGTAAATTCCGGTGGGGCTGTGACCAAGGAAATTGCCAACAGGGCCAAGTCTTCATACAATACGATCAAAGATGACTGCAGTGTAGAAGGTCAAAGGTATCTTGATAAGTATTATCGGACCTATAATTCGGATAAGATAATGGAGGCATTATCGGACTATGCAGATAAGTCCGGTTATGAAGCAGAAAACCAGCGTTATATTGATATTTGTGCAAAATATTATAGAGACATATATGATACTGAAGGGTACGCCCACTTTTCGAATATTCACACAAGGGTGTATGAAGATATCGTTCCGAACAAAATTCCGCTTGAATCTTCTGCCTATGAACCGGTTCGCTTTGGTTATATAGACCTGTCCGATAAGATATCCCGGCTTGAGGAACTGGGCAAGATGGATGCGGATTCCGACGATCGTGCTGAGCTTGTTAAGGAGCCAATACAGCTTGAAAACGGTGTTTTATACATTGATAGTTTGACTATTCGCTATAACAGCAGCGATGACAGTGACATTGAACACGTCTATGTTGACGGACATTACTTATTCAACTGATTTCTGCTACGGATCTTTCAGTAAATATCTGAATTATAGTCTGAATATTTTCAGAATTTAATAGATTAAAAAGCCTTCTGACTGTATAATTGATATTGGGTTACTAATTATTCAATAAATTATATTTAAGGAGGTTTTTTCTTTATGGCACGTTTTACACTACCAAGGGATATCTATCACGGAAAAGGAGCTCTCGAAGCCCTGAAGACTCTTGAGGGAAAGAAAGCCATCGTATGTGTTGGTGGAAGTTCCATGAAAAAAGGTGGATTCCTTCAGAAGGTAGAGGACTACCTTAAGGAAGCGGGTATGGAAGTTGAGTTGTTTGAGGGAATCGAGCCTGATCCTTCTGTTGAGACTGTTATGAAGGGCGCTGAGGCAATGCAGAAGTTCCAGCCTGACTGGATCATTGCAATCGGAGGCGGATCACCCATCGACGCAGCCAAGGCTATGTGGATCAAGTATGAGTACCCTGAGACCACATTCGAGGATATGTGCAAGGTATTCGGACTTCCCAAACTTCGTACCAAGGCTCATTTCTGCGCTATTCCTTCTACTTCGGGAACAGCTACCGAGGTTACCGCTTTCTCAATCATCACAGACTATGCAAAGGGAATCAAATATCCTATAGCTGATTTCGAGATCACTCCCGATGTGGCTATCGTAGACCCTGAGCTCACACATACAATGCCAGTCAAGCTGGTTGCTCATACCGGTATGGATGCCATCACACATGCCATTGAGGCTTATGTTTCAACAGCTAACCGTGATTACACCGACGGTCTTGCAATTCATGCAATCGAGATGATCCAGGCTAATCTTGTTAAATCCTATAAGGGAGACCTTGAATCAAGAGACTTGATGCACAACGCACAGTGCCTTGCAGGAATGGCCTTCTCCAACGCACTCCTTGGAATCGTTCATTCAATGGCTCACAAGACAGGTGCTGCTTTTGCTGATAAGGGTGCTCATATCATCCACGGCGCAGCTAACGCTATGTACCTTCCTAAGGTTATCGCCTTCAATGCCAAGGACGAGACAGCCAAGAAGCGCTACGGTGTAATCGCTGATTACATGCATCTTGGCGGATCAAGCGATGACGAGAAGGTTAAGCTTCTTATCGAGTATCTCCGCAAGATGAATGATGACCTGAATATTCCTCACAGCATCAACAAGTACGGCGCAGACGGACTTCCTGCAGAGACAGGCTTCGTTGCTGAGGATGTATTCCTTGAGAGACTCCATGATATCGCAGCCAATGCTATTCTTGACGCCTGCACAGGATCCAATCCTCGTCAGCCCAGCCAGGAAGAGATGGAGAAGCTCCTTAAGTGCTGCTACTACGATACAGAGGTTGATTTCTGATCGTTTTGATTTAGGTTTAATGATTATAGGACCCGTCAGTTTCAGGACTGGCGGGTCTTTCTTCTAAAAGAGGTTTTGATATGGCTGTTTACAGACTTGATGACAACGATATATTTTTTCCCATGCCTGAGCTTGCCGATGACGACGGGCTTCTTGCCGTGGGCGGAGATCTGTCGGTGGAGAGACTGATCCTGGCCTACAGTAACGGCATTTTTCCCTGGTATGACAAGTCACCTATTTTGTGGTGGTGTCCCAAGGAGAGATTTATCATAAGACCTACCGAGATTCATGTATCCCATTCCATGCGGAAGTTTGCCCGTAAGCATAGTTTATCAGTCAAGTTAAACAGGGACTTCGCAGATACCATGCACAGATGCAGACTTAAACGTGAATTTGAGGAAGGAACCTGGATAAATGATGACATGGAGGCTACATATAAGAGGCTTGCGGATAGAAATCTGGCCCTGGCAGTGGAAGCCTATATTGACGGCGAACTGGCGGGAGGACTGTATGGTGTAAGTCTTGGAAAATGCTTTTTTGGAGAGAGTATGTTCTCAGATATGGAGAACGGCTCCAAGATTGCCCTCATTTCGCTGGCACGGATTCTGGCAGAGCATGGCTATGTGATGATAGACTGCCAGTTCCATACGGATCATTTGGAGAGTATGGGCGGAGTGAGGATCAGCTATGAGGAGTATGTGAAGTTGTTGCATGAAGGAGGACTGTAGCAAGCTATACTTCAATGATTTAAAGTGGAAAATAAAAAGTTGTTGACATGATTG
>JAEEGL013118753.1_pt1 | contig 11588 bp, 18 predicted proteins | sample 9134231 | NCBI WGS metagenome assembly JAEEGL01 (sample SAMN16246548, study PRJNA631951) | gut metagenome | biome: gut microbiome; feature: rumen; material: fiber-attached | host: Bos | place: Iran: Karaj | collected 2018-10 | reverse complement strand
TTATTTTTAATTTTTTACCCTTGAACCTTATGCACAACATAGCGCACTTTCCCAATCACGCGAAAATCTTCACTTTCCCCACTCTCAGTCATTTCATTATATTTTTTATTATCAGAGATAATACGTACAAAATTCTTAGCTCGCTGAAGGCGTTTTACAAAAGCTGCTCCCCTGTAGTTGATGGCGTAGATTCCGTCTGTGCCGTCGTAGCCGAAGTTATCGTAAAGAATGATGTCGTTGTCAAAAAGAGTCGGCTCCATTGAGTCACCGCGGACATAGGATGCACACATGTTTGCCCGGTACTTTTTTAAGTTTGAAGGAAGCGCAACGTAATCAATTACATCGGCTGAATCTGGAAGTTCCTGTCCCCTACCCGCTGAAAAAGCCTGCTCGTAAACGGGAATATTGATTACATCTTTTTGAGGACTATCCGGATATGCAGTAAATTCTTCCAGCGTCATCTTGAACACTTTGAGGATTTTCATAACCTCTTCAAAGGTCGGCATACGGCTGATACATATCTTATTGCGTAAGGTCGAAAGAGGGATCTTTGCCTGTTCACAAAGCCATTCCTGATTTCTGTCCATCCCGGTGAGAATCTGCTTTACTTTCTTCCAGAATACATCTGCTTCCATAAATCCATAATACATCGATTTTTAAAATAAATAAATACCTATTTGAGTATTTTTATTGACAAATCTAAAAACGAGCATTATAGTAATTTTATATGATTACAGGATTCCCAAGTCCCGCTCAGGGGTACGAAAGTAAAGGCATAGACTTAAACAGCATTCTCATCAGGCATCCGTCTGCTACTGTTTTTATGCAGATTGAAAGCTCCAGCTATATGAACATGGGAATTTTTAACGGCGACATCCTGATTATCGACCGGGCCAAAAAGATTAGGCCCAACAGTCTTGTTGTGTACGAGTCTGAGGGGCATTTTGTTTTGGGAAGAGTTTATAAGATAAAGAAAACTTTGGAAGATACCATTATTACCGGTTCTGTTACACACGTTATACACACTGTAAAGGAAAGCTGATGCTATGGTTCTGCATGCCGATGGAAACTCTTTCTACGCGTCCTGCGAGCAGATTTACCGACCTGATTTGCGAGGCAAACCTGTCGCAGTTCTTTCTAATAATGACGGAATCATAATTGCTCTCAACAAGGAAGCTAAGGCCTGCGGTATAAAACGAGGCGACCCCTATTTTAAGGTGCGTGACATCTGCGAATGGAAAGGCGTTACAATTTTTTCCAGCAACTATACTCTTTATGCTGATATCAGCCGGCGAATTACTTCTATATATATGGAATACGCTCCGGATATTGAAGAATATTCGATTGATGAATCTTTTCTCTTTTTTGATGACTGCAACTGGTCCATAAAGGATTACGAAGAAATCGGCTTTGATCTCAAGCGCCGCATTGCAAAGGAAGTGGGAATCCCTATCTGCGTGGGAGCAGCTCCGACTAAAACACTTGCAAAACTCTACAACAAAAAAGCCAAGGAACACGGCGGAGTCTTTGTATATAATCCGCGTGAAGTAGATGCCCTGCTCGAATCTGTAGACTGCGGTACCATCTGGGGAATCGGCCCTGCCCGTGCAAAAAAACTGCAGCTTCATGGAATCAAAAATGCCCTTATGCTAAAGCACATGCCCCTCTGCGATGCAAAAAGACTTCTTACAATTCAGGGCTTTGCAACTGTGCAGGAGCTCAATGGAATCCGCTCGGTAGAAAAGGTGACCCGAGAAAAGAAAGACATAATCACTTCAAGCCGCCAGTTTTCAATCAAAGTTTATGATATGGCAACTATTGAATGTGCCATGGTCGAATACACAGAAATCGCAGTAGAAAGGCTCCGCCAGCAAAATTGTGAATGTCAGGCCGTCCAGGTCACAATTTCTACCTGCAACTATTACAGCGATGACATAGACAGTCAGTACTCCAACGCCGCAATCGTCCAGCTCCCCCGCCTCACCTCCTACACTCCAGATATCGTAAACGCCGCCCGCCTTGCCCTTCCCTGCATCTTCCGCCAGGGCTACGGCTACAAGGTTGTAATGATTACGCTGCTGGAAATTTTGCCTGCCCAGTATCAGGGCTGGCTCTGGATAGACCCAAAAGAAGACATCAAAAAAAGACGTCTCATGGACGCCGTTGATGAAATCACCGCCACCTGCGGCCGCCACTCCATCACCCTGGCAAAATCCTGGACTGTTGATGGCTGGCAAATGAAGCGGGAATTTCTGAGTCCCTGTGTTACGACGGATATTCTTATGGTACCAGGAGTGAGATGACTAATAGAGCGATGGTTTCTGTTTGGAATGTAACCTTCCATATTTCTTTGTAAGTTTTTCTTTACTTGAATCAATACCCGTAATATCTTCCAATTTATTATCTATTTTTTCTGCAATACTTGACACAATCTTCTTACTCACTTTTTTTGATATATAGTCAGTAACAACTGAGATTCCTATGCTGATGTAAACTTTAACTATCAGTCTAGGAACACTCGTAGAGCTTTATTGTGATTCCAGTCGATTTTCCAATTTTTTGTTAATGAAATCATTTTTAATTTGCTCCCAGTGTTTATTCTTTAAAAAATTCTACTCTAATATGCTTATAAATAATTGAATGTATAGCAGTACTTTACCGCAGCAATAGAATTAGAAGGCAGATAAAAGTCCCCACGATTGAAACAGAAATCATACAAAACCATGTAATTAAAAGAGGAATATACTTTTTCTTGTTTTTGACACTTTTACTCGTTTGTTTTACTACCGTATCGATATTATTTACTGTTCCCATTATTTGGGGAATCGCACTAGATACTTGGTTTGTTACAAATTTTATTGATGCTATCATATGCATTTAGTCTTCCAAAAATAAATAATAGTAGTTTTTACTAACTGCCGTAGCACAGCCTATACTTGCTGACTGCGGCTCCATGGGTTACTCTTTTTCTTCTACAGCTTCATGGACTTTCTCTTTGAAAATCTCCTTGCCTTTGCCTAGAAGTTTACGTCCTATAGCTTCAAGACCTTTTTCTCCGAGAATGCCAATGACCACTGCTACAGCAAAGTTTCCAATAAGTTTTATATGCATAGACAAGCCTCCATTTATATTTTCCATGTGTGTTTACACCACCCTTCTCTTACTTCTATCAATTATGAATTATATTGTAGTCATCTTTATTGTTTTTTAATAAGGCGGTCGAGTGACCGCCTGTGTCTTTAGATCAGATTTTAGGCCTTGTCGATCTCGGCTTTAATTCTTGCTTTCAAGCTTTTTGTAAGCCACATGCTGTCAATTTTTTCGTACATTTCAGATTTTGTAAGATTTTCCTTGCTCATAATTTTCTTTGAAACTGAAATCATTACAGAACTGTAGCCGTATTTACTGATTACAGATAATACACCGCCAAGCATTAGCAATGTGATTATGCCACCGATCATTCCGCCAGGACCTAATGCTGCAAGTGCTGCAGTAACAGCCGCTGCACCACTAAGACCTGTCGCACTCATTGCCCCGAGGAATACTAACGCCGGTATTCCCAAACTTGCAAGTTTTTCGCAGAGCTCATCCATTATTTACCTCCGAATAAAAATATTAAAGTTTCTAAGATATATTCAGTATATTATGTTTTTCGCTAATGACGGTCATAACACTTTTGACTTTTAAGCGGTCATTGAAAGATGGTTTTCGATGTAAATACTTACATCAATCATGTTATCAAAATGATTTTCGAGACAATAGAATAAGCATTCATCGTATACATTGCCTCTTGTGAAATTCATTCCGCAATATGATAACAATACCTTTGCTTCTTCTGGGGTGCATTTTAACCCGACAAGTAAACGTCGTGCATTTTCTGGGGTTGGATTATTTTTTTCAGATATGTAGTTAGACCAATTTGCTTTTGATATTCCAGCACGTTTATAAACATCAGGTCCGTTGAGTTCTTTTTTGCGCATCAATTCATTAATGTAGATGGAAAGAGCTCTTTTGTTGCAAAAACAGTCGTTGGAAAAAAATTTTTCTGAGAAGTGAGATGATCCTTTGTGTGTTGAATTTGTGATTGTTCGCATAGAGATATAACCCTTCTACAACCAGCTAATGTGTTACTTAAGTGGATACAACGTTCCCATAACACTAGTTTTCTTCGAATAAGCTGGTAATGTAGCTTTTAATCTTGTGGGGCTTAAGTAAACTTAAGCTGCCACAACCTGATAGGGTTATATCTTTTGAACAAAGAACTGTTCGAAAGACCGCTACAACCTAGTAGCGTATAATTTCAATATATTAATACTGTTATTATTTGTCAAGAAATTATTAATCTTTCTTCATATATGTCAAATCAAATTTGACGAATTTTTATCAAATCTTATTAAACCTTCTTAAATCAACAATGTCATATATTAAAGGTATCTTTGTCTTAATGAAAATCAATGTTATAATTTATAGGAAGGATTTAGTATGAAACTTAAAAAGATTACAATTAACAAACTCTTCGGACTTGAATACAATAACTTTGAAATTAATCTATATCCTGCGGAAAAAATAACCTTGCTTTATGGATTCAATGGTTTGGGTAAAACTACTATTATTAAACTTGTTTCAGCAATTATATCTTGTGATTTAGTCAAATTACTTGAACTTCATTTTGAATCAGCATCACTAACTTTTGAAGATAATTCAAAATTATGCGTAAAGCGTGATTCGAATTTTAAAGAGTCAAATATCAGAATGCTTCGTTGGAAATCTCGAAAAGAAGAAAAAGTTTATTATCATCCCATATCCTTCATTGAAATTATAGGAGACACTGAAACTATATATAACTTCAGAATTGTTGGTTCAGAAAAGCATATTGTATCTGAATACTCAAACCCGCAATGTCTCGATAATAATTCTTTAGAAAAACTCCGAAAGCTACAAGAAAAACTACTTGAGAAAGTTGATTTACATATAATTTTTGGAAATAGAGACTTTAACAGAACTACTTCTCCATATGTCTTTCAGGACAGAATCAGATTCAATAAAGAAGAATTAAATAAAAAAGAAATTCTCTGTGATTATCAAGAAGCAAAAAATATTATAGAAATTCTTTCAGAACAGTTAAAAGAAATTGAAGATAAACATCCTGAATTGAAGCATCATAATTCAATTACTCACGAAACATATTTTTTATTTAATCAACTGCCTACCAATAATCAAATACATTACTATGCTCGAATACCTGATAAATTGGAAGAACTAGAAAAATATCTTTTTAAGAATAAAGAATTACTGACAATTGAAAAAATCCAGTTATTTGAAAACATTATAAACAAAAACTTAGGTCTTATTTATAAAGATGTCAGATTTACTGATACATCACTAATTGTTGAAAATATTTATTCCAACGATGAACAATTATCATTAGAAATGTTATCTTCAGGAGAAAAGAACATCTTGTGCCTATTTTTAGAAATCATATTCTTAGGGAAAGGTAATTCAATTTTTTTCATAGATGAACCTGAAACTTCACTTCACATTGAATGGCAAAGTAATTTAGTAAATTGTCTGCTTGAAATTTGTAACAAATATGATAATCAAATAATTATTACTACTCATTCTCCAGAGGTAGTTGGAGAATATGATGGTCTGACAACAGAAATTAGATCTGAGAGGTTTAAGTATGGCTCTAAATTCTTCAGATAAAAACAAGTGGAATAAAAAACCTAGATCTGTATTCATTCTCCTCGCTATACCATCTACAAAACTCTTAATTGTCGAAGGTGATGGTGACGAGCAGTTTTATAAAAATTATATAAACCCTAAACACATTATTTATATTGATAACACTAAAGAATATATTAACGGTGATCCGGATTACAAGGGAAGAAAAGATAATGCGAAAGCTTTTGTTCAATTTTTAGTTGATAAACATCAAAAAAGAGTAAAAGAAAATCCACATATTACTTATGGGAATTGTTTTGGTATTATAGATAAGGATTTTAATGGAATAGATTTCGAACAATATCCAAATTTAGGTAAAAACCTTATTACAACAGATGCAAGGGATTTAGAAACAACATTATTGAAGCACGATTATAACCACTTGAAAGAATTTTTTTCAGAAGACTTTAATACTGATAATACATCCATAGATATTCTTGAAAAAGCAATAAACAACGCATCTCAAATAGGCAAATTAAGAAAACTAAGGGAAGACCAACGAAAAACATTACATGGAAAACTAACAAAAGATATATCAATAAATTTTAAAGATAAAGAACCTGATGATGTTGGTTATCTTCCTTTTGTGACCGAAAATCTTGATTTTACTTTTAACTCATATGTAGGTACTCAATATAGTAAAGAACAAATTTTAAAACTACAAAAACCCTTAAAAACTTACACAAAACCATCTCTTTTTTATTGTCGAGGCCATGATATATTTGATTTTATAGCATGTTTCTATAAAAAACAAAATAAATTAAAACCTGTTCATACTAGCAAAGGAACATCAATATTAAAAATACGCGGAGTTTTCGAAGATAAACTAAGAGAATGTTTTGATGATTCTGAATTCAAATCTTCTAGTCCTATGTATAAATTTATTGTTTCAAATTTTCCAGACACATAACATTTAGAATAAAAATATTTATTCTTCAATTTTACTCATTAAGGTAAAACATAGCCCATCCAAATTACTATCAGAGCTAAAAGATGTAATAAATTCTCCCATATGGCAAAATTTATTTATTAACTCGCATTCTGCTTCAATTTTATCTATATTATTTTTATCATTGTTCATAAATACTGTAAGGAGATTTATTTTTGATGAAACAGGGGTTTCTATCATCTTCGTAGTTAAATAATCACTAGATGAATCATAGAATGAGCTAATGCCTATCTTATTACAATTATTTTCAATAAATAATCCATTTTCACCAAATAATTCTTTTAAATCTTCAACTTCTAAATTGCTTAATGAATGTATTATTGTATCTCTAGTGGTTTGTGAATCTAAATTTGTGAAAACGGCATTCACGTACTCTTCTGGGATATTGTAATTGTGATTTGGATCATAAAGAAATAGAAAAGCATCTTTATCATAATTAGCTTCAGCACTGGCATAAACTGTATCAGAATTGTTAGAATTATATTCTGGCCCCAATGAAATTAAGCGCATAACTATTTTTCTTGTATCTCTGTTATAAAACTCAGATAAACAATAATCATCTCCCCATATTTCTTCTTTAATTTCATAAACATTTGTAAGAAAACTTCTTTCTTCTATATCTTCAGGTAATACAAATTCCATCTTTTTCTCCGTTAATTTATATTGTTTAGTAAGGTTTACAAAAATATTGTAACAATTATAACCTGGAAACAGGTAAAAAGCGATTTAACAAATACTCATCAATATCTTCAATATCCAGAACCTTATAACCGGCCTTAATGCAAAGTTCTGCAGAAGGATGTGGGGTTGGAAGTCCGCCCAAAACTTCAGGGCAGACTTTTATCATTTCGTGAATCTGGAGGAAACCCATCATTTTCTGATTGAGGTTGTTTCCGCCGTTATATTTACAATTGTCCCCTGCAAGGCAGGCACTGACTATTACTTTCAAGACTTATTCCTCAATCACATTAATCTGGCAAAGCTTCATCGCAGAAAGTGCTGTTTTATGACTTTCTGGAGTTACACAGGCACAACAGCTGGCATCAACTGTAATCTTCACTTCCGGGAGTTTTGCCTTAAGAATAAAAGCATTGCTGATAACACAGATTCCAGTGCAGAGACCAACTAGTTCTATTTCTTCAAGATCGTTCAAAGTTGCAACATAATCAGCCAGCTCCATAGAACCAAAAGATGGTTTATTAAAAATGCGGCAGTCCCCTACTTTCAATTTGCTCGAAATCTGCCAGCCGTCACTTCCTTCTACACAGTGAAGAACCGGAAGATTCTTTCCTTCCTGAGTTTCAAGATAATTCTTCTGATGAGTGTCGCGGGTAAAGATGACTGTTTCACCTGCAGTACGGGCACTGGCAATTTTCTTTGCAACATTAGGTACGATTGCAACAGCTTCTTTTGTTCCAAGAGAACCGTCTATAAAATCATTCTGCATATCGATTACGATTAATAGTTTCATTTTATTGCTCCATTTCTTCTCCAATAATTTAATTTATAATTTTATGTCCACAGTGACGTAATGAACATTGGGGTAGAGTCCGTGCTTTTTACAAATCCGCAATGTTCATAAAACTTTGATTCTTTGTCATAAGCGATGATTGCAATCCGTAAATAATCTTTGTAACGATTTTTTACCATGTCAACCAAAGTCCTTCCGATTGTTTTTCCCTGATATTCAGGATTTACTAAAAGATAATGCACGTATGCATTCATTATTCCGTCGTCCATTGCGCAGATCATCCCGATAAGTTTTCCACCGTCCCATGCTGAATAAACCGTCTTAAAATTTTTCATCGCAACGACAAGTTTTTCTGGATAATGCCCTGATGACCAATCAACAGAAAGAAACAAATCTTCCAAATCTTTTTCTGTAAAATCTTTTACATCTCGATATTCGATGTTCATTTATTTTTCTCCGACGTTATTTTCTGCTTTTCCCATCAAAACGCACATCACTATCCATCCTATTCCGTAACCCATTGGAGCAAGGTACCAGAGATTTTCATTTATAAATAAGGCTCCCGTAAATCCTCCAAGGCACAAAATAGAATTTATAAGCGTGACAATTTTTATTCTCTGTTTTGATTTTTCCGCATCTTTTATAGGGAGACTTACGCACAAAAATGCAAGTCCCATAAAAAATCCCCACGCAAGATAATCAATCGCCATTTCAACCGATGGCCAAAAACCAATCTGAAAATAAGGCGGGACATCTATTCCATTCTTAATTAGATTTCGAGTGACGCTTATGTTGACAATATGTGCCGCGGCAGTAAGTGCGCATGTGCATCCCATAAACACAGTCATAGCTTTTTGATTTTTCTCCGGCACGGAAATAATTTTTCCCAACTCCAATAAAACAATCAGCATGAGAGGTCCGCTTAAAACTGTCATAAGTTCCCACAACGTCAATGCGGTTTCAGTTTTTAAAATCAGATATAGTACGACGGATAAAAAATATAAAACGACATTTGCGATTCCAATCAAAGATATTTTATTTTTCATAATCTCTTTTCCTCTCCTTTTTATTGCAATCCCATAATCTTCATAGTTTCATCAGGATTTGCAATCCTGATATTCTCACCATCCACAAGAGCAAAATGAGGAAAGCCTATCTTCGCTCCTTCCCATTCTTTATTCCAAACATGATACACAGTGTACTTTCCCCAGATCCCGTGTTTGCGGTAGTGGTCGTATTCAAAACTCTTTTTTACAAATTCTCTGATAGTCATTCTATATCCTTTGTAATTTCCCAATCAATTTAATTTTCTCGCATTTAGAAAGTTGACTCGGATTTGTACCAAGTACACCTACAGGAACATCCAGTCCAAGTTCATTGTAGTACTTCTTCCAGTAATCAGAAACATCTTTTTCTTCATCATTAAACTTCATTGGAACAGAATCAAAAATCGGAAGAATTTCTGCAATGTATTGAGAACAGTAAAAGCTGCCGTTATCTGGGTAAAAGCTGTGATTGTAATCGCAGCCTAAATATTTTTCAGCACGTTCCTGAACAATCTCGCAGTCAATTTCCGGGTATCGAAAAATATCAACATCCCAGTTTCCTTCCCTTAAAAAATCTTCAAGCTTCTGTTTTACAACTCCATATTTTCTCGATGCATGATAAATCATACCATCAAAAAAGATTCCCACATGGCTGTATTCTTTTGTAGTTTCAATAATCGCTTTAGAGAATTCTGAGTTGTCGCGCATAAAAAGTAAGTCGCCGTTTTGAAGATTATTTATAGTCATTTTTCATCCAATTAAATCTCTATTTCTATCTTGTATGCAATTTCATTAATACTCGTAATATTATGGATAGTTTTCAATCACTAAAATTTCACTAAAAATTTGCATGATGTATTATTGAAGTATTTCAAAATCTTGAATGCCGCCATCACATTTTGGAAAGAATTTACAGTTAATTAATTCATAATGTCCAGCAACGTCTAACAATTCTCTGGCTAACGCATCTTTATAAAAGAATTCGTGTCCACATAGTTTACATCTAATCTTGGAATCCAATGTTGTACCAACAGGCAAAAATTCTAATTCAGCTCTTAATGTATCTATTTTTTCTTGTCCTTCAAGGATTCTCTTTTCAAGCATTGTTTTCTCCGTAAGTTCTTATAAATCAATTAATCATAAGGGGCTCTCGCCTCTTATGACAATAATATCATAGACTTTGTATTTTTCAAGAAATAGAACTCACGAGAGCATTTGCACATAAGTACTTCCGATAAATATCTTACAGTTCATTAAAGATTATAACCATTTCTAAATAAGTGGATATTAGAGGCTGTTTTAGGTATCTTAATTACCCTACCCTTACTCCACTACTTCCAGAACAGCTTCGTTCCACTTGATGGATTTTACCTTCAGCTGCACTTCTTTCTGGATGTCTGGGAAACGGCAAACGCTGATTACATCACCAGGGCGAACGTAGTATTCAAAGGTTTTTGGCATCTGATTTGTTTTGGAATCAACAATGAGTGTAAGACACCATAAATCCTTTTCAACATTTTTGATGCTGGAAACACAGGTCCAGCTGCCGCGAATTCCTTTTGCAACTGGTGTAAAATAATCTGTCATAGAGCTACCAAAAACATCTCCGGTTTTTACTTTTATGTCTTCGGCAAATACTGTTCCTGAACTAATCAGTAAAATTAAGAAAATGATTTGTAATTTTTTCATTTTTACTTCTCCAGATTTCCTTTATATTCCATAATGCCGCCGAACTCAATCAAATTTGTGTAGCCTAAATTAAGCAGACTTTGAGCTGCGATTTTGCTTCGGCGACCACTGCGGCAATAAATCAGGATAAGCTGATTTTTGTCGGGTAGAACTTTGGTGGCGCTTTCTGCTGTGATTGTTTCCATTGTAAGAAGACGGGCTCCGGGAATGTGGCCGGCTTTGTATTCATCATCCCGGCGGACATCAAGAATAATTGCATCCGGATTATCCCCTGCGATTTTCAGACCCTCAGCCATCGAAACATTTTTATACACCACAGAAGCTTCCCTTTCAGAAACATCGATATAAACCGATTTTGCGAGGCTCACAAGTTTTTCAGTGTCTGCATTTTTCTTCATACTGACGCTGTAAGTGAGCTTTGCAGCCTTATTTTGCCAGATGCAGATACCAACAATTTCGCCGGCATCTGTGATTGTCCATTTTACCTGTGCCGGATTTTCTCCGATCATAGCAGCTGTTGTATTCGACCAGTCATAATAGAATCCGGAAATATCTGAAATAGACTCACCTTCCCCAACAAGGTCCGGCTGGATTCTTGCAGTGCAGTCTGCGTCATTCCATTCAAAATCCATCTGAGCAAGTTTACCGGCAATTATAGAATAACGCAGCTTCTCTGCCCCATCAGGAACTCCAAACTGAACGTTCATCA
>JAEEGL013055288.1_pt1 | contig 11588 bp, 10 predicted proteins | sample 9134231 | NCBI WGS metagenome assembly JAEEGL01 (sample SAMN16246548, study PRJNA631951) | gut metagenome | biome: gut microbiome; feature: rumen; material: fiber-attached | host: Bos | place: Iran: Karaj | collected 2018-10 | reverse complement strand
GGGGTTGCAACCCGAGGGAGGCGATAACAGGTGCAAAGGGACAATGATACTTCTGCGTAGTCACAGGCCGAGCGTTGAATCGGGAATCTTAGTCCTCCCGAGAGCCGTCACACCCAATGAGCGCAGCGGGGTGGTACCCGGGGTTAGACTCCCATGATCTCGTAGCCAGCAGTACGAGAGCCTTACCGGTTTCCCTATTGAGAATCTCAAGCCAAAAGCTAAAAGGTCCTCAGACCCGCAGGGGGTGCAGAGCAAATACTGCGGATTACATACCGTAAAGTCCAAAATCCAAAGCATAGAAGACTTAAAACCTGCAAAAGAAAAGGCAGTTCCAAAGACTGGCCCAAAGATCACAGAAGCAAAGGAAACACCGGTTAATCAAGCTCTTACAGCACAGATGAAGGCAGCGCAAAGAGCCGGAGTTGCAGCCATCAGGCATACCCGAACCATTGCCGGTAATTCCGATCAATCTGAAGATCAGGAAGCAATTGAAAGACTTGAGGCTTCTGCCCGCAACGCTGCTGCAGATACAGTTGATGCTGCTTTAGATGCAAAGGATGCTCTTAAGAGGCAGATCAAGAAGAAAAAGCCTGATATCAAGAACACTAAGGATATCAAGTCAGGAACCCGAACGATAAAAAAAGCCGAAAACACGATCAAGATGGCACAGAAAAATGCTGCAGAAACGTCAATGGTGGCTATGAAAAGCGCTAACGAAGCTGCAAAGCAGGCTGTTATCGCTTCTCAGAAGGTTGCTTCAGTCCGCAAGGCTGAGCGTCTTGCCAAGAAATCTGCCGAATGGGTAAAGAAGATCGTCAAAGGCATCGTCAATGCTATCAAGAAGCTATTAAGCGCTATCGGTGCTGCTTCAGTCCCTCTCCTTCTGATCCTTGTTTTAGCCGGTTCGATTGCTGCCCTTGTCGCTTCAGCTTTCGGTATCTTCTTTGCCGGAGATCAATCCGGTGAGCATACCCGTACTCTTCGGGAAGTCGTTATGGAGATCAACTCAGAGTATCTGGGAAAGATCGACAACATCGAAAAGACTGTCACTCATGATGAAGTCACCAAAGAAGGCTATGGTGCTTCATGGCCTGAAGTTCTGTCCGTGTATGCCGTATATGTAACGACAAAGACTGACGGCGCCACCGATGTAGTCCACATAACCGATGATCGCGTGAATGTCCTCAAGGATATCTTCTGGAAGATGACCACCGTTACCTATACTACTGAAAAAGTAACAGAGACCAAAAAGGTCCCGGATCTCGATGCGGACGGTAATCAGAAGAAAGATGCGAACGGCAATCTTCTGTACAAAGAGGAAACGACCACCAAGACCATTCTTCATATCAAGATAAGCCACCTAACGGCCGCAGAAGAAGCCAAGAACCTCTCCTTCAATACCGAGCAGATGGCACAGCTCAACGAGCTCTTGGATACAAAGAACGCCTCACTATGGGCTGAGATCCTTAGAGGTGTAGGTCTAGGCTCTAATGAACTCGTCAACCTTGCTTTATCTCAGCTTGGTAATAAAGGCGGAGAAAAGTTCTGGCGATGGGCAGGACTCAGCAAGCGCTGTGAATGGTGCGCCCTTTTCGTATCTTGGTGCGGAGATCAGACCGGTCTCAGAGCTGCAGGACAGATGCCCTACTTCTCTTTTGTCTCAGACGGAGTCTCCTTCTACAAGAGCAAAGGTAAATGGATCGACGGCTCTGAAGTCAACAGTTCCAACTGTGACAAGCTCATTCAGCCCGGTATGATCATCTTCTTCGACTGGGAACCTGACGGCAAGCCTAATCATGTTGGCATCGTTACAAAAGTTTCTGGCGGATATATCTATACCGTTGAAGGCAACAAGAGCGATGCTGTCGCTGAAGGCACCTATTCGGCTAATAGCAACAAAATATATGGATTCGGTGTAGTTGGATGATGAATCACTAAACGCTCTCATAATCCGTGAAGGGCAGTGGTTTTCACAGCGCATATAGGCAGCCAGTGTGAGCATGAATGTACTCTTGCCATCTCCCGGATCATCCTGAAGAAGTGTTTTCTTCCCTTGGGGAATTAAAACGGCCAGAACCATTTTACTGGTCTGGCCTTTACATCTTTGGTGCTGACATAATCCAGCGCTGTTTCTTGTTTGCCATAGGCTTGATCCCCTTTTTAAGAATAAAGGCGGCTACCGTAAGGCGCCGCCATGTAAAGTCCAAAGTGATCATTTATTTGTTTGAATTTAATACACCTTCAGGTCTTGCTTTTATTTCTTTTTGGGTAAACGCTATAACCTGCTCTTTACTAAACATTTGTCCAAAATGAACATCATTGGATTTTTTATTATTGCAATCAGCACATAGCATTTGACAATTATCTTCGTCTGTGAAACCACCTTTTGACCATGGCTTAATATGATCAGCTTGCATATCATGTTGTTCTTTGAAATGACAACCGCATCCGGGACATATGCCATGTTGCTTTTTGTAGACATTTTCAGCAATCTTGGGAGGGAAAGCTCTGAGGTGCAAAACACTTTGATCAGCTTTTTCAAAACCATTGACGGCTTCATCTAAAACGAAATAATACTTCCCGGTTTTATCAACCTCGTAACATGACAACTCGTCGATTCTTTTTCTCACCCAATCGTATGAAATTGTTTGTATATTTCCGTATACGTTATATAACAAGCCCCATTCAACATTTTTCATTGCAGAATCATAACGATCTTCCGTGCCTTCAAATACTTCCCAAACCCAATTCATAACTTTTTTAAAGTATTCCCAAAGCTCAGAAGCATCTGGATACTTTTTACTATCCTTATGCAATTCCATATAGGTTTCAACATCTAAATCTGAACCAAGTTTTAAACCATGACCTGTTTTCCACTTAAGAACATTTTCGAATATTTCTTGTCGATTATACACATCAGAATTGCCTTTTTCGTTTTCACGATCTTTATCCGTTTTCTCAATATTCTTAGCAGATAAATAATCATTTGAATGATGTTTTCTTTGAACACCATAGGAATAAGCAGTTGCACCAGCACTATCTTTATGAACGAAATAGCCTTTTGCACTTGTGCACCAATCCGAATATTTCAAAGCAGAACGAATCTCTTGGTGTGTAAGGGTAGTTCCTGCAATATTAATAATCTCAAACCAAGCAAGTTTCTCTTTTTCAAAAGAGTCGTCTGATTGAAGAGCACCTTTTTCACATACATAAACAGTTAACTTATTATAATTATCAACAGCCTCTGGACTTCCTCCATAAGAAACAACATTATTTCCAAGATTTATAGCGGTTCCTTGTGTCATAAAACGACAAATCGAAATCAAACGTTGCTGCCCATCAAGGACTTCATATTTAGGTTGATTTGATTCATCAACACCAATTTGAACCCAATACATAACATTGATTGGGTAATCATAAAGAATGGATTGAATTAGTTTGTCTTGCTTGTCTTTGGTATAAACAAATTGTCTTTGGTATTTCGGTCGAATGTCTAATCTTCCGGCCATACCTACGACGGCATTTGTTACCTCATCTTCATAATAACCAGTAGCAATTTCCTTTAGCGTAAAAGATTTAGGGGTTACCTTCATATGGGTTTCATCAGCCATAATTATTCTCCTTTTGCAATACTTGCTAATTCTCTGTCCCAACTATCCCAGTCGCATCTTCCCGGATAGCGGTTACGTATCAGGAAGCGTGGATACAGAGAAATGTAATACTTGCCATCAACTTCATAGTATGGAAACTTGGAAGGTACGCAATCTGAATATAATGATGGGCCATCATTCAACTTGGTAACAATCTGCGTGGTTCCATTTTTGTTGTACTGAATTTGCCGATCATATATTTTGGTTCTGAGATGGCTTCCAATAGGAGTCTTGGCCATTCCAATTATTTCAAACTGCTCTGGGCAGAACTTATCAAGAAATGTTATAGAAACGCCCATCACACCATCATAATCATAAGGAATTTTAGAATTATCGCCTACTCGAACACCTTTAGAATTGATCTTTCCAACATCAATTGCATTGTAATTGTCATATTGGGGATAGTCTTTTTCATACCCCTTATATACACACCCTAATCTCAGCGTTTGGTGTCTTTCTACATAGTCCATATTTGTTAACCAGCAGGCAGAGGCTAATCTTCCATAAACGATTCCGTTAATGATTTTATACGCTGATCCCTCTTTTTTGTTATCAACAAGCCATTTTTTTCTTTTATCAGGGACATCAAAATACATGTCTTTGTTTAAACCTCTTGTGCCAACCCACACTTTACCTGATTGTATTAAAGGGTAGACTTCCTGATAAGTAAACGCATTTATACTTCCAATAATGCAATACTTTTTTTGATAAGCCTCTAATTGTGTTATATACTCAGCAAACAAAGAAAACGGAGGATTACCTACTACAATATCGCACTGTTTAAGTAGATCAATGCTTTCTTGACTACGAAAATCTCCTGCAGGATACTTCTCGTCCCCGGTTAAGATGCGTATTTGTTCAGGCTCACTTGCCAACATAATTTGAGCATCCATTGCGTTCAAGTCAGTTTGGCTTCCTATAAAGGCATGTTTGGTATCCTTTACATCAAGGCAATAAGCACCGTCAACTTTTAGTTTTTGTCCCATAATAGAGCTCGTGGCATATCCGGTAGATATCAATCGCTTTAGTCCAAGACGATTAAAATTCATAAGAAAATAAAGAGTAAAATTGCTTTCAAAAGGATCGTCGCAATTACAATAGACGGTTTTCCCTTTAAAATGGCTTGTATAATGTCTTAATTCGTCCTCTATATCTGACAATTGAGTATAAAACTCGTCTTCTTTGGCAGTCATTGCATTGGTTAAGGTTTTATTGGCCATAAACACCTCCGTCGAAAATATAAATGCTTATTTGTTAATATTTTACTACACCATTGCAATATTATGGCTAAATACTTGAACATAGCGGTGGAATAACAACTTATACTTCTCTCTCGCCAGCCGCGACGTAAGGGGTTACATCCCCTAAGTCGTGGGTGGCAACCCAAGCGGTAGCGCAGGTGCATTAGAAACAAGTAAAAGTAATAGGGTTCTATGATGCTACTGTTGTTTTTTTGTTGGTTGGTTGTAGTAATAGCCCTCAGATTACGAAAATACGCCAAATGCGAAAATGCTATGAAATGTACGTTTATTGTACCTATATGGTCTGTATAATTATAGTAAGTTGAAAAGTATCGCTTTTTGCTTTCGGGCAATCTATGTGATGATCGAGGTAACTACTATAAGCTGATAAGTATAAAAAGCAGAAGAGAGGTGTTAACACTTATGAAGAAGTACAGAGACTTCAAGTCATATATGGGAGATGTCTACTACGATGAGATCATGAATGCCATTAAACCTCTTGTAATCCGCAACAAAGATGATCTAGGTGGCAACCAGTTTGTTATGGTTACATGGGCAGAACTTTCTGATATATCTGTCGATGGCGTAACATTTACAGATCTTGGTAGTGGATACTTGGAGATCCGCACCTCTGTTTATGCTGATATAGAAATAGAGGGACAAACAAAATACGATCATGATTCTGATACCATAACTAAACCATATAATGTCTTTTTCAAAGCAAAACTTGAAAACGGACTAAACAATGTGTCTGTTACCAAAGTAACTGAATATAATAAGGCAAAATTCGACAAACATAATTCTTTAAGTCAGGCTCTCATTCCATATTTATATGAGGAAGATGTTGAATCCGAAGCAGAGGATTTTCTTAAGCGAATATACCCCAAGGCCCTTATCGAACCTACGTCCTTACCTGTTGAACACATAGCTAAATCTATGGGCATGGAAGTCTATTATGCCCCGTTAGATGACTCTATTTTTGGCAAAACCTATTTCGGTCCTGAGAAAGTAACTGTTTACACAGATTTATTAGGTCGTGAAACAACAAATATAACGACTAAGCCCGGAACGATGCTGATTAACCGCAATGTATTCTTTATGGGCAACATCGGCACTGCAAATAATACGATAATACATGAGTGTGTTCATTGGGACAGACACCGCAAAGCATTTGAACTCCAGAGACTACTTGATACAGGTAGTAATCATATATCATGCGAGATTATTGAATCTTATGATGGTATCCCAGAAGATTCGCCGTCTCTAAAATGGATGGAATGGCAAGCTAATCAGCTGGCTCCGCGAATACTAATGCCTGCGGAAATGACCAAAAAGAAATTAAACGAATTTTTGAATCAGGAACGTCGTGAACATCCTCATGAGCGGGATGCTTTCCGCATGGAGTCAGCGATAAGCAGGCTTTCTCTATTTTTCCAAGTATCTTTTATTGCTGCAAAGCTGAGGGCAATTGAGCTCGGATATGAGCAAGCCCAAGGTTCACAAGTATATTGTGAAGGAAAACGACTACCATCATTCTCTTTTGCGAAGGGCGTATTAAATCGCAATCAATCTTTTGTTATTGATGAAAACAACTTATTGTTCAATCTTATGTTCAACGAAGAGATTGGCACTTTATTTGCTGAGCATAAACTTGTATATGTGAATTGTATGTTGTGCCTTAACAACCCTAAGTATGTTGCTATCAATGATGTTGGCATGCTTTCTCTTACCGATTATGCTCTAGATCATGTAGATGAGTGCTGCTTTATCTTTAATAGGAAATACAACGCAAGCACAAGTTATAGCGACACATTCTATAGAAGATGTTTCCTTTGCCGAGATGTTGACTCAAGTGCTTTTATCGAATCCGATTATGATAAGGAACACAAATCTAACCAAAGCAAAACGGAACAGGCTAAGGAAATACTCAGAATCTCCGATGATGTTAAGGAGATTGCTAATCAGATTAATGATCTTGGTGGGTTCAGTAATACTCTCAGATTTCATATGAAACGCAAGGATGTAAACGAGGAAGAACTATCATGGAGATCTGGCTTAAGCACTCCTACAATAAGTAAGTACCTCAATGACAATGATTGTACTAAGAAACTAGAAAATGTCCTTGCAGTTGGCAAGGCTTTGCAATTAAACCCGGTCTATATGCAGGATCTGTTGGTGAAATCTAATGTGGGTATCTCCAATACGCATACTAAGATCATGCTTAACTATCTGATCTGGAATCATTCCGATGATACAATCGAGGAGTGGCAGGAAAAACTAGATCAGGCAAATGTTAACCTGAAATTACCTCGTCCAAAGTAAATATCCAAATTTTTCTACAAATTCTTTAAGTCGCACTTAAAACTTGATATACAAAAACTAAGGGTTATCCATATCGGTAGCTAACTGATACATCGGAAAGCCCTTATTTTATTGGATTTTTACTTTAAGTGGCACTTAATTCAAACTTTGCAAACACGCGTTTACAATCCCAATTAATGAGTGATTCAGCAATGAAACATTCAGGTTTCCTCCAGCTGGAAGAAACGCGGATTTTGACAATATAATATCTATAATTCCGAAACTGCTTTTGATAAGTGGTGTTAACGAATAAATGCTACTCTTTTACAGAAAAGAAATAACAGTTCTTGTTTTCGGCTGACGTTGCAACGTTAAGCGCAAGAGGAAGCTTTTCATTAGCTGCATTTTCGTAAAGGATGTCGCGAATATTGTTAGTGATCAGATATATGATCATATCAATTTCTTCGCGAGTCTGTGCGGCTAGGAATTCTTTCTCTTCATCAGTCGTTTTATATAGCTCTTCACTATCTTTCGGATCATCATAATCCTCTTTTTTTACACCAATGCCTTCTTCGTAAATCATAGTCAAGAGTCTCTCAAATTTGCTAGCTGAAAACTTGTGAGTTGCACTTCCTGTAAGCAACTCATCAATTATATACAAGGCAAATGCTTGATAATAACGATGTTTTGTCCATTTTTCTTCTAGTTCTCTTGTCTCTGCCCAATCTGGTTCAGTAATAAGATTCATTTTATACTCATGCAATTGTTCTAATGCTTCTGGAGATAATCCAGTATAACGATGGGCATTTGTAATATCATGAGTCCTTTGAGGGATTCTTCCAAGAAGATAGTCAGCATCACATTCAAGTAAGTCACATATATTTGCAAGAACTTCTGCGGTTGGTGTCGATTTTCCTTGCTCCCACGATTGCACAGTACCAAACATATTGTTTTCGGCACCTTTCTTACCTGAACGAATCATACCAAAGCGTTCCATATAAGCATCAGCAAAGGCTTGCTGGCTAGTGTATTTACGGCGACGACACTCCTGAAGCCTTGAAGTAAATGTAGTTATATTCATATTTTGTAAAACCTCGTTAATAAAGCATGTTTTTAGCATATAACAGTATTCATTGTAAATCGACTAACCTTTACTTGCAAGAAAGATATGTCTTACCGCTATTGGCTCGACATATCTCAATAGTCCGAACCCAGTTACGACTCTAAACTGCCCTGACAGTAACCGACCAAGCTACCTGTTGGACGACGTGCACTAAGTCCTCATAAAGCAACAGATAGCAGCGGTCACAAGAACCAAGAATGCCGATTTTGCTTTATGAGTCGTCATCTTCCGAGCCGGGAAACCCCGCTAGAAAGGTGACAATTATGAAAAGTCAGCTAACAGTCAATATGTATTTCTCCGGCTCGATCAAGAGCCATAGGAGGAATACAAAATGGCAAACAAAGAACGATTAGGAACCTTTAGTGAAGTTTGCAAGGTTATTAATCTCAAAAAAGAGTATAACGGAGCGACCTCATATGTGGGTAGCGAACGCTTCGCAATCGTAACAGACTTAACAGAAGCCGAGCTTGAATCAGCTTTCCATCAAGACCTTATCCCGTACCATCCGTTTGTGATAATAACACCCGAGATGTACAAGGTGATTACAGAAAGCACCCGAAACGACGAGAGAGAACATAAGAGAGAGTTCCTCTATCACGATGTATATGCCATCGAGGATGAGAGGATCCCCTCAGCTCCCCTTTCCGACCCTGCTGATATTGCAGAGTCTAACGATACCTATAAGCACATTATAGAAGAGATGCTGAAACTCCCTGGTCTTCAGGGCCGCAGGATGTATCAACATTACGTCCAGGGGCTCACCATAGAGGAGATTGCCTCTGCTGAAGGTGTTGCTACTATCTCGGTCTATCAGAGCATCCAGAGGGCAAAGAAAGCGATGCACAAGGTGTTCGCAGAAAGCGGGGTAACTGCAGAATGATTACTACCCCACTTTCCCGTCTCGACATTGTTATTGTCGATTTCGGACCTGTCATTGATTCTTCCAGCGTACAGTGTGGCGTTAGACCTGCCTTGGTCATACAGCCTTCGACAATGAACAGTTCGTCTACAACCACCATTGTATGTCCACTGTCATCTGTCAAGAAGAAGCTTTACCTGCCGTATCATATTGAGCTTGGTAGACGCTTTGGTTTACGCAAGGACAGCATCGCCCTTCTCGAACAGATTACCGTTATTGACCAGTCAAACATAAAAAAACGCATCGGTCATATTAACGATGATTCTGTTGCAACTGACATCAACAGAGGTCTTCTTAGGACCTTGGGCATCCACGAGAGTGAGAGCTCTGCGCCTGCCCCCACAAAGGGGGGCGACGTATGAGCAACAGATTATCACCTTCAACTGGAAGTATGCTTTTGACACTTTGTCCCCGATGTCTCTCCTTCTACAGAGAACATCCGGATGAATACCAGATTAAGAGGATATCCCCTTGGGATGGTCCTAAAAGCAGCTGTACGAAGTGTAACTGGTTCGGATATGACTACCTTATTGTAGAGAAAGAGAGGCCTTAATATGGAACATAACGACGTCTCCCCTTCTATCTACAACATTATGTTCAAGGAATACCCTGATATCGTCACCGTAGCGCAGCTTCAGAAGATGCTCCATATAAGTAGACAGCTTTCCTATGAGCTGATCAACAGCAGGCAAATAAGAGCGTTTAGAGTGGGTAATTCATATCGGATACCAAAAATCGATGTAATTGACTTCGTAATGAAGTCATAACAGCGTTCCATACGGGAAGCTCATCTCATAGCCGAATCGCACATTTGATTATTCATATCAATGCCGTATCCTGTCTGTGAGATGGGCTGTCCTGATCACAAAACTAAAAAAATCTATCAACAAAGGAGGTACTAATAAAATGGTATCAGGACATCTAACAACAAAACGCGGTCTTTACTATATCAGTCTCAGTTACTACGACGCTAATAGGAAAAGACGCTACAAAACGATTGCTACCGGACTTAAGGTAAGCAAAAACAATAAGAGAAAGGCAGAAGAAATGCTTCAGAAAGCGAGAGTTGAGTTCTTTGTTCCACAAAGCATCAATAATCTCAGATCTGATATGCCGTTCGTCGATTACCTTTATGCTTGGCTGGAAGTCGTGAAAATAAGAGTTAAGCCTACCACTTATCATTCTTATGTATGCATAGTAGAGCGTAAGATCGTGCCCTACTTCAAGCCCTTGGAATACACCTTAGAGGGTTTGAAGCCATCGCACATACAAGCTTTCTATGTTCACGAACTTGAGACAGTATCATCCAACACCGTAATCCATGAACATGCGGTTATATACGAAGCCTTAAAATACGCTTACAAGATAGGTCTTGTTCCCATGAACATGGCTACAAGGGTAGACAGGCCCAAGAAAGAAGGCTTCGAGCCACAGTTCCTGAGCGCAGAAGAGCTTGAGACCATGTTTAAGGCTCTCAGAGGCACTCCTTTCGAGCTTCCAGTGCTGGTAGCAGCCTTTTACGGTCTTAGGCGCGGAGAGGTCTTAGGGCTCAAATGGGACGCTATCAACTTTGATGCAAGCACGATAACTGTAAAGCGTACTATCGTATCAACCATGGTCGACGGCAAGCAAAAGATACTGAAGCAGGATTCTACTAAGACTAAAGCCAGTTACAGAACACTGCCTCTTGTAGGACGATTCCGGCAATACTTCCTAGAAGTCATGAAGTCACAAGAAGAAAACAAGAAGCTCTGCGGTGATTGCTATAACTATGAATTTGATGGCTATATCTTTGTAGATCCTATTGGAAACATACTTAAGCCTAACTACTTAAGTGCACAATTCCCCAGGTTTCTCGAGAGGCATGGACTAAGGAAGATCCGCTTTCACGATCTGAGACATAGCTGTGCGAGCCTTCTCCTTGCAAACGGTGTTCCCTTAAAGAGTATCCAAGAATGGCTTGGTCATAGTGACTTCTCCACTACAGCCAATGTGTATAGCCATCTTGACTATTCCGCAAAGGTCTCATCATCGATTGCGCTTGAGAATGGTCTCTCCTTGCCTAACAGAGACTTCAGCACAAACTGGGTGGGTTCGAACTTGCCTGATTTTGAGGGCAAATGTACCCCCAAAAACGAGGAATGTACCCCCAAGATTACGGAACTTATAGGATGAATTACAAGAAAGCAGAAAATTCGGGAAAAATGAAAGCCCGCAAACGCAGTGTTTACGGGCCTTTCTGGCGGAGCCGGTGGGATTCGAACCCACGTGCCCTTGCGGACAAACGGTTTTCAAGACCGCCTCGTTATGACCACTTCGATACAGCTCCATGTCAAACGTACGCGTTGTATTGT
>JAEEGL016206681.1_pt1 | contig 11589 bp, 5 predicted proteins | sample 9134231 | NCBI WGS metagenome assembly JAEEGL01 (sample SAMN16246548, study PRJNA631951) | gut metagenome | biome: gut microbiome; feature: rumen; material: fiber-attached | host: Bos | place: Iran: Karaj | collected 2018-10 | reverse complement strand
ATGAACAAATTCCTCCAAAATAAATTTTCAATTTATTCTAACATATCTGTGCAAAAAATGATATACTTGTTTTAGATATATTTTCGAATTTCGGAAAGGAGCGTGCAAGTATGCGCGTCATCGGCATCATCGCAGAGTACAATCCGCTGCACAACGGGCACATCTATCACATGGAGGAGTCCAAAAAGCAGGCAGGCGCGGAGTTTTGCGTCGTCGCGATGTCCGGCAACTTCGTGCAGCGCGGCGAGCCCGCCTGCACCGACAAGTTCACGCGCGCCGAATGGGCGGTCATGGGCGGCGCCGATATCGTTACGGAGATCCCGACCGCGTTTGCGGTTTCGAGTGCGGAGCGCTTTGCGCAGGGCGCGGTGATGACGCTTGCGGCGACCGGCGTGGTGACCGATCTGGCGTTCGGCGTCGAGACCGACGATATCAACGCGCTCTATCACCTTGCGGACCTTTTGGATCGCGAGCCCGCGAACTTCCGCGTCTATCTCAACTATCACATGAAGCAGGGCAAGTCCTATCCGCGCGCGCAGTACGACGCGCTTGCCGATCTCGGCGTGCCGGAAAACGAGCTTGCAATCCTCCAGCAGCCGAACAACATCCTTGCCGTGGAGTACCTGAAATCCCTGCGCCGCTATGCGCCGAACATTCTGCCCCTGCCGATCCAGCGTATCGGAAACAAATACAACAGCACCGTCCTGACCGGAAAGCTATCGAGCGCCACGGCGATCCGCGAAGCGCTTTTGGGCGGCGACGAATCGGTTTACGATACGATGCCGATGAGCGTTGCGGCGGCAATGCGCTTTGACGAACAGTTCCCGGTGACCTTCGACCGCTTCGGGCAGATGCTGCTGTACCGGCTTCGTACCATGTCGCTCGAGGAATTGAAAGCGCTGCCGGACGTTTCCGAGGGATTCGAGCAGGTGCTGCACCGCGCCGCGCGGCAGGCGACCGATCTCCCCTCCCTCCTTGAGCTTATCAAATCCAAGCGCTACACGCTTGCGCGCTGCAAGCGCATCCTCGTTTCGGCGCTTCTGCATATTCCCGCAGGACTCACCGACGCGCTCTCCGAAAACTACGATCAGCTCTATCTGCATATACTGGGGCTCAAGCGCATCGGCCGCGGGCTTCTGTCCGCAATGGCAAGCCGTGCGGTCTCGCCGGTGATCCTCCGGAACGCCGATATCATGAACTGCTCCGACGCCGCCCGCGCATCGCTTGCGATCGATGCGCTGTCGACCGATCTCTATGCCTATGCGCTTTCCCGCGAGCTGCACCGCGACGGGCAGAGCGCGATCACGGTATAGCGATTTTACCGCAAAAGCATCATTCCGAGCCGTGCATAACGGCTCGGATTTTTTTGTTTGTCCGTTCCCGAGATCCTTTGTCGCTTCATTTCTCAGGATAGCACCGATCGTCCCTGCGGGACACGATATGCCTGCGGCGCGATATTCGGCGATGCCGCACGATATGTTTGCTTGCGCAAACGAGGATGACACCTTGCAACGCCTGCCGCCCGGTCGCCAAAAGCGACAGGCATGCGGTGAAACGCGCGTCGATGAAGACTTTCAACGACGCGAACGCGAAGCGTCAATACCCGCTGTGCAGATGCAGGATGCTGCCGTCGATCGCGTTGACCGTGAGGATCGGCCACCAGCGATAAGACGGACTATTCGGATCGGATTCCTTGTCCGGATATTGCGCATCGAAGGCGCTGCCGTAGAATTGCCAGACGGGCAGCAGATAGAACAGGTCGGAATCCGGCTTGCGCGCAACCGTATAGCACAGCTCGACGCCTGTGATGCGCAGCCGGTAGGTCCGCTCCGGTTCGCCGTCACGAGCGGCGTCCAGATAGAGCGAACGGAAAATCTGCGTTTTGCATGTATCCAGAATCTTTGCAAACGGCAGCAGCTGCACATTCTCGTTTTCGGTGAAATGCAGCGAAAACGGCGCGCGATACTCCATCCGCGTCACCGTGCCGTCTCCGATACAGACGGCGATATACGGGTGCGGTACGGGGCGTGCGGAATCGCTCTCGACGCCCGCCGCCTGCTTGGCGGTATCCGAGCCGGTGTTGTTTTCGTAATACGGCGTCACGGGAATCCCGTCCACGACCGGCATAAACGCGACCTGATACTCGCCGAAATCGTAGGCAACGCCGTCATCCGTAAGGTGCAGCGCGCCGATCGGCTTGAGATCGCCGTCATAGATTCGCCTGATAAACGCCTCGGCGATCTCCGCCGCCTTGCGTTCTTCGTCGGTTCTCGCAGCGGGCAGTATATATTCGATATTCGGTCCCGCGACGGAACCGCTGCGATATTCGATATAATAGGCTGCGTCACCCGACAGTCGGAACCATGAAACGCGGTCGTTTCGTTCGTTTGCGATCTTCAGTACCTCCGCGTCAAAGCTGCCGGTCCATGGCTGCATCGGTCCGATCTCGAGCTGCTGCAGTTGACGCAGGGCATACGCGCGATCGTCGCGCATATCCTCTGCTTCGCTCGTATACAGGTCGGTTTGGGGAAACGTGCCGTTCTCATATGCGTTCAGCCATTCGTTGTAGTGCAGGATTTCGCGCTCGTAGGCGAGCTTTGCCGAAAGCGTGCCGTTCGGCTCGCAGTACGGACCGTCGACGAGCAGCGCTTTGAGGATCGCTTCGGTCTGTTCGGGCGTCTCGGCCCCGAACGCGATCGTATAGACCGGCACGCGCGAAACGTCCGGCACTTCTACGACCGCATCGAAGATCACCTCGAGCGCCCCGCCCCAAATGCATCCGCTGTATTGGTCCGTGATGCGCTCCGGTGCGCCGAGACGGCTCCGAAGCGACGCAGCTTCGCCCTCCGGCGCATACGCCTCGACCGCGTCCTCATCGATCAGACCTTCGAGCTGTCCTTCCGCCTTGTTCGTCACAAACTCCTGTTCCGGCGTGGGGACGCAGGCAAGAAGCATCGCAAAGCAAAACAGCAGTGTCAAAATGCGTTTCATAATAGGTCTCCTTTCCAAAATCCTTTGATGTATGGCACATCCGGACAACGAACGGCGTTGCCGTTCGGCGTACAACACCTCATCCACCGCAAGCGGTCCCCCTTCCCCTCAAGAGGAAGGCTTTTGGGGATAGACCGTCAAACGCAGCGACATGCGCGGTGCGTTTGACACCTTGCAGTTCCCGCCGCCCGGTCGCCGCAGGCGACACCTCATCCGCCTCGTTCCTCGGCACCTTCCCCTCAAGGGGAAGGCTGTGAAACCCTCGCGTCGATGAAGTCTTTCATCGACGCGAACGCGAAGCGTTAATATCCCTTCCACGGATCGATCACGGATCCGTCGATTGCGTTCAGGATCAGCAGCGGGTCCTGCGGTTCAAAATTCAGGTCCGCGCGATAGCCCGGCGCGTTCGGATCGGGAACAAAGCGGTCGCTCGAAATGTACCAGACCGGAACGAGCAAGCCGCCGTCCATGCTGTTCTGTTCGCGAATGCGGAACAGTCCGAGCTGTACACGCGTGATCTTCAATGTGCCGTTTGTATGCATTTCGTCGGAAAAGATGCGGTTGATCTGCTTTAGGATCAGGCTCCGAATCTCGTCAAACGACATCAGCGTCGTCGATTCGGAAAGGGTCTTTGTGATTCTCTGCGGGCTGTACCATTCAAAGCCCCATTGTACGCCGTCCGGCGAGAACGCGGCGATGATGTGCGGATACTCCCACTCCTCGGCATACGTATCGGTGTGATCGATCGCCATGGCATCGCAGTAAACCATCCGCGCGCCGCCGCAATCCGGCACGAGCTCGACAAGATACGCCGTCTCGCCGATCTCGCCCACGCCTTCGCCGTCCAAACCGCTGTTGTTTGCCCAATAAACGTCCGCAAGCACAAAGTCCGCAACGCCGTCGAGCACGGAAAATGCGCGCGCTATGACGTCGTTCGGCGTGACCGTTGCGTCCGCATGCGGTTTATCGTAATCCTTCGGGTCTATGCGCTCGACGCCGTCCTTCCAGGTCGGTCCGAAGCCGGACGCAGTGAGCGGGTAGGTGGTGTTCAGCCACGGCGGCTCAAAATCGATCACCCGATTCCCTTTTTGAAAGACGGTGCCGTGCCAAAGCTGATAGATGCCCTCCTGCTCGTACGGATCGCCGACGACCCACTGCATCCACTGTTCGCCGATCGGCAGCGAGCCGTCCCATTCCAATAGCGGAATCAGCGAATCGTCCGCTGGCAGGGCATTGTACCGATCCTGATACTCCTTCAGCTGCTGTCTGCGGCGTTCCTGCACGCGCTCCCATTCCTCCTCGGTGCCGCCGATCTCGCGCATCCATTCCTCCTTGTCCCTCTCCTGCATCAGCTGCTCGATCCACCAAACGAGGCTCTCGCGCGAAAGATGCTCCTCGAAGCGATAGAGCGTGTCCTTCTGAAACAGGCGCTTGTAGATCAAAAGGCGCTGCTCGTCGGTGAGCTTTGCTTTTTCGATGCGCAAAAGCGGAAAGACGCTGTCGGTCAGGATCTCGATCGGCACGTCCGCCGTGATATGCACGCCGCGCGTTTCGGTCACTTCGTCGCATACGAGACGCTCCGGAAACTGTGTTCCGACCGGCGGCAGCGTCGCTTCGGGATGCTGTGCCTGTTGTTGTTCCTGTGTCGAAAGCACGGTGTCGATCAAAACGTTCGTGTCCTTTTGCTTGACCGCGTCGACCTCCGGCGTCGGCTGACACGCGCAAAACAGGACGGTGCAGAGCAGCAGCGCAAGCCATTTTTTCATGTGCGAATCTCCTTTCATATGTACAGGTTTATTATAAAACAGGAGATATCACAGAGTTGTCACAGAGTTGTTGCAGAGTTGTAAAATCTGCATAAAAGCAAATAGAGTTACGCTGAACGCCGCGGTCGGCGTCGCCTGCCTGGGAAAGGTCCCTGCGGGACGCGATCGGTTTGCTTACGCAAACGCGGCTGTTTACACACCGATCCGTCAAATCCGGCGACATGCGCGGCGGATTTGACACCTTGCACCGCCTGCCGCCCGGTCGCCAAAAGCGATAGGCAGGCGGCGAAAAAATCGCGTCGATGAAATCCTTCATCAACGCGAATGCAAAGCGTCAAAACCCTTCCGCGAAGTCGATCACGCTGCCGTCGATCGCGTTCAGTACGATCACGGGAAAGAGGTCGCACGGGACGCTGGAGCCGTTTCCGTAACGCAGGTTATAGGTTTCGGTGCCGTCCGATTCGATCAGCTTGCTGTTGCCGTAAAACACCCAGGCGGGCACCATCAGCCCCGTTGTGCCGTCGCCGTTCTGCTCGCGGATGCGCATGAGACACAGCCGGATGTCGTCGATCTGTACCGTCATCGTACCGGTCTTGCCGCCGAAATCGCCGGTCGCCACGGCGTATTTGACCTTCACCATGGATTCGAACCGCTGCATGATCTCGGAAAACGGCAGCAGCGCGGTACGCTCCTGCACGACGTCCTTGATTTCAATCGGGCTGTTCCAATGCATTTCCATGATCCCGTTGCGATCCGCCGCGAAAACGATCGTCTCATAGCCCCACGGTACGGCATAGCTGCTGTAATCGAGCGCGTCCGCGCTGATGTAGGTATCGAATCCGTTGACGCGGTGCATATAGTAGATGCGATAAAACGGCGTGCCGGGCACCTCGCTTGCAAAGCCTAACGCATATTCGCCGTCCAATCCCATTGCCTGAAAATATGCGTCGCAGCGCTGCTTTGCCAATCGGAACGATTCGCTGTCCGTGTCCGCCGGACGCACCGCCCCCTCGAAATAGTTGACCGTTCGGCCTTCTTCGTAGGCGATATACCCCAGCATCTCCAGATCGTTCTCCAAGAAACCCTTGTCCGTTGCCGAAATCCACGCGGAGACGGTTTTGTAGGAGCCCTCCGCGTTTGCCCGCACCGTGGATTTATCGGACAGATTCAAATAATAATACGAGCCGTCGCCGTATTCCCCGTTGACATACGGACGAATCTCGCCGTCAAAGACCGGCTCACCCTCGCGCGTCCGATCGTAGACCGTTTCTCCCTGCAAAAAGTATTCTGCGGTTGTCAAGGCAAGCTCCTTTTGAAAGCGTGCCTTGCGTACGCGGACGATCGGCAGCGCACTTGTGTCCGGCACCGTGACCGGCGCGTCGACCGTGATGTTCAGCCTCTGCTCGACCGCCGAGGTCGAAAACGTATAGCTTCCGTCCGGTACGCAAAGCTGCTCTTTGAGCGGTCGGACATCCTCCGTCACGTTCTTTGCTTTTCCGAGCATTTCTTTCACATCCTTTTGCACCACGACGTCCTGTTCCGGCGTCGGCTGACATGCCGTGAACAGGAGCAGAGTGAGAAACAAGGAGACAATGCGTTTCATGGGAATTTCCTCCTGTTGGAATCTGTTTCCATGATAGCATTGAGTTGTGTTATATTTGCGGAATAAGTATGAAGAAACCGTCGAAACAGGCGCCGGAATTGTAAAATCTTGTCAAAAAAGCGCTCCGGCAGATTGCCGAAGCGCTTGTTGTGTTTTTGGGGATTATTCGAAGGTCGCTGCCTCCGTCCAGAACTCGTTGTGATAGATGTCGGTCAGGCAATAGGTGACGTCGCACGCCGCGTCGTCAAGTTCAATGTAGCCGACCGTGAGCGCGCCGCTTACGGTGAGCTGCCCGATCTTGTAGCTTGCCTCATACGCGCCGTACGCACCGTAGTAGTCGCAGATGAAGTCGATCTTATCACCGGTCTTCAGCGGCGTAAAGCCCTTTGCGACGTTCTCCGTCTCGCCGTTGTCATAGACGCGCTGCGCGCCTGCGACATAGCCGTATTCGTTTTCTTCAGTCTCGTTGTCGAACACGAGGATGAGGTCGTAGCGTACGCCGTTGATCAGCACCGGTACGCGGCCGACGTCCGCCCAGTTATTGCCGTCCTCGACGTGACCGATGAAGTAATACGGAACGACCTGCCCGTTCAGGCAAAGCCAGGTGTTGTCGAACTCGATTGCAAGCTCGCCGTTTTTGATCGTATAGCGGTTGTCCATGCCGAGATCAAAGTAACCGTCGCCGTTGCTGTCCTTGACGAACACGTTGAGCTGCACGGATTCGACCAGCTCCCATTGCTTGTCGGTGAGCTTTAGGACATAGCCGTCGCCCTTTTCGGTGATCTCCATGTCCGCAACGGTCAGCGAATTCTGATCGTACATCTCGCCGCTTCTCAGGACTCTGCCCGAATCGAACCAGCCGTAGGAATCGCCGCCGAGAATGCCGCCCAGGAAGTCGGTTGCGCTCGAGGACTGCCCCGCGCCGCCGAACAGGGACGAAAGCAGATCGCCGGAGCCGGAGGTCGACCCGCCGCCGAGCAGCGTGGAGAGGATATCGCTCGAGGAATAGGCCGACGTATCGGACGAATACCCGCCGAACAGCGAGCCGAACGGCGAAGACTGACCGCCTGTGGCGATCTGACCGCCCGCCGCAAGGCTTGCAAAGCTCTTGATGCAGCGCGCATAGTCCGCGTCCATGCCGATCGAGTCATAGATTGCGACCGCGGAGTTCATGCTCTTGAAGCTCGAATACGGGAAGTAGATCGAAAGTCCGTTCGAATTCTTCATTGAGACCGAGGTGCGGTTGTACTTGATGCAGCTCTTGAGCACCTTCGTCAGCGCGTTTGCCTTGCTGCTGTTCAGCTTGCTTGCAAAGTCGATCAGGTCGATGTGGTTCGCCTTTGCGGTCGTGCCGAACTCGCGCGCATCGGCGCGGGCGTCCGCGACCTGCTTATAATCGGATGCGTCGAGCAGATCGGAAAGCTCGCCGGAGAAAGCGTTGAACGGTTCGGGGACCGTGCCCGCAAACTCCGCAAGGTCCACGATCGAAAGCGTCGTGTTGCAGCCCGGATAGTTTTTCTTGCAGACGTTGTTGAAATCGTCGATCAGCGTCTTTGAAAGCTCCACCGTGCCGATGGACGGATTCTGTGAGAGCTTGCCGAGCCAGTTCGTATAGTACCAGCCGCAGCCGGGCTCTGCTTCTTCGGAGGCGATCAGATAATCCGCATACGGTTCGGTCACAACTGCCGTCTCGAACGTGCCCATCAGACATGCGTCGAAGCCGATGAAATCGAACTTGACGCCGCCTTTATTCAGCGCGCTGTTGATCTTGTCGAGCGTCATGGTGCCGCTGTAATTCTGATCGTAGCCGTAGCCGGAGATTGAGCCGCCGCCGTGATCCCACAGGATCAGCATGTTGCGGTTCGCCGGATAGTTCTTCGCGCAGAACTGAATGAAGTCGACGAGTGTGTTCGGGTCGATCATGCTGCGCTTTCCGACGTCGCGATCCAGTACCTGCAGGCCCTTGCTCGTGACGCGATAGCGCTGATTCGTCTTTGCGGAGACGACCGAGTTGTTCCATTTCTTCGCGCCGCCGGTCTCGACGATGACGTTCACATGATCATCATCGAGATTCGCGTGCAGCATCTCGTTGAGGTCCGCGGTCGCCATGCCGTTCTCGCTCTCAAGGTCGCTGCCGCAGATGTAGACCATGACCGTGACCACGTCCTTGCCGTTGCCCTTGATCTTGGTATAACGGTCGCGCGCCTTGTTCGAAACCGTCAGGTCCGCGTTCTGATAGGACGTCGAGGACGAGATTGCCGACGCAGCCGTGCTGTCTGTCGCGTCATAGTCGTTCGACAGGAGCTGTGTCCAGAGCGAAGATGCGTCTCCCGATGTATCGCCCGCTGTGCCGGTACCCGTGTCGCTGCCCAAAAGGCTGCCGATATCGACACCGCTGCCGCCGTCGCCGACGTCCTCGGTCAGCATATTGACCGGTGAGCAGCCGCCGCTGCACAGGCAGGAGCGCAGGAAGATCAGCGCCAGTACGATCACGCCGACAATGAGCAGGATGCGGATCAGCTTGCCGCCGCCTGCACGCGAAGAACCGGTCTGCGTGTTCTGCTGATTGAACACATTCTGCTGGTACGTTTGCTGCGTGTTTTGCTGTACGTTGTCCTGAAATGCCGCGCCCTGCGCGCTCTGCGTGTTCTGCGAGCTCTGCTGTGATGCGGTCGGTCTCCGAAACTGGGCGCGTCTGCCCTCATATCCGTCCTTTTTCCCGACCGGACCGTTCGTCGAGACCGGTTTTTGATCGGTCTTTTTGACGCTGCCGGTGCCGGAAACGATGCGCCGTTTCCTTTCGTTGGAATCCGAAGAACTGTTCATCTGTTTTTTCCTCCCATTGGATTGTAACCATTATATCAAATTTTCGGAGAAAGAAAAGATTTTTTCCGATACTTTTGGAAAAAAAGATACCCTCCTTGCTTGGAGGGTATCTTTTGTGTCAGTTTCTCAGAATGCGTTCTCGATCACGAGGCTGTCATTCGCTGCGTCGTACGTGTCGGTATCCATGACCGGCGAGTACGTCTGGATCGAGATGGTAGCCGCGTCTCTGTCGATCGAGACGATCTTCAGGAAGCCGAGGCCGTTCACTTCGTCCGCCTGGTAGTTGTACATCACTGCGTCGACCGTGCGTTCGCCGTATGCCTTCGTCCAGTGTGCCGCGCCGTTGGCGTTGCCGCAGAGGATCAGCTCGACGTTCTCGTTCTCCGCTACGATGCGCTCCTCGATCAGTGCGCCGAATGCCGTCAGCGTGCCGCTTGCATCCACATAGTCGTTCACGTCGAGCACTACGATGTAGTCCTTATGCGCCGCGATCGCTTCGTTGATGTAGTTGATCCACGCATCCTGCGCTTCCTTCTCTTCGTCCGTCTCAGCAGGCTTCCGATAGCCGATACCGAGGATCATGACCTGCTGCTTACCGAACAGCTGATACCAGATCTTGCCGTCCTCGTACTTGTTCTCCGCCAGGCAGAGACCGTTCTCGAGGTATGCGTCATAGTTCGCTTCGTCGCCGTTGACGTCCGTGCGGCCTGCTGCGTTGAAGTACGGCAGCGAGGTCGGCAGGGTGTTCAGCGTTTCCTTCGCAAACTGCCATGCATCCGCATTGTCGTACTGCGCAACCATGTTACCGCTTCCGACAACCGCTTCCGCACCGGTCTCGGGTTGTTTCTCGGCCGCCCAGTCGATCATCATCTTGTATGCATCGTTCCGTGCGCCTTCCTTCTCCAACATCGTATCGGAGATGAAGTAGAACACCAGCTTGCCGAGTTTGTTCTTGTAGATCGTCAGCGTTCCTTCTTCGAACTCGATATCGTAGTTCTCAGCCTTGAACGTGTTCGCTCTCGCTGCCTTCGACATGAACTTCGCCGTATCGCCGTGGATCGGATATACGCCGACTTCTTCGCCCGGATCACGTGTCAGCAGGATGAAGCCTTCCGGAATCGTCTCGCCTTCGACCAGACCGGTTACCGTGTACGTGAACTCAGGATCCGCTTCGCCGTAAGGCTTCGACTTATCGTCGATCTTGATCTTCAGCGGAGCCGGGATGACCGTCAGCGTGTAACCGCTCTTGGTCACCGTCTCGTACGCAGGATGCGTCGCACGGATCATGAATTCCGTTGTGCCGACATCCATGCGAACCGGTGCGCTCTCCGTCCAGGTTGCGCCGCCGTCAACGCTGTATTCGATCGTGGATCCTTCCACAGTCGCCTTCGCGCTGACCGTGTGTTCCTTACCGTCGTACACGACCGTGATGCTCTTGCTCTCCGCATCCATGGTCTCGTCATCGTCACCGGGCTCCGGATCGACGTCGTTGCCGTCGGTCTTCTTCGTCGGATCTTCGACTTCCGCGGTCGCATCAACAGGCTTGTCATCCGGATCATATGCCGTCGCAGTAACAACATTCTTCACGCTGCCTGCAACAACATCATCGACCGTGACCGTATACTCTGCAGTGAAGGTCTTGGACTCGCCGGGTTTCAGTTCGTCGATCGTCCACTCGTCGCCCGTCAGTTCATCAACGATCTTGACGTCTTTCAGAGTGACATTGCCTTCGTTCGTAGCGATGACTTCATACTTGATGGTTTCATCGAGTACGTACTTTTCATCGTTCGGCGTCGAGGTCGTCTTCTTGACCAGCGTCAGCTTCGCATTCGGATCTTCCGTCGGTTCGGGGTCTACACCAGGATCGACCGGTACATCCGGATCTTCCGGATCGGGGCTCTCGCCCGTCGCCGTTGCGACGTTGACGACCTTGCCCGCCAGGACATCCGCTTCGGTTACGACATGCTCTGCGTTGAAGTCCTTGCTCTCGCCCGGCTTCAGCTCGTCGATCGTCCACTCGTCGCCGGTCAGTTCATCCTTCACAACGATGTTCTTGATCGTCAGGTTGCCGTCGTTCTTCACCGTGATCTTGTAGGTGATCTTCTCGCCCAGTGCGTACGCACTGCCGTTTGCCGGAGTCGACGTCGTCACCTTCGTGATCGTCAGGTGGCCATTCGGGTCTTCCGTCGGATCTTCGATCTCGCCCGGATCGACCGGTACTTCGGGTTCGTCCGGATCGGGGCTCGTGCCCGTTGCGGTTGCAACGTTCTTAACCTTGCCCGCCAGGACATCCGCTTCGGTTACGACATGCTCTGCGTTGAAGTCCTTGCTCTCGCCCGGCTTCAGCTCGTCGATCGTCCACTCGTCGCCGGTCAGTTCATCCTTCACAACGATGTTCTTGAT
>JAEEGL015556969.1_pt1 | contig 11589 bp, 9 predicted proteins | sample 9134231 | NCBI WGS metagenome assembly JAEEGL01 (sample SAMN16246548, study PRJNA631951) | gut metagenome | biome: gut microbiome; feature: rumen; material: fiber-attached | host: Bos | place: Iran: Karaj | collected 2018-10 | reverse complement strand
TGCGGTTACGACGGAGCCGACATCATGTCAGCCAACAGTCCCGTAAGCCAATCACTCCCTCATTTTCATGTACACATAATCCCGAGAAAAATCGGGGATCGACTGGGCAATCCAGGAGAATGGCCTACGCCCGCGTGGGCTAAGGACGATGTGCGCGTTATGCATGAAAGGCTGAAAATGATCTGATATATTCAAGCCGAAGCACCGGTCTGCCCCGCCTGCCCTTCTTTTACAGAGGAAACGCCACAGCCTCCCTGTACAGCCCCTTAAGGATCGAAAGAAACTCTCTGAGACTGTCCCTGCGGTCTTCTCTGTGCGTGCACAATACGCAGGAGAACGACTCGCTGCAGTCGAACGGGATCCACGCGAACTGTCCGCTGTGGTCGTTAAGAAATCCCGGAGCCAGGCAGACTCCCCTCCCCGCTGCAACGTTCGTGAGCGTGGTGTCGTGATCGTTGCTGTTGAAGTATTCTATCTTTCCGGAGCTTATGAGCCTGTGCTGCACGGTCTGAAGCGCCGCGGGCGAACCTCCGCCCACCATCAGCGTCCTTCCGTACAGGTCTTCTTCCCTTATCAGATTCTTCTCCGCCAGCGGATCGTCACGGTCCGTTATAAGGTATATCCTGCTCTCAAACAGATCGTGGACCTGTACCCCTGAGATCTGCCTGGTCTGTTCCTTAAGCGCAAAGACCACATCCGCCTCGCTGCGCAGGAACATCTCCATACTGTTTCCGTACTGAAAGACAGGCGTTATCTGCACGTCCGGCATGGCTTCCGCGAAAAGCCGCATGGCTTCCGGGAGGAGATACAGGGACTGTCTTACCGACATGCAGACCGATATGCTGTCCTTGTACCTTGCGCTGAAGTTCTGCCCCTGTTCGATCGCCCGCTTTAGATCCTGGCGCATGCCGGCAAGAAAGCTTACGAACTGCGCTCCCGCAGGCGTAAGTGCAGCGCCTTTGCCGCTGCGTTCGAATATCGCAAACCCCGCCTCTTCTTCCAGAAGCCTTATCTGATAGGAAAACGTAGGCTGGCTTACGAACATGTTCTCCGCCGCCCTGCTGAAGTTTAAGGTGCGTGCAAGCTCTATGCAGTAATCTATCTGTTTTGTAGTCATATGGCTCTCCTGTTATTTAATAATTAAATAGATTATAACATGTTTCAATTGGACTTTGCAATACACCGCCGATATAATCGAACCGTAAGAAAAAACAGCGGATCACAAACAACAAGGAGAAAAAAAATGGCTAAAACACTTATTGCATTCTTCTCAAGAGCGGATGAGAACTACTTCAGCGGCGCCATGCGCTACGTAAAGGTTGGAAACACCGAGATAGTCTGCCGCATCATAAATGACCTGATAGACGCGGACAGCTTCAAGATAGAGATGGAGGAGCCCTACTCACCCGTCTACATGACCTGCATAGACGAGGCCAAGAGAGACCTCCGCGCAAACGCAAGGCCGCAGCTCGTATCCATGCCGGATTCCATAGACAGTTACGACACGATAGTGCTTGCTTATCCCAACTACTGGGGCACTATGCCTATGGCAGTCTTCACCTTCCTCGAGGCCTTCGACTTTACCGGAAAGACCATCCTGCCCCTCTGCACAAACGAAGGGAGCGGAATGGGCGGCAGCGTAAAGGACATCAAAAAGACCTGCCCCGGAGCGACCGTAAGATCCGGACTGTCGATCACGGGAAGCATGGCGGCAGATTCAAAGACAAGCGTGCAGAAGTGGCTGTCAGCAAACGGCCTTTGAGAAATAAGCCATGAGGCTCTTTAAGACCTTGGCTGTCCTGATGATAATACTCGGCCTGTGCGGCTGCGGGACAGCGGTAAACAATAACACGGAAACAGGACCGATGAACAGAAACGATAATACGGAATTCTCCAATGTCACCATATACGGTATAGACAGCTCCTCGCTCAGCGAGGCAGAACAGGCCATACTCCGCGCGCAGGCCATGTACTGCCAGGCCATGACGGAAGCGGACATAGACACCATGCGCAAACTGGTCTCGGAGGATAAGGTCTACACCCACATGAGCGGGACGCAGCAGACCAGGGAGGAATACTTCGCGGACATCGCCGGAGGCAGGCTCCGCTACTATACCATAGGCATGGAGGATCCGGTGATACAGGTAAGCGGCAATAAAGGCAGCATCACCTATACCTCCGTCCTAAACGCAAACGCTTACGGCGCCAAGGGCACCTACCGCATTAAGGGGACCCATTACTACGAGCTGAGAAACGGCATCTGGATACTGGTGAACGAGCCCGGCAGCGAAGAAGCCTCCGGATACCCCGCTTTCGACTTCGGGAGCAGGACTGTAAAGCTCAACAGCGGCTATGACATGCCGATCCTCGGCCTGGGGATGTTCAGCCTCTCGGACAGCCAGGCGGAGAACTCCACCTACTGGGCACTCAAGGCAGGCTTCCGCCTGATAGACACCGCCCGCATCTACGGCAACGAGGACGCCGTGGGAAGAGGCTTAAGACGCGCCATAGAGGAAGGCATCGTTACCCGCGAAGAAGTCTTCATCACCACCAAGATGTGGACCAGCGATTTCGGAAACGCAGACGCCGCCATAGATGCTTCGCTCAGCAGACTGGGCGTGGACTACATAGACCTGATGATACTCCACCACAGCCAGCCGAGGAACGACGCGGACGCCTACAAGGCTATGGAGCGTGCCGTGGCGTCCGGAAAGCTCAAGTCCATAGGGCTTTCCAACTACTACGATCCTGAGGACTTCGACAGGCTGGTGAATGCCACCGACATAAAGCCGGCGCTTCTGCAGAACGAGACCCACCCCTACCACCAGAGCGGGCTCATGAAGGAGCACATCGCTCAGTACGGCACCGTGCTGGAGAGCTGGTTCCCGCTGGGCGGCAGAGGAAACACGCAGACGCTTTTCAACGATCCTGTGATAAGCGGCATAGCCGGGGCGCACGGCGTATCCTCCGCGCAGGTGATCATCCGCTGGCATCTGCAGGCCGGAAACATCTGCATCCCGGGATCCTCCAACGAACAGCACATAAAGGAGGACTACGACGTCTGGGGCTTTGAGCTTACGGAGGAAGAGATGGCGCAGATGACCGCTCTGGAAAAAGACAGACGCTTTGCGGACTATTAAAGGAGGAAGACCATGAAAAAACTTATCTGCATGATACTGATATCAGCTCTGATGCTGTCCCTGGCAGCCTGCGGCGCTCCCGCCGTCAGCAATAATGACAACAGCTCCGCGGAGCCATCCCCGGCTCCCGTCAGCAACAACACAGCTCCTGCAAACGATGCTCCGGCGGACGATAAGACCGGATCCAAGGTCCTTATAGTATACTTCTCCCGCACGGGAGAGCAGTACACCGTGGGCGTCATCGACAAGGGCAATACCGCCATAGTTGCGGAGATGATAGCGGAAAAGACCGGGGCGGACCTCTTTGAGATCCTTCCGAAGGAAGACCACTACCCCATGACCTACAAAGAGCTCACGGACGTTGCCAAAAAGGAACAGAACGAAAAAGCCAGGCCTGCCTACTCCGGGACCGTTCCGGATCTTTCCGGATACGACACCGTTTTCATAGGCGCCCCTGTCTGGTGGGGAGACTGGCCGATGATAATGTACACATTCTTTGAGCAGAACGCCAAGGCGCTGGAAGGCAAAAAACTGGTCCCCTTCTCCACCCACGAAGGATCAGGCCTCTCCGGCTTCGACAAGAAGCTCTCCTCTGCCTGCCCCGGCAGCACCGTGCTCAAGGGCCAGGCGATACGCGGAAACGACTGCCAGAACAGGCAGGACAGCGTAAGAAAGACCGTAAACGACTGGCTGGAAGGACTGGGGTACTGAGAAGGCTCCTGCTGCCTGCAACGGATGCGTCCCGAGTCATATAGTATAAAAAACGGGACGCTTAAATATCCGTCTCGGAATCGTGCACAAGGCCAAAATGCCTTAAAAACACCCAATTTTCCCAATAGAATGCGTCCCGCTATGCTGATACGGCAATCGATGGGACGCGTTTTTTCTTACAAAACCGATTTTCCCTGTGTCCCACTAAACAAATAGCTGCCTTCCGGGACGCATTTTCACCGTTCTGCTTAAGGAAATGAACACAAACCCGGCATCCGGACCCGAGCGGTACAAATTGCCGATCCGCCGGCGTTAGGGTATAATGGATCCAAACACAGCTCAGGATAAGGAGTAAGATGATGTTCAGAGAAATGCTCAGGAAAAAGCAGCAGCTTACCGGGGAAGAATGCGTGCGGATACTGAAGGATCAGCTCCGCGGCGTGCTGTCCGTGCTCGGCGACGACGGCTACCCTTACGGCATGCCGCTCAACCACTACTACAACGAGCAGGACGGCAGGCTCTACTTCCACAGCGGCAGGGCCGGCCACAGGACAGACGCCCTGAAAAAGTACCCCAAGGCCTCCTTCTGCGTCTTCGACGAAGGCTTCCGCAGGGACGGCGAATGGGCTCTGAACATAAAGTCCGTGATAGTATTCGGGCACATAGAGTTCGTGGAGGACCGGGAAGAGATCTACAGGATATCCGCGGAGCTCAGCCGCAAGTTTACGGACGACGAAGCATACATCCGCAGGGAAATAGAACGCTCCGGCCTTGGAACACTGATGTTTGCGCTGGTGCCGGAGCATATCACAGGCAAGCTGGTAAACGAGTCCTAAGGCATTGCGGTGCGGATAAGATGTCTTTTCGGAAGAGGAGAATAAAACATCCGCCTCGATAGCCGAAAAAGTCTTCAGCGAGCTTTCCGAAAAGAACAAAGCGTATATAAGAGAAAACCCCGATCCGCTGCACTATCATTTTTCGCTTGGGCTGCATATCAGAAACCATTACCTGTTTACGAACAGCGAATCTCCGTTATACTCAGTCCCGGGCTTCGACGCAGATGTGACCTCCGGCGAGATAGTAGAAATGGTCATTGAAAAGGTGCTGCAGGAGGGAGAAAAGTAAACCCGTAATGGTTTGTCTACAATAAAATGGTCATATCTTTCATTATAGGACAATTTAAACTACTTAACCTGAGCAAATGCAAAAAGGTGCTCCATCTCGAGATGTATATCACTGGGCGTTCATATTTCCTCAATTCCCAGGCTTTTTAAATAGTTATATGTACCATCATAATATTCTGGTAATCGAGTACTATCCTCCCAAAACCCTGTTAATGTTTTATTTGGATTTCCTTTCGGGACACATATTACCATTCCGAATCTTGCACGTGTAAGCAATACTCTGTAAGCATTCAGCATATATTTCCGTTTTTCCAGGTTGCTTTCGCTATTTCCAGTCTGCTCGACCCATTTTGTGTTCCCTTTAAAAGAATAGAACCTCCATTTCCCGTTGTCATATCTCATATCTGCATCCCACATTAAACATGTGTAATCCAGTTCCAGGCCCTGTACTTGGATTTCTGTGGCAGCATCTTCAAGATAATTAGAGGATCTAGTATCAGTTTTATCGTCAAGAAACCAGTGAATAGCGTTCTCATCGCCTGATGGTAGTATTTGTATGGCAAGCGGCTTAAACCTTGCAGCTTCTTTTGTCACAAGAACTCCAGTCCGCTCACTTCCTCGAACCTGTTCACGAAGCCACTTCCGGGCGGTTTCCATGTCTCTTGTCAATTTTATAGGATATTTTTTGTTAATTTCATTATACAAATCTCTAGCGTTATCTTCGAAGTTTAAAAGGGCTTGAACAAATTTGTACAGATTTTCTGCCCTTATTGCGCGAACAGGAACACTCAGGTGTAAATCCTCTTCATTATGGACGTTTTTATTGGCTACTAATAGCTCATCGATTTTTCCTTCAGCGTACTCTTTGTCAGTAAGCCTGGGAGAAATATAAATCTGCCAGTGTGGAAACCTATCATTGATTGCCTTAATCCATTCAGATATCCCCGCTTCTCCAGTATTAATTTCTTGTCCTCCACCTACTAAGCATACAATAGTAGCCCAGTCCTCGCGCTGGTCAAGGGACCAAATTAAAAATGCTGCTTCAGACATCGGGAAGTTGGGGACCTTTAACTTATTACCATACGTTCCTCCCCTTTTTAGATAGTCCGCAAGTCGTTTGTGTGTCCATGAACGCTGTGCTTCATCAAAAATTGCTACGTGTTCCACCTCTCCAAATCCAGATTTACCATTTTTCAATGCTTTTTTTGGATCAATTTCAAGGACTTCGCTTTCAACCGGAATCTTTATTTTGGCAAGCATATTATCACGATACCGGTGGATCATCTGGATGGACTTACTTACTTCACGCCTAGAATCAGTGAACTTCTTTTGTTCCTTTTTTTTACGAGATTTTTTATAATTATCTCTCGCCAGGGCCTCTGTTAGTACGGCAACTAAAGGCCCATTGCCCGATAGATATACTGCACCTTCATCTTCTACTGGATCATCCTGTCCTTGATATGTCTGCTTTATCGCCACATCAAGACCTACAAGAGTTTTACCAGCACCAGGCACTCCTGTAACAAAACAAATACTTTTTTCTAAGTTTTCCTTGCTTCTTTTAATCACCTTAAGGATACAGTTGATGGTCTTATCGATATTAACTCCATCAGCCTCATGTTTAGTGATATCCTCAACTGTATGATTTTCATACAATGACCTTGCAGCCTCAATAATTGTTGGAGTTGGGGCATATGGGCTGATAACCCAGTTACTATCAACAGGAGCTTCATTCGGAAAACTATCCAGGACACCTTTTATGACATCGTAGATGTGATTTTTTCCTGTTAGCAATGGATTCACAACTCTATCATGGTATACGGATCCTTGCACAACAGATGTGAACTTTTCATAATATGGAGCAACAAGAATGGGGACTATTACTTTTTCTTCGCTTAATTTATGAAAGTTCTTTAAATCCAACGCATAATCTAATACTTGATCTACATCTGCCGCATATATTTCCTTGTCTTCGGTCCTTACTTTAAACTCTATACAAAAGATGATGCCTTTATAGAGCAGCACTACATCAATTCGTTTACCAAGCCTTGGAATATCATACTCAAAAATGATTTGACCGTTCTTATCTTCCAGCTTGGATAACACATCCTGCATTATGGCGATCTCTTCTAACCATGCTTCTCTGGAAGTGGTTTGATCATTTCCATGGTAACCATTCATTATTGTCCCAAATATGGACATTTCATTTTCTCGTATGAAATTATTAAAACTATTATTGTAAAGACACCGAGGATGATTACTCATAAGTTCTTATCCCTTCAAACCAGTTTGTTACTAACTCTCGCCTTGTTTCAGTAATTTAATTACTACTCTATCAGCAGGTAACCAAGTGACACTATCCAATTCGTTTTTATGAAGCCACTTAGAAGCCTCGTGTTCTTTTAACTCTAAACCTCCGCTTTTCACCTTTGCTAAGAAACAATCCATACTTAGGTGAAATGTAGGATAATCGTACTCTATTGTAGTCAGTTTTTCTATTATAGCAATCTCGGTTGACAGTTCTTCCTGAATTTCCCGCTGCAAAGCGTTTTCTGCAGTTTCACCGGGTTCAATCTTTCCACCGGGGAACTCCCAATAGTCTTTCCACTCTCCATATCCGCGTTGTGTCGCGAAATAGCGATCACCATCGCAAATAACAGCAGCAGCTACTTTTACGATTTTAAGGCCTAGAGCCATTTGTCCACCTCAGTACTTCCCGTACGTCCTTACGGTGTCGAACAGGGCCACTACGTTTTCCTTCTTCTCGTGGCTGAGGCCGGAGCCGGTGGCGAATATGAAGCCGCCGCCGGGGGCGCAGATGTCCAGGAGGCGCTTGGCCTCGTCGCGCACCTGCTGGGGAGTGCCGAACTGCAGGAGGTTGTTGTTGAAGCTTCCGCCTATGCAGGCAACGTCCTTGAGCTTGGACTTGGCAAGCGCCATGTCCACCTCCTCAAAGTGGTAGAACACCTTGCCCGGGGTAACTTCAGTAAGGCAGTCCAGACGGGTGTTGTACCTGCCCTCGCAGAAGACGTTGGGCACCATGTCAGCCTTTATTATCTCCTCTATTATCATCTGCAGGTGCTTCCAGTAGAGCTTCTTGTAGTGCTCGTCGCCCATAAAGCCGTCTATGCCCTTGTGCAGCGCCATGAACACGTGCTTGCGTTTCATGCCGGGCATCTTGCCCATCTTCCTGATCATCTCAAGCTGCGGCTCTATGGTCTCCTCTATGAAGCGGTCTATGTCCTCCGGCCTTTCGTAGATGTCCTGCAGGGACAGTATGGTGCCTCTTAAATTGTCCGAATAGTTGTCGAACGGAACGGCCGCCCCGCCCTTGCGGAACACAGGATAGCCCATCTCGTAGACGGTCTCGTCCAGCTTTTTGGCGTTCTTTCTGAACTCCTGCGCAAGCTCATCTATCTTCCACAGGTCCTGCATCATGGCCTTGAACTCCGGGGTGGATACCTGGGCCGCAAGCCTTTGTATGGAGAACCTGCCCTCCTGGTGCAGCGTGGCAAGGGGCTCTAAGAGCTCCGAGTTTCTGGGGAGCTGCTTGCGCATGGTCCAGCCAGTGCGGTCCGAGAAGAACTCATCGAACTCGTCGTCCAAGAGCAGCGGATACTCTATGAACTGCTGTATGGAGTTGACGTCTATAATGTTGCCCGGCATTCCTGCCCAGCGCATGTTCTTGGGCTTTTCCAGCTCCAGTATAAGGCCCTCGCCCGCGTAGTTGGTGCCTGTGTTAAGTCCGCAGTCGGGATCGAACTCCTCCAGGTATTTTACTATGGCCTTGGTCATCTTCTCCAGGCTTATGTCGTAAATGACCTCCGCTACGGTGTAGCCCGCGTTTATCATGGGGAACAGCGCCGCGGAAGGCATCATCGGCACTCTGTCCGGTTCCTTAAGTGCTATGGCGGCCTCCACTCTTGCCACCTTTTCGTCGTAACGTTTCTGTGCCTGCGGTGTCATGTCAGGTACCTCCTCTCTGTGCTGTTTTTATATTAACATTCCCGGAGCGGATGCACAAGTGCCCGCGGCGCAGTTTGATCAGCCCTTTCAGCGGATAAAAACATCCCGCGCCTTGAAAAGCACGGGATGTTACATAATATAGATTATTGTAGACCTTGCGCTGACGGCTTACTTCTCGTTTGCCAGCATGGTCTTTCCGAGACCGCCCCACTTCTCCTGGAAGATCTCGGCCGGCATCTCCTTAAGATCCGGAGATACTGCGGGTCTGAAGCCCATCTTGGCTATGACGTCCTTCTCGGGATCGAGGCCGGGCGCCACCTCTATGAGGGTGAGCTTGTGGTCTATCAGCTTGAAGACCGCCTTCTCGGTTATGTACAGGACGCTCTGGGTATCCGGAGCATACTGGCCGGAGAAGGATATCTGCGTTACCTTGTCGATAAACTTCGGGAACTCGGTCTGGGTCTTCTTGTTGAAGCCGCAGAGAGTACCTACGAAGATAACGGTCTTGGTGGACGCGGTGATGTCTACGAATCCGCCGGGGCCGGTGACACGGCTGCCCATCCTGGAAACGTTGTTGTTTCCGTCCTTGTCTATCTCGCCTATGCCCAGGCAGGTGACGTCGAGGCCGCCGCCGGAGATCATGTCGAACATGTCGTTAGGAGTAAGGATGGCTTCCGGGTTGAACGCGGAGCCGAAGGACGGCAGAGCGGACGGAACGCCGCCTACCATACCGGACTCTGTGCTCATGATAATGTCGTTGGTAAAGCCTTCCTCGTTGATGACTCTTGCCATCTCAGCCGGCATGCCTACGCCGAGGTTTACTATGTTGCCCTTGCGGAGCTCCATTGCAGCTCTTCTGAGGATTATCTTTCTCTCGTCGAACGGAAGCGGCTGTATGGCGTTGAGCGGCTTTCTGATGTGTCCGGAGAAGGACGGCTCCCAGTAGTTGCCCTCTGCCTGCCAGCAGTGCTTGGGATCGTCGTCCCATACCACGTAGTCTACAAGGTTGCAGGGGATCTTTATGTCCTTGGGATTGAGGGTCTCCTTCTTGGCCAGGTACTCTACCTGTACTATTACGATACCGCCGCAGTGCTTGGCCGCGTTGGCTACCGCGAAGCCCTCATTTACAACGGATTCATGCTCGAAGGAGATGTTTCCGTTCTCGTCGGCTATGGTGCCTCTGAGTATCGCAACGTCTACCTTGAAGGACGGATAGAACAGATATTCCTCGCCCTCGAAGTTTATGAGCTTAACAACTTCGTCTCCGCACTGCCTTGCGGCCTCGTTCATCTTTCCGCCTTCAACACGCGGGTCTACGAAGGTTCCAAGACCGGTCTTGGTGATGAGTCCCGGACGGCCTGCGCCTATCTCTCTCCAGAGGTTGATGATAACGCCCTGGGGGAGGCAGAAGCTTGCCAGCTGGTTGGCGCGGATCTGGTCGCAGAGGGTGTAAGCGCTGGCTACGTGCGCGCTGGTCCACTTGGCTACAAGGCCGGGGCCTGCTTCGCCGAGACGGTTCATGCCGCGTACGCACTTGGTGGAGGGATCAGGATCCGGACCGTTGGGGTTCTTGCTCCTGTCCCAGCCTATGAACTGGTTGCCGTAGCCCCAGTCTCCCAGAGCCGAGCCCTGCTTGATGTTAAGGCCGCAGGGATGTCCTGTTTCCTTGAAGCTGTCTCTGATGGCACAGGCTACGCCTTCTGCCCATCCGGAAAGTCCCATTCCGGCAAAGCCTACTGTTGCGCCGTCCGGTATGAGTTTAGCAGCTTCCTGAGGGGTAATGAATTTTGCCATAAACTACCTCCATAAAAAAGCGGACGGTCCCACCCGCCCTTCCTTATAAGGAGTGCAACGTGGGACCGTCGATTATATTACTTATTCTTTACAGCCTTGAAGGACTCGATCATCTCGGGAACGACCTTGAAGAGGTCTCCTACGATACCGTAGTCTGCGATCTCGAAGATCGGAGCAGCATCGTTCTTGTTTACCGCGATGATGCACTCGGAATCCTGCATGCCTGCCTTGTGCTGGATGGCACCGGAGATACCGAGAGCGATGTAGATCTTCGGGTGAACGGTCTTACCGGTCTGACCTACCTGATGGTCGGCAGTTACATAACCGGCATCGACAGCGGCACGGGAAGCGCCTACTACGCCGCCGAGAACGTCAGCGAGCTCTTCTGCAAGAGCAACGCCCTTCTCAACGTCCTTGCCTATGCCCTTACCGACGGAGACGATTACGTCAGCGCCGATGAGGTCTACGAGCTTCCTGGTAGCCTTTACGACGTCCAGTACCTTGGTCTTGATGTCGGCCTCGGTGAGCTCGAACTTCGGATGCTCGACAACGATCTTGTCAGCGCCTGCCTGGTCGAACGGTCTCTTGGCCATAACGCCCGGACGGACGGTAGCCATTGCCGGCCTGAACCTGGGGCATACGATGGTGGCCATGAGGTGGCCGCCGAATGCCGGACGGGTCATCTTGAGGTTGCTGTTGACGTCGAAGAGCTTGGTCTCGAAGTTCATGTTGTCAACGTCCAGAGAGGAACCGGTCCTCAGGAAGTTGATGTAACCGTTGAGGTCTATGTCCAGGTGCGTGCAGTCCGCGCAGAGTCCGGTGTGGAGTCTGGCAGCGCAGCGGGGAGCGAGGTC
>JAEEGL015502271.1_pt1 | contig 11589 bp, 10 predicted proteins | sample 9134231 | NCBI WGS metagenome assembly JAEEGL01 (sample SAMN16246548, study PRJNA631951) | gut metagenome | biome: gut microbiome; feature: rumen; material: fiber-attached | host: Bos | place: Iran: Karaj | collected 2018-10 | reverse complement strand
GACTCCTGAACATACTTCTACCCATATGTATCCTTCTCATCGGGACCGGTGCATATGCCCAGCGCATTACTGACTCGGGATTCAGGACGATTGCGCATCTGAAGTCCGACGGGACCGTGCAGGACGCATCTTTCAAAGTATCAGGCTATTTCAAGAAGGACGGGTCGATACAGGACTCCTCCTTCAGGACAATCGGCTACCTGAAGGATAACGGTACTGTCCAGGACAGGTCATTCCGGACCATAGGTTACATCAAGTCTGACGGTACGGTCCAGGACTCCGGATTCAGGACAATCGGATATGTCCGCAAAGACGGGATCATCCAGGACGCTTCGTTCCGGACCATCGGCCACGCAGACGGCATCCCGCTGAAATGGGCCGCATACTTTTTCTTTTTCCAAAACTGATTGGGCCTGTGACATACAGAAATCTCACATCAAATGAAATATCCGCCCTGGAAGCAGCCGGCTGCAAGGCAAGGGACTGGTCACTTGTAAGTACATCGGCAACATCTCTGGATACATCCCGCTTCAGCTGTGTTAATTTCCTGGGCGTCACCCGCATTGGGTCTTTTGACAAGTACATACATCTCCCCGGAGATGTCATCAAGCCTGCCGGGATACGTAACGCCTCCCTAAACAATGTGACAGTGCAGGACAACTGCCTCATAGAAAACATATCCAACTATATCTCCAACTATGAGATCGGAGAAGAATCAATCATAGAAAACGTTGACTTGATCTACGTTGATGGCGAATGCAACTTTGGGAACGGAGTTGAAGTATCAGTAATGAATGAAACGGGCGGCCGCGAAGTCCGAATCCATGACAGGCTCAGCGCCCAGTTGGCATATATCCTCACCATATACCGTCATCGTCCTGAACTCGTTTCCCGCCTTAATGAAATTACTGAAAAATATGCCGCGGGCAAAAGAAGGCGCACCGGCATTATCGGGAGCCATGTCACAATACGTAACACACGTTATATCAACGGTGTCTGCATAGGAGACAATGCTGTAATAAGCGGTGCCAGCAGGCTGAGGAACGGCACGGTCGTCAGCAACGCCATCGCTCCGGTTTGCATAGGACATGGCGTCATCGCCGATGATTTCATCATATGCAGCGGCTCATCCATAGAAGACAACACAACCATAACCCGCTGTTTCATAGGACAGAGCTGTCATTTCGGGCATAGTTACAGTGCTACTGATTCCTTGTTTTTCTCTAATTGCCAGGGTGAGAACGGAGAAGCATGTGCAATCTTTGGCGGCCCGTTTACCGTAACCCATCACAAGAGTACTCTGCTGATTGCGGGCATGTTCTCATTCATGAATGCAGGGAGCGGTTCAAACCAAAGCAATCATATGTACAAGCTGGGGCCAATCCATCAGGGAATACTCGAACGCGGAGCCAAGACAGCCTCAGATTCCTATATCCTCTGGCCAGCACGTGTCGGTGCATTTTCACTGGTTATGGGACGGCACGTCACCCACTCGGACACTACAAACCTGCCATTCTCATATCTTATTGAACAGCAGAACACAACCTATCTTGCTCCAGGTGTCAACCTGCGGAGCGTAGGTACGATACGTGATGCACAGAAATGGCCTAAGAGGGACAGTAGAAAGGACCCTTACCGGCTTGACTGTGTAAATTACAATCTTCTGAGTCCTTTTACTATCCAGAAGATGATAAAGGGTATTAAACTGCTTCATAACCTTCAGTACTCCTCCGGAGAGTTATCTGACGAATATTCATACCATAGCACGAAAATCAAGAACAGTGCGCTGAAAAAAGGGCTGGAGCTTTACAGGACTGCAATCACTAAGTTCCTGGGGAATTCACTGATCAAACGGTTAGAACATCTTCCCGCAGGGGCATCAGACAAGGAGATACAAGCTGCACTTGTTCCTGATACGCCAATAGGGAAAGGCTACTGGGTAGACTTGAGCGGTATGATTGCTCCCAAATCCGTTATCGAGGATCTTATGGTTCAGATTGAAAACGGAGAAATTAATACCATAGACCAGATCAACTCATCCTTCGCAAAGACACATAGTAATTATTACACATATGAGTGGACATGGGCATATGGAGAATATAAGGACTTCTTCGGAATCGACCCCGAGACCATCACAGCTGACGAGGTCATATCAATCGTAGAGCAATGGAAAGAAGCCGTCATCGGACTTGACAAGATCATATATGAAGATGCCCGCAAGGAGTTCAACCTGGCATCAATGACTGGTTTCGGGGCAGACGGCACAAAAGAAGAAAAGGAAATGGACTTCGAACAGGTACGTGGTGATTTCGATTCAAACGCCTTCGTTACTGCTGTCGAAAATCACATCAAAACAAAGGAAGCGCTTGGAAATGAACTGATTGCCAGGCTATCTCGCCAATTGGATTGAATAGAGTATTATTTGTAACCAGAACACCCTGTGTATATGAAAAAGATAACCTTCGTCATTTCACTGTGCCTGCTATCACTGTCGGCCAGCGCACAGGAGTATATTTCTCAGCGTCCAGCTGAGCAGGACCGCCTTTTCCGCTCCGATGCTGTAGAAGCCAAGATACAGGAAGTCAGTGCAATGCTGACAAATCCGCGACTCGCGTGGATGTTCGCGAACTGCTATCCCAACACACTGGACACCACTGTCCACTTCGGGAAGGATGACGAAGGGAATCCACGTACATTCGTCTATACGGGCGACATCCATGCAATGTGGCTCCGTGATTCCGGAGCACAGGTATGGCCATATGTCCAACTCGCCAATGAGGACCCGCATCTGAAAGAAATGCTGGCAGGAGTGATCAACTGCCAGTTCAGTCTCATCGGGATCGATCCATATGCCAACGCTTTCAATGACGGTCCAACCGGAACCGGCTGGCAGAAAGACCGTACCAAGATGGATCCAAACCTCCATGAAAGGAAGTGGGAGATCGACTCCGACTGCTACCCTATCCGCCTGGCTTACCAGTACTGGAAGACAACCGGAGACACCTCGGTCTTCGGAGAAAAGTGGATCATCGCAATCACCAACATCCTTCAGACATTCCATGAGCAGCAGCGGAAGGAAGGTCACGGTCCCTACACTTTCCAACGTGAGACCACGGCCCAGCTGGACACGAAATCCAACGGCGGAAAAGGCAATCCAGTCAGGCCTGTCGGGCTCATCGCATCAGCGTTCCGCCCGTCAGACGACGCCACCACATTTGAATTTCTGATTCCTTCCAACTTCTTCGCTGTCACTTCTTTACGGAAAGCGGCCGAGATCCTTGAAGAAGTGAACGAGAACACTGCCCTGGCCCACGAATGCTGGTCACTGGCCAATGAAGTTGAAGGAGCCCTCAAGAAATACGCAACCTACAAGCATCCGAAATACGGCAACATCTATTCTTTCGAGGTGGACGGCTTCGGCAACAGGCTTCTAATGGATGACGCAAATGTCCCGAGCCTCCTGGCAATGGCCTATCTTGGAGATGTCGATTTGCGAGACCGCGTTTACCAGAACACCCGCCGCTTTGTCTGGAGCGAGGACAATCCCTATTTCTTCAAGGGAACCGTCGCCGAAGGGATTGGCGGACCTCACGTCGGATATGACATGATCTGGCCTATGAGCATAATGATGAAGGCTTTCACCTCCCGTAACGACGCCGAAATCAAGTGGTGCATCGAGACTCTGATGCGGACCGATGCCGGCACCGGCTTCATGCACGAATCCTTCCATAAGGACGACGCTACCAAGTTCACCCGCAAATGGTTCGCATGGCAGAACACCCTTTTCGGAGAGCTTATCCTGAAACTCATAGCCGACGGAAAGTTAGACCTGCTCAACAGCATTGAACAAAAGTAACATGGTAATCAACGTTTATTCGCAATACTTCAGAGCACAGGCGACTTTCTCCGGGGTCGAGCGCCGGGGTGCCCTGGTAATGCTCATTTCCGATTCAGAAGCAGGAATGATATCCTACAAGGCCGCGGTCTCATTCTTCCCCCACCGGGATGAGGAGGACTTCGCCGTGTCATATGACGCATATTTCGAAAAAGAACTTTACAATGCACCCGGACGCCGTTCCAAAAAGCGTGAAGCCGCAATTATGGAGTCATTCCGCAGCGTGATAGATGCAATAGCCTCGGAGCATGACGCCACTGTCGACTGGGAGCATCCGTTGAATGAAGCCAGGATGGGATAATGCTCCGCAGCCTTCATATCGGAATAGTGATCTTGTCTGTCGCATCAGCTTTGATGAATCCTGTCATGATGTCACGCAATACAGAACAACAGCAAATCAGGAAACCAGCCGTCGCAGGTTCATTCTACCCTTCTACCGCGAAGGAGATCCTGTCCATGTCCAAAGGATGGCTGCACACATCCGCCGACAGCCATATGCCTGCACCACAGGCCATCATCGTTCCACACGCGGGATATGTTTTCAGCGGAGAAGTGGCCGCTTCCGCTTTCAACCGCCTGCCCAAAGGAAAGGCCTACAAGAGAATCTTCCTCCTCGGCCCGAGCCACCGCGTCGGATTCGCCGGGGCAAGCGTTGACGTCATGTATCCATATGCAGAAACGCCTCTGGGACAGATTACTATAGATGTAAGTACCGGAAATGAACTCATCCGCAAAGGCGGTGGTGCATTCACTTTCAGGAACGATGCCCATGACAGGGAGCATTGCCTGGAAGTCCAGCTGCCTTTCCTTCAGATGGTAATGGATGAAGTCCCGCCGATAGTCCCGGTCATAATAGGCACTCAGCGTCCGGAGGTCCTGGAGCAGATCGCAGGCACATTGGAACAGTATTTCAACGAGGATAACCTGTTCATTATCAGTTCCGACTTCTCGCATTATCCTTCATATGAAGACGCGAAAAAATCCGACCTGTACCTTGCCGAGACAATTGTTACGGGAGGATTGGAAGACTTCCGGGAAGCTATCTCCGACATCCGCGGCAAAGGCTACACCGGACAGGATACCGCCGCCTGCGGAGCCTGCGCCATCTCCGTCCTCCTTTCCATGATGGACTCCCAGGGACGGGACAGTTTCCAGACGGAGCACCTGATGTACCGTAATTCAGGAGATTCCAGATACGGTGACAAATACCAGGTAGTCGGTTACAACTCTTTCGTCATTTCGCGGAAAGAGGACACCAGCCTTTTCCACTTTACGGATGAAGAGAAGGCTGGGATGATTGCAGCAGCGCGTTCTGCAATCCACTCGTACCTTGGCCTGGAATTTAAAGGCGATGACTCCCCTGTCGGAATCCTGAAAGAGAAAGGTTACGGAGTATTCGTCACCCTCAATCTTAACGGACATCTCAGGGGCTGTATCGGGCGGTTCACTTCCTCCTCAAGCCTCCATTCTACTATCAGGGAGATGGCCAGGAGCGCTGCCTTCTCCGATCCCCGTTTTCCTCCATTGTCCAGAAAGGAAGCACCTGAAGTAGAGATTGAAGTATCAGTCCTTTCTCCTCTGAAAAAGATAGATTCCATAGATGAATTCAAGCTCGGACGCGACGGCATTTTCATGATAAAAGGCTCCCGCCACGGGACCTTCCTCCCCCAGGTCGCTGAGGAGACCGGATGGAATACAGAGGAGTTCCTGGGACATTGCGCCCGGGATAAAGCCGGCATCGGCTATTACGGCTGGAAGGATGCCGAACTCTACACATACCAGACGGAGATAGTCAAGGAACAGGAACTGAATGGAGGCAAGATTCTATATTGAGACCGAAGGCGGGGTCCAATGCCTTCTCTGCCCTCACCACTGCCGTATCAAAGACGGAGGAAGGGGCATATGCCGGAGCCGGGAATGCCGCGGCGGGAAGCTGTACGCCCTTTCCTACGGAATGCTGTGCGCTGTTGCCATCGATCCCGTAGAGAAAAAGCCGTTGAACATGTTCATGCCCGGAACCGACTGCCTTTCATTGAGTTGCACAGGATGCAACCTTTCCTGCAGATGGTGCCAGAACAGCTCCATATCGCAAGTTGCTCCTGAGGAAGCTGAGTGCTCCTTCCTGTCTCCCGAGGAGGTAGTGGACATATGCCTGAGACGTGGTCTCCCATCTATTGCATACACATATACCGAGCCCTTCACATGGTGGGAGTATATGTATGACATCGCTGTTTCAGCCCACGGGAAGGGTCTGAAAAACATCCTCGTATCAGCAGGATATGTTGAAAAGGCTCCCCTGAATGAACTGCTCCCTTTCCTCGATGCAGCCAATATTGACATAAAGGCAATGGACGACTCTTTTTATCGGAAGTACTGCGGGGCATCCCTCGGCCCCGTGCTTGATAATATCATCGCAATGAAAGATGCAGGAGTCCACGTGGAGATAACGAACTTGCTTGTAACCGGTCTGAACGACAGCCAGGAGCAAGTGACCAGGCTTTGCAAATGGATGGTGGAAAACGGGCTTCAGGATGTTCCCCTCCATCTGAGCCGTTTTTTCCCAAGGTACAGGATGAGAGACTTGGAGCCGACCCCGAGGAAGTCTCTGATATCTGCAAAAGAGGCTGCCCACGCAGCTGGGATCAAAACAGTCTATCTCGGAAATATCTGAATTATCGACCGATGAAACTACGTCCAGCCATATTCTCAATAATTCTCGCAGCAGCGCTTCAGGTGTCCTGTTCCAGGACGGCAGTGCCGGACCTTTCAGCCATAAAGGAGCCGAGGATTATCATCGGAAACGACACTCTGGCATTCCGGGATCCTGCCGCAATTTACAATGACGGAGTATTCCACCTGTTCTTCTCAATGGTAAGGATCGAGGCAGACAGCATATTCAGTTATGTCGCCACTTCATCGAGCCGGAACTTAAGGGACTGGTCTGAACCCAGGATCCTCACAGCTAGGGACCAGAGCCTCAGCTACTCCAGTCCCGGAGACGTAATCCGCTTTGGAGATGAATGGGTCATATGCTTCCAGACCTATCCGAGGCCTGGATATGTAAGATCCGAGATGCCGAGATATGGTAATGAAAATGCGCGGCTATTCATTATGCGGAGCAGGGACCTCGAAAACTGGTCGAAGCCGGAACTGCTTAAGGTTAAGGGAGATATCCCGGAAGAGGAAATGGGCAGGATGATCGATCCGTACCTGGTCGAGGACAGGGACGAGCCTGGCAAATGGTGGTGTTTCTACAAGCAGAACGGGGTCAGCAGTTCATGGTCATATGACCTGATCAACTGGACATATGACAAGCACATCCCTGGTGGAGAGAACGTGTGCATACTCCGGGACGGGAACGGATACGTCATGTTCCATTCTCCCCAGAACGGCATAGGGATCAAACGGTCTTCCGACCTCAGGAACTGGAGTGACGTGGAGCCTCTGGTTACTCTCGGCCAGGACGGGTGGGAATGGGCGAAAGGCCGGATCACCGCCGGATTCGTCCTGGACTGCAGGGATGTCCCTTCGGTCAGTAAATACATAATGTTCTTCCACGGTTCCGGGCCTTTGAAGGAGACAGAAGGCGATTTTGACAAGAACAGCTCCATTGGAATAGCCTGGAGTGACGACCTGAGCTCATGGTCGTGGCCGGGAAAGAAATGATTATACAAACATGAAGAAAACGGATTCAAGACTGGAACGGATCTCCAGGATGGAGGCTGCCTACGATGAGGTAACCGGCATGATGGGCAAGATGGGTGAGGCGGTCAACACTCACAAAGACTTCAAAAGCAAATTTGAAGAGCTGAAGGAATATATGGATTCGGGACAATGGCAGAAGGATTATGAGGCCGATGAAGCCGGAAAGATCCCTGCATATGTAAAGAGAGGCGTCCTGTCCCAGGATGGTCTGTACGACCTTCTGCAAGACGTAGATGATGTCCTCGGGAAAACTCAGGAAGCCACTATGCCTGACTCCAAGATAGCCTCGGCAGAAGACATGGAACACGCCATCCGGCAAGCCGGGATCATCCCCTTTTTCACGAACGCAATTCCCGGTTATTCCATCCAGGAACTCACTGCCCCGGGGTTCTGGTTCGGGGGCGAAGAGGACTCTCTCGGTCCATGGGACTGGAAGATCCATTGCATACAGTGCGGCGACATCGCATATGGCAAATTCCTTTGCGGCGGGAAGGCCGCCTTCGCGACGATACCGCTGTACCGCGAACTGATGAACGTCCGACGCGCGGCATATGAGCCTGATGAGAATGGGCGGAAAGTCCTGGACCTCCTTGGCAGGCAGGGCACTGTGACCATGAGGGAAATCAGGACAATGCTGAAAGTAAAGAAGGCGGCAGCAGACACTGTGATAAGGAAACTTGAGCACCAGTGCAGGGTGGTGACGGGCGACATGCTAAGGGTATATAAAGGCCCAGAACTGAGCTACAAGGGCTGGCAGACTGCCTCTTTCTGCACTCCGGATGCGCTCTTTGAAGATGAAGGGATCACTCTTGACACCGGGCACTCCCCCGACGAGTCCCTGGAGATACTGATTGAACATATTTCCGGCCTCCTCCCAGGGAAAGCGACCCGGGAGCAGATCCTGAAAGTACTGAAGTAAACTTCTTTGCTCCCTGGATACATGGATGTCTCAAAGTACATAACTGACAGCAAGGAAGCGACTCTCCATCAATCCGGGGAGCCTGACAGTCCTCTGATAGTTTTCAACAACTTTTCCGGAGATGGATCAGACGTTGCCGAAGAGCTCGGGAAACTAAGTTCAAAGCCGTTTAATCTCCTGAGCATCAGCGGCCTGAAATGGGATGACGAAATGAGCCCATGGTTCTGCCCACCTGTCTTCAAGGGAGACACCCCATATGCCGGAGAAGCTGACAAATACCTCGATATCCTGACCCTGGAGATCCTCCCGAAGGCACTTGGGCTGATCCAGGGGAAACCGGCGCATATGGGCATAGCAGGCTATTCTCTCGCCGGCCTGTTTGCCATATATGCCCTTTACCGCACCGGCATATTCGACCGCGCCGCAAGCATGTCCGGATCGATGTGGTTCCCGGAATTCAAAGATTTCGCGACCAGCCGCCCGTTTGCCGGAAAACCGGAAAAAATATATCTTTCACTCGGAGACAAAGAATCCAGGACAAAGAATCCATATCTGGGTACTGTCCAGGAAAATACAGAGGCGCTGGCAGATCATTACCGGAGCATCGGGATCGATGTGACCTGGGAGCTCAATCCCGGCAATCATTTCGTTGACGCCACCCGGCGCTGTGCAAAAGGCATTTTATCAATTTTATAGCTTAATACCATGCGTAGAATCACCCTTGCAATTGCAGCATTATCAATGCTTTTGTCCTGTAACGGAAGACCTGATACGGCCCTTCTTGAGAAGGCGGGGCATAATGCGGAACAGGCCAACGAGGCATTCGCCAGGAGCCAGAAGTTCGTGGAAGGCTGGCTTTCGGTTGCCGATGAGCAGACTGGCCTCATACCCAGGAACCTGAGGGGAGATTTCTATTGGAATGCGCAGGATGCCGCTGCGGACAACTATCCGTTCATGGTAATCACCACGTTCTTCACAGACAAAGACCTCTACAATGGAAGGATGCTGGAAATGCTTGAGACTGAGACCAGACTGACATCCTGCCTGGGCGCATGTCCTGCGACATATGACCTGAGGACCCACGAATTGCAAGATAATCCGATCGATACGAGCAACGTCATATTCGGATCGGCGGAATATATGAAAGACGGCCTGATGCCGATTACCGAGATCCTCGGGAAGACCCCATGGACAGCCAGGATGATGTCAATCCTCGATGATCTCCACAAGCTTGTCACCGTAGCGAAAGACATCCGCGGAGAGTATTACGGGAACTCCCAGGTCATTGAAGTGAACGGGGATCTTCTCCAGGTCCTCTCCAGGGTTTACTGGATGACCGGTGATGAAAAGTATCTCGACTGGGCCATCGAAATCGGAGATTATTATCTTCTTGGCGACAAGAATCCGGCTGATTCAGACAGGATCAGGCTAAGGGACCACGGATGTGAGTTCATCCTTGGATTGTGCGAACTGTACGCGGCTGTCAACACCGCAAGGCCGGAAAAGAAAGCCCAGTACCAGAAGCCGCTCCATCACCTTCTGGACCGGGTGCTTGAAACCGGAAGGAACGAGCATGGATTGTTCTACGATGAGATCAACCCATCCACCGGAGAAGTCCTTAAAGAGCATCTCGCAGACACGTGGGGATACACTCTGGACGGCTATTACACAGTTTATTGCATAGACGGAACCGAGGAGTACAAAGACGCCATTTACAAGATCTTCGGCAATCTGAACCAGTTCTATCGGAATCATGATTGGGAAGGAAACATGGACGGCTACGCTGACGCCATTGAGAGTGCCCTGAACCTGTACAACAGGGAAAGGTCTGAAGAAGCCGCCAGCTGGATAGACAGCGAGATCAAGGTGATGTTTTCTTTCCAGCAGGACAATGGCATAATCCAGGAATGGCACGGTGACGGTAACTTTGCCAGGACAGCCATAATGTACGCCCTCTGGAAAACACAGGGGACCCATGTCACCCCCTGGAGGAAAGACGTGAAATGGGGTGCCGAGGAATACAAAGGCGGCATCCTTCTTTCTCTCTCCTCCGACCAGGATTGGAACGGGAAACTGTACTTTGACACCCAGAGGTACAAGGAAAACCTCAACCTGCCGTTTGACTGGGCCAGGATCAATCAGTTCCCCGAGTGGTTTACCATCGAAAGGGACAAGACATATGCAGTAACCGTCAACGGAAAGACCACTTCCTATTCTGGAGAAGAACTGGCTTCCGGGCTGGATCTCTCAATCCCCGGCGGTGAAAGCGCAGTGATTACAGTACGTAAGGCAAGAAGATAATCTTTCCCTCCAGCTCCCTACTTACAGGAGGTCATTGATGCTTTGTTCCATCTGCCCGGGATCGACAGTCGGTTCAAAGCGGGCCACTACGTTACCTTTCCTGTCGATGAGGAATTTGGTGAAGTTCCACTTGATATCGGGATTCGAGGCATAGTCCGGATTACCCCGGGAGAGCATCTTGTCCATGAACTGTCCCCTTTCACTGTCTCCGAAACCGGCGAAAGGTTTCTCGGCATAGAGCCACTTGAAGATCGGTATGGCATTCTCACCGTTAACTTCCACCTTGTCCATCAAAGGGAATGTAACACCGTAATTGAGGCGGCAGAATTCAGCTATCTCTTCATTGGTCCCTGGTTCCTGATGCCCGAACTGGTCGCACGGAAAACCTATGACTACCAGGCCTTTATCCTTGTATTTCTGATACAGGGCCTCGAGCCCGTCATACTGAGGTGTGAAGCCGCATTTGGAGGCTGTGTTAACGATCAGGAGGACTTTTCCCTTATAGGAGGAAAAGGCGACATCGTCACCGGAATTTGATACGGCTGTGAATCCGTACAGAGGCGAGGAGCCGGAACTGCATGATGTGAGGATGATGGCGAGCGCCGCAGCGACTAAAGGAAGGATCTTTTTCATATGATTCATAGGTTTGATTTACAAATATATGCATTATTCCACTTTTCTCCTTTATTTCATATCTTTGTGTCTGGACTGACATTTACACGTTCTGCTTCGAAGAATATTAAGCGATTTTGCATATGAAAAGAATGCT
>JAEEGL015475181.1_pt1 | contig 11589 bp, 9 predicted proteins | sample 9134231 | NCBI WGS metagenome assembly JAEEGL01 (sample SAMN16246548, study PRJNA631951) | gut metagenome | biome: gut microbiome; feature: rumen; material: fiber-attached | host: Bos | place: Iran: Karaj | collected 2018-10 | reverse complement strand
GCGGCAGGCGCAGCAGACGCTCGCTCTCTTTGGTGGTGTACTTATCCTCCCCGTGGAACCGGCCCAGCTTGAGGCCGGCGGGGGCGCTGTGCAGGGGCACATAGTGGAAGGTGGTGAAGATGCCCCGGGCTTTGAGCCTGGCGATGAGGGCGCTGCGGTCCTCCTGGTCCCGCATCTTGATGTAGAACATGTGGGCGTTGTGCCGGCACTCCTTCGGGATCACGGGCAGGGAGATCCTGCCGCTGTCCGCCAGGGGCCTGAGGCCCTCCCAATAATGGTTCCAGGTCTTCATCCGGTCATTAAAGATCGTGTCCACGTTCTCCAGCTGGCCGTAGAGGTAGGCCGCGTTCAATTCACTGGGCAGATAGCTGGAACCCGCCGCCACCCAGGTGTACTTGTCGATCTCGCCCCGGAAGAAGCGGCTGCGGTTGGTGCCCTTCTCCCGGATGATCTCCGCGTCCCCGATATTCTTTTCGTCCCGGATGAGGATCGCGCCGCCCTCGCCCATGGAGTAGTTCTTGGTCTCGTGGAAGGAGTAGCACCCGTAGTCCCCGAAGGTGCCCAGAGCCTTATCCTTATACCAGGCGGTGACGCCCTGGGCCGCGTCCTCCACCACCATGAGGCCGTGCCGCTTCGCGATGTCCATGATGGTGTCCATCTCGCACCCCACGCCGGCGTAGTGCACCGGGGCGATCACTTTGGTGCGCGGCGTGATGGCGTCCTCGATCAGGGTCTCATCGATGTTCATGGTGTCCGGCCGGATATCCACGAACACCGCCGTGGCGCCCCGCAGCACGAAGGCGTCCGCCGTGGACACGAAGGTGTAGCTGGGCAGGATCACCTCATCCCCCGGCCCCACTTTGCACAAAAGCGCCGCCATCTCCAGGGCGTGGGTGCAGGACGTGGTCAGGAGCGCCTTCTTCGTGCCGGTGTGCTCCTCGAACCAGGCGTTGCATTTTTTCGTATAGGCCCCGTCCCCGCAGATCTTGTGGGACTCCACGGCGGCCTTGATGTGGTCCATCTCGATGCCCAGGCAGGGCGGCCTGTTGAATGGGATCATTTTATGCTCCTCTCCCGCGCTTTTAAAGCGCCGGCTGAATTCTTCCTTCGCCTGCCCGCTTTTCCTCAGCGGGCCGCAGGCCCATTATAGCCTTATCTCTCCGGGCGTGTCAAACCGGCCTTGATCTCCTCCAGCCGGTCCAGCACCGCTTCCGTGGGGCTCTCATTGAACAGCGCGACATGCTCCCGGATCAGCGCGGGGTCAAGGTCCCACCACCTGATCCTGAGCAGCCGCTCGATCGTCCTGTCGTCAAACCGCGCCCGGATGATCCTCGCCGGCGTCCCCGCCACGACGGTGTAGGGCTCTACGTCATGAGTGACCACGGCATTGGCGCCCACCACGGCCCCGTCCCCCACGGTGACGCCCCGCTTGACCACACTGCCGGCGCCCATCCACACGTCATTGCCGATGACGCAGTCGTCCGCGAAGCGGTCATAGAGGGGCGCGCCCTCCCCGACCATGTCAAAGGCGGGATGGTAAAGAAACGAATGAGTGGTCACCTTGGAGTAATCGTGATCGGCGCCCCCGATGGTCACGTTCCACGAGATGGAGGAGAACCGGCCGATCTCGGCGGATATCATCATGAAATTCTTGCCCGCGTAGGAATAATCCCCGATCACGGAATCCCGTACCATGGAGAACCGGTTCACCTGGGAATACGCCTTCATCGTGGCGCCCAGCAGCACGGAGTACTCCCCTACCACCACATGGTCCGCGACCGAGGAATTCTCGATCCGGCAGTTTTTATAGATCTTCGTCCCATTCTCATCAACGGTCGACCGGCTGATATAGACCGGTTCCTGGATCATATCCATCGCTCCTTCCGGTTCATTCCCGTTCCATGCCCGTTTCAGTCAAGCGTCTTCACGTTCAGCACCGAGTCCGTCTCCGGGTGGTAGATCACGAGAGTCACCGCGTGATCCTTCCACCGGTAACCGATCGCGCCGAAGTCGGCTCCGCCGCCGTCCTTCCCGGCCGTGAGGGTGTAGCGCCTTACGCCGGCCGTGACCTCAAGGGCCGCCTTTTCCCCGTCGGAGGCCTGGAGCACCGTGCCGTCGGGCAGCAGCGCGCCGGCAAAATACGCCCCCTGATCCACGGCGAAGCCGGCCTGTTTCAATATCCCCGCGCGTTTGACGTCCCCGCTCTTTTCCGCCCCGGCCCTGTCATACAGCAGGATCACGTCGCAGCCGTCCCTTGCCGCCGCCGCGAGGAGCTTTTCCAGATCGTCCATACCGGCGTAATTCGTATCCGTCACGCAGTTGACCGCGGACCAGTCAAAGCGCCGGGTATCCGCCACCGCGTTTTTCGACCGGCTGTAGACGAACACGACCATGCCCTTGGGCCGCTTGTCGTACGCCACGGCGCCGACCCTGATATCCACCGTGTATTTGCCGCCGGCCTTGCTGAGCACGTCCACTGGGATCCCGTCGATCTCAAGACTTGTTTGGATCTCGCCCGACTTATCGCCGATCTCGTTGTAAACGACCCGGCCGCCGTCCAGCACGGCGATGTACGGCCGGTCCGTCTCCCCCTTGAGCGGGATCAGGCCCATGGCTGTCATCTGATCGTTGACCGGGCCCGGCAGATAGCGGGCCGCGTCCTTGCTCACCGCGATCACGGAGATGAAGTCATCGTTCTCCAGCTTTTTAAGGTACTCCGCGGGCTTGCGGGCCAGGCCCTCGAAGGGGGACGGGTCCCCCGTGTACCGGACGAACCGGCTGCCCGTGTAATCGTAGTACAGGCCCTGTTCAAGATCCTCATCCGCCGGACGGCTCTCCGGATACCGGATCCGGTAAATGAACAGGCCCTCGCCCGCCGTGCCCTCCGGGGACAGGCACACGGCGCCGTGTTCCGTCTTCTGCCAGTTGTAGAGCAGGGCCAGGGAGCCCTTGCTCTGTTTTTTGCCCTCCGCCAGCGACTTTACGTCGGTGGCCGAGACCAGGTATACGTTGTCCCGCCGCAGGGTGCTTCCGCTGAGCTCTTCCAGCCCGTTGACCTCCAGCTGACGCCGGAAGCAGGCCGAATGGAAGCTCGATCCGCCCCAGATGAACAGGTTGGCGGGCTTCTCCCCGGGGCAGATGGGCGCCGGGCTCTTCATGGAGGTGGTGTTGATCCGGATATAGACGCTGTCCGGGTCATGGATCACATGGTCATACAGCGCCTGTTCCGCCGCCGCGTCCTTTTTGATGCCCTCCCGGTCCACATTGATCAGGGAAACATAAGTGCCCTGGATCGCGCCGGGCACCATCAACGCGGCGGTGAGGATCACGATGACGAGAGCGCGTGTCCTCCCGGTGGTCCCGCCGGCACATTTCAGCATCAGATACACGCTGATCACCGCCAGGGGCAGGAAGCAGATGACCAGTGACCGGTAGTTCGCCCGGCCGCCGTAGAGCTGATAGAACACCAGGACGGCGGTGCCCAGGAAGGCGATCACCTCCGTGAGGATCGACCCCCGGTCCCGGGAAAGGACGGTCATGATGAGCGCGCCGGCGGCGGCGATGAGGCACACGAGAAGGGTATACAGGGTCCTCTCGTCACTGACCGCCGCGTTCCACCGCTCCGCGAGCGTCGCCATATCAAAGGTCCGGGCTTCCTTGGCGCTCTCCCTGACCGCCGCGGCGAAGGTCTCCGCCGTGATCTCCTCGGGCAGGAAGCACCAGGAGGAGGCCAGCCGGTACACCGATTCGGACCACCCCAGCTTTTCATAGAGCTGGGGGTTCTCCCCGTAGGTATCCTTCGGGTAATCCATGAACCGGGATCTCGCTCCGTTGAAGGCGGCGAATCCCGGCCCCTGGATGCCGGCCTGGATCGCCTGATTGCCCCGGATGAGCCCGATGAGCAGCACGAAAAAGAGCGCGGCCAGCCCCAGGAACCGCAGGAACCGCCGGAGCAGGGAGATATCCAGATCGATGTGCGCGTAAAACAGCGCCACCAGCATATAGCAGTAAGCCACGATCCCGCTGTCCCGCCGGTGGCAGACCGAAAGCGCGAACAGGACCGCCGCCGTGATCAGATACCTGCGCTTCCTGTCGGCGTCCCGGCCCGCGATCACCAGCATCACCGCCGCCAGGCCGGCGATCCCGCCCACCACCGTGAAGGTGACATTGGAAAAGGAATACAGGAAGAACGCCGCGTCCAGGATGACGGCGAAGACCGAGCCGAGCAAGTACTGCAGCCCGGTGCGCCTGACGATACGGGCAATGGAATAATGCACGGCCACTAGGCCCGCGAACACCAGGCACAGGCTGTACACATGCCACCACTGGACGGACGGGAGGATGCCGTAGAGCCAGGAGATGGGATAAGTGATGAACACGCTGGTGAACTGATGGACCGGGAAAGGCGCGCCCGTCAGGTTGCCCGAGAGCGTGTTCTGGATGCTGTAGTCGTCATTGGTCATGTACTGCATGCCGCCGAAGAGCAGGCACATAAGCAGGCACACGCACGCCAGAACAGGCGGCCAGGCCCTTTCGGCCGCGCGGACAAAAGCGCTCTTTGGCAGGGGCCTTTCGCGCCCGGGCCGAGGCATGGCCGCGTGTGACGGCTTTTTCAGTGTGTTCATCCCCATAACGCTCCTCACCCGCTCACAGCGCCGACAGGACGATCCCCGCGACGATGATCCCGATCCCCAGGGCCTTCTTCCTGCCGATCTTCTCCTTCAGGACGAAGTAGCTGAGCAGCACCACGAACACCTGCCCCATCGCCTGCCACAGGGGCGACAGGGAAAGGGGCAGGCGCCTCAGGGCGATCACCGAAAACACCGTGGACAGGCCGAAAAGAAAGTAAGCGAAGATCACCCTGACATTCAGGTAGGACTTCAGGACCGACGTGTATTTCCTGCCGGCCGCCTTTTTCAGGATCACCTGCGAGATGTCCGCGATCAGCACCGAGGAAAGCGCCAGCAGATAGAACGGCCACAACGGTTCAGTCATCCGCCGTCACCACCCTGTGCACACCGTAACAGATGACCGCCGCGCCCAGCACCTGGTTCCACCTGAGGGTCTCCCCGAAGATGAGCGCGCCCCAGACGAGGCTCCATATCATCGCCACGGCCCGGTTGCTGTAGGCCACCGACAGATCGTTCTTTTTCAGGATCAGCTGCCACAATACGGCGTAAATGAACAGCACCGCGAAGGAGCAGCCCCAGAACAGGAAAAACCGGAAGGACAGGGCCGCCTGCTGCGCCGCGAATTTCTGGAACACCCCGCAGAAGGAATAGATAAGGACCGCCGCCTGGATCAAGGCGATATGGCCGATGCTGGTTTTATCTCCGCTCATTCCGGCTCCTTCCTGGATGAGATAAAAACGGTACGCCTTTTTCCCGGCGCTCACTCGACCTCGATGCGGATATTGGCCATCGCCCTCTCGAGGGTCCTCCGGGCCTCCTCCACGGTGGCGCCGGTGGTGATCACCTGGCCGATCCGGTGGGGCCCGATGGAGAACGCGGTCACACGGTCGCCCGGCCGGTGATCGAAGGAGATATCGAAAATGTCCTCCGAGGGCGCGTTGGAGTTGGTGATGGAGACGATCGTGCCGGTCTTCCCGCTCATCAGCAGGTGGCTGGCGTTGGGCACGCGCGAAATATTCACCGGGGCGAAGTCCACCTTTTCCCCCAGGGCGACGCGGATCATTTTCTCATAGTAATCATAGCCGAAATACAGACTGACCAGCTCGCCCAGGCAGGTCCCGCCGCCCCGCGCGCCGATCTCCAGGATGTAGACCGTGTCCCCGCAGAGCATGAAGTCCACATTGACGGCGCAGTTGTCGAGCTTCATGGCCCTGACGGCCTTCTCAAGCTGCTCGAAGGACTTTTTCTCCATCTCCGGGGTGCCGTAGGGAGCGTAGTGCCCCACCGGCACGCCGGTGGCGCCCTCAAAGATATACTTGCCGTTGAGCAGCATGAACTCCAGCTTCCCGTCCTGCACGAAGGCCTCGGCGCCGTACTCCTCACCGTCCAGGTGCTCCTCGATCAGGTACTCATCGCTGCGGGTGACCGCCTTCACGCTCCCGATGGCCTTATCGATCCCCTCCGGGCCGTCCACCCGGGTGATCCCACGGCTCCCGGAGGAATCGATCGCCTTGAACACCACGGGATACCCGATCGAACCGCAGATCCGCTCCACCCCTTCGATGGGCGTCTTCAAAAGCACATGCCTGAACCGCGCGGTATTGACGCCGTGCTCCGCGTACACGTCCTTCATCAGCGCTTTCCTGCCGGCGATGGTGCTGCCCTCGATCTTCAGGCCCTTCAGGCCCAGGGCCTCGTTCACCACGCCCACGGTGTGGATGCACACATCCGTGCCGGTGGTGACGATCCCCGAGATCCCCTCCCGTTTCGCGATGGCCAGCACCGCTTCCGCGTCGGCCGTGTCCTGACAGATCACCTGATCCGCCAGGGCGAAGCCGGGATAGTCCCCCGGGATCGACATCACGATCGTATGCAGGCCCATTTTCCGGGCCGCCTTGATCAGCGGTACCTGATAGACCCCCGCTCCCAGGATCATGATCTTTTTCATAGTCTTCCCCATCAGTCTTTTATGGCCGCATTGTCATCGGGGCCGCCGTCCGGCTTCTTTTTCTGCCTGACGCTCTTCACCACATACTGCGGCGTGTCGGACTCCCCGCGGTACAGCCGGCCGATGTACATCCCCACGATCCCGATGGCCACCAGGTTCAAGCCGGTGAGGAAGCAGATCCCCACGAACAGCGACAGCCATCCCAGGAGCATCTCCGGATGCAGAAGCTTCCGGATCAGCATGATGATGCCCATCAGAAAGCTGAGCCCGGCGATGATCAGGCCCGCGTTGGTCACCAGGTTCAGCGGCACCATCGAAAAGCTGAAGATATTGCTGTAGAGCTGCACCAGCTTTTTGAAGGTGTATCCGGACCGGCCGGTCTCCCGCGCGCGGTGCCGGACGGGCACGGTGGCGATATTGCTGGTGACCCTGAGCAGCACGCCCTGCAGGTGCACGTTCGGGTAGGTAAAGCGCACGGCGTAGTCCCGCACATATTTTCTGGCGATCCAGAAACTGGATGTCCTGAGCCAGTCCGGCTTGTTCAGGAGCACCTTGACGGTCCAGTGGTTCAGCGCGCTGCCCAGCCGCCGGAACGCGTTCTCCTTCTTGACCACGTAGTGCCCGTAGACCAGGTCGTAGCCTTCCTCCAGTTTGTCGATGAGGTACTTCAGCTGGCTCGGATCGGTCTGCCCGTCGTCGTCCATGGAGATGAAGAAGTCCCCGTCCGCGTAATTGAGGCCCGCCATGGTGGCGTTGTTCTGGCCGAAATTCTTTCCCAGGTCGACCACCCTGATATAGTCGAACTCGTCCGCGAGCCGATCAAGCTCCCGGATCGTCGCGCCCCCGTCGGGAGAGCAGTCGTTCACCAGGACGAACTCAAAGTCGTCGATGCCCAGCTTGTGAAGCTCTTCCACCGTCTGGGACACCACATGCGCGATGGTCTTTGAGGATTGATAGCACGGGATAACGATACTGTATTTCGACATACGGTCAACGCCCTTCGCGATCCAAACCGGATCCATGATAAAAAAGCCGCGGGAACCAAAGGATATCCGCCGAACGTGGACATGGATACCCATTATCAAAGCCCATTATACCGTATGTGCTCCCGTTCACGCAAGCAGAACCGCCATTTAAAAGGGGCTGTTGCACAAGCAACAGCCCCTCTGAAATATCCCGTTACTGTTCGCTTCAACGGTTGCCGTACATCTGCTCGTAATAGAGCCGGTACTCGCCGCTGATGATGGGCTTCCACCAGGCTTCGTTGTCAAGGTACCACTTTATGGTCTTTTTGATGCCGTCGGCGAACTTCGTCTCCGGCAGCCAGCCCAGCTCGGTGTGGATCTTTTTCGGGTCGATGGCGTAGCGCAGGTCGTGGCCCTTCCGGTCCGTCACGTAGGTGATCAGGCTCTCGGGCTTGTTCAGCGCTTCGCAGATCATGCGCACGATGGCGATGTTGGTCATCTCGTTGTGCCCGCCGATATTGTACACCTCGCCCACGCGGCCCTTTCTCATCACCAGGTCGATGGCCCGGCAGTGGTCCTCCACGTAGAGCCAGTCCCGCACGTTCTCCCCCGTGCCGTACACGGGCAGGGGCTTGTCCTGGGTGGCGTTGGCGATCATCAGGGGGATCAGCTTCTCCGGGAACTGGTAGGGGCCGTAGTTGTTGCTGCAGCGGCTGATGGACACCGGCAGGCCGAAGGTGCGGTGATAGGCCAGGGCCAGCAGGTCCGCGCTGGCCTTGGAGGAGGAATAGGGCGAGGAGGTGTGGATGGGCGTTTCCTCGGTAAAGAACAGGTCCGGCCTGTCCAGGGGCAGGTCGCCGTACACCTCGTCGGTGGACACCTGGTGAAAGCGGGTAACGCCCACGGCGCGGCTGGCGTCCATCAGCACCGCGGTGCCCATGATGTTGGTCTCAAGGAACACGCCGGGATTCTCGATGGAGCGGTCCACATGGCTCTCCGCGGCGAAGTTCACCACGATGTCCGGCCTGACCTCCTTGAAGAGGGCCATGATGCCTTCCCGGTCGCAGATGTCCAGGCGGCAGAAGCGGAACCGGGGATCGTCCATCACCGGCTTCAAGGTGCTCAGGTTGCCGGCGTAGGTCAGCTTGTCCACGCAGATGACCTGATCGTCCGGATAGTGATCCAACAGGTAGAAGATGAAATTGGAGCCGATAAAGCCCGCGCCGCCGGTCACGAGGATCTTCATGAGATATCCCTCCCGTACTTACTTGATGAACAGGTTGTCATACACGGCGCGCAGGTGCTTGCCGTAGGCGGATTTGCCGTATTTGTCCGCGCATTTCAGGAGCTGCTCCCCGTCGATCCACCGCATCCGGTAGGACACTTCCTCGATGGAGGAGATCATCATGTTCTGCGCCTTCTGGGTCAGGCGCACGAATTCCGCCGCCTCGATGAGGCTCTCCACCGTGCCCGTGTCGAACCAGGTGAAGCCGCGGCCCAGGATCTCCACCTGCAGGGTGCCCGCGTGCAGGTACATCTCGTTGAGCGTGGTGATCTCAAGCTCGCCCCTGGCGGAGGGCTTTACCTGATCGGCCATGTCGCTCACCCCGGCGGGGTAGAAATACAGCCCCGTCACCGCGTAGTGGGACTTGGGGTTTTTCGGCTTCTCCTCGATGGTCTCGGCTTTGCCGTTCTTATCGAAGGACACCACGCCGAAGCGCTCCGGGTCCTCCACATAATAACCGAACACCGTGGCCAGGCCGTTCTGCGCGGCCTTCGAGGCGTTGATCAGCTTGTAGCCGAAGCCGTTGCCGTAGTAGATATTGTCCCCCAGGATCATGGCGCAGGCGTCGTCCCCGATGAATTCCCGCCCGATGGTGAAGGCCTGGGCCAGCCCCTCCGGCTTGGGCTGCACCGCGTAGCTCAAATCGATGCCGAACTCGGCGCCGTCCCCCAGCAGGGCCTTGAACCGGTCGCTCTCCTCCGGGGTGGTGATGATCAGGATGTCCCTGATCCCCGCCAGCATCAGGGTGGACAGGGGGTAATAGATCATGGGCTTGTCGTACACGGGCAGCAGCTGCTTGCTGGTGACCAGCGTCAGCGGATAGAGCCTGGTGCCGGAGCCTCCGGCAAGGATGATCCCTTTCATGATCCACCTCTCAAAACAGTGATTTTTTTCCTTGTTCTTATTTAATCATGTTTTAAATAAAAAAGCAAGGATAGTCTGCTCCGAATTTTACCAGGCCGAATCCTTGTCTGTTTCTATTGAGTATGTGCGCAGCGGGCATCTCCGCGGCACGGCTGAAATGATGGGTCAAAAAGGACCGTCCCCGACAGTTCATGAATGAGGGTCCGCGCTGTGATTCTTTAATAAATCAGCTCGAAACCGACCGTACAATCTGGAAAGCACTGCTCAGCGGTATGTTTGACTAGATATCGCTGATTTGTTCCGCGGTTCCCTAACAGTGAAAGAAAGAAGGTTCATGCTCCCGCATCCACAGGTCCTCGGGAAACGCGAAAGCTTTCTTTGTCCGCACAAGATCCATCAATTCGTCACGGGTCGCGTTTTCGATCTCCTCCGTGCTGAATACAACGTAGAACTCTCCATGACCAAATGTCATGATACTCGTATGGAGCCGGTCTCTGGGGATCGAACTTGTACAACAGCCATTGATATAAAACATGACGCAGTCCGGGTCTGTCCGCAGTTCGGTACCATCGACGAACAAGCCGAGCTTACTGCGATCCCGACTGATGACAGCCGGTTTCCAAACAGATACAATACCAGAAATCAGCCACCCTGCCAATGAACCCAGGAACACCAGCAAGCCGGTGCCGATGTTCATATACTTTCTGTCCGGCATCAGAGAAGGAAGTGTATATATATGCGTTTTACTGTTTAGCGAAGATGATTTTGTACCAGTCATTTTAGTAATACACCTCTTAATCAATTAATATTTGAGTTGCTAATCACTAACGCTCGAATATGTATTGAACGCCATAATCTATCAGCTTATCGTTGATTTTATTCACAATCTCTTTTTTTTGGGTGATGGCTGATTTCTGTAAGGCTTTCGGGTAATAAGGCTTTCGAGGACGGTTCTTTTTGTCACCTGGCCTTCCATGCCATATGATCCCTGTGTAAAGTGCAGTATATCATCATGTGAAACCCCCGGACGCTCACTTGCATATGCCCCACCATCGCTCACTTTCCATGGCTGCCTTGCCATATCATCATCCCTCAGATCGTTAAGGGGAGTAAATCATGTTTGAGGAGATGTGTCGATCAGATCCGTCCCCGACAGTTTCTCACAATAATGATTTGATCTTTGCCCTTATTTGATCATGTTCCAAATAAAAAAGCAAGGATATTCCTATCCCTGCCATTATAAACGGTAGGCGCGGGCCCCGTCAAGGCGCGCTCAGAACCTGCGCAGCCTTAGCCTGACCGTTTTCAGTATATCCCGATCTCCGCCGCCTGGGCGCCGCCGGTCCTCGAGGAGGTGTTGAGGGTGAAATTAAGCTGCACGAAGGAGGCCTGCACGGGTTCAAAGTCGATGCGGATCCGGTTGCCCGTGGCCGCGTCGAACTGGTACTTGTCCGCGGGGGCCGCCTCGGTGAAGTTCTCCCCGTCAAGGCTCACGAGCACCGCGATCTCCTGGATGCGGGGCTCCCAGATGGAGGAGGGGTTGAGGCAAACGGCCACGCAGGAGACGGTCCTCTCCTGCCCTAAGTCAAAGGTGATGGGAGCGGGGAAGCCTTTGGACTCCCAGTAGGTGTCGGTCTTGCCGTCGTTCACGTTTTTATCCACGTACACGTCCGTGTGGGCGCCGGAAATGACGGGCACATTGAGGGCGAAGTTCTCGGTATCCGGCAGGGGGATGAAGTCCGCCGCCGGGTCCGGAAAGCAGGGGGGGCGCTGGGCTTCGGTCTGATCCGGCGCTTCCACCACGGTCACCACCGTGTCGGGATCCGCGCCCTCGGCAAAGCCGGGCAGGGCGATGAGGCACAGGGCCGAAAGGGCCAGGATGATGATCATTCTCAT
>JAEEGL014748183.1_pt1 | contig 11589 bp, 7 predicted proteins | sample 9134231 | NCBI WGS metagenome assembly JAEEGL01 (sample SAMN16246548, study PRJNA631951) | gut metagenome | biome: gut microbiome; feature: rumen; material: fiber-attached | host: Bos | place: Iran: Karaj | collected 2018-10 | reverse complement strand
CTGAAGAATCAACCGGGTGCTCCTTACCATCGACGAGGGTGACTCCGATGTCAACCATCGGATAGCCGGCGAGGAAGCCTTCCTCCATCTGGTCATGAAGGCCTTTCTCGATTCCGGGGACATAGCCCTTGGAGACCGAACCGCCCTTGACGACGTTCTCGAAGGTGTAGTACTGACCACGCTCTGTCGGTGCGATCTCAATGAGGACCTTACCGTACTGTCCGTGTCCACCAGACTGCTTCTTGTGGGCATACTCGACGATTCCGCTCTTCTTTGTGATGGTCTCGCGATAGGCGACACGCGGAAGCTTGGTGTTGATCTGGATCTTCTGCTTCTCCTTGATCTTGTCGAGGATCATTCCGATGTGCAGCTCTCCCATTCCGGAGACTGTGGTCTGCTTTGTCTCCTCGTTGTAGCCGACCTGGAATGTCAGATCCTCTTCGGTGATCTTGTGCAGTGAATCGTTCATCTTGTCCTCTGACTTCTTGTCAGCGGCGGAGATTGCGAGAGAGTAGATCGGGTTAGGCAGTCTGAGCGGCTTGAAGGTGAACTTCTGATCAGGTCCGGAGACGAGTGTGCAGTTTGTGGCTGCAACGTTGCTCTTTGCGATGATTCCGATGTCACCGGCAACAAGGGCGTCAGTCTCGATGAGCTTCTTTCCGACTGCTCTGTAGACCTTGCCCGGCTTCTCCTTCTTTCCGAGCTCCGGATTGAAGATGTCGCTTTCGCCTGTGAGTTTGCCTGTGATCACCTTGATGTAGGAAAGCTTACCGGAGAACTGGTCGATAGCTGTCTTGAAGCAGAATGCTGCAAGAGGACCGTCACCGACTGTGAGCTTCTCTTCGCTTCCGTCTTCCTTGACGATGTCGTCCTGAGCTCCCTCTGGGGAAGGTGCGATATCGGCGATGAAGTCGAGGAGGTTGGTGATTCCTGAGTTGTTTGCTGTGCTTCCGCAGAAGACCGGGACGAGAACGTTGTTCTTGAGTCCTTCCTTGAGACCCTCGTGGATCTCCTCAGGCTCAAGAGTCATCTCCTCGAGGTACTTTTCCATCAGCTCCTCGGTTCCCTCGGCTGCTGCCTCGATCAGGGTCTCACGATACTGCTCGACCTCGTCGTTGTACTCTGCAGGAATCTCTCCGACTGTCTCTTTCTGACCAGCCTTGAAGAAATAGGCCTTGTTCTCGATGAGGTTGATGACGCCCTTGAAGGATGTTCCGTTGCCCATTGGAATTGCAACAGGGACGAATGTTGTCTTGAACTCTTCCTTCAGGTGGCTGAAAGTTGCACCGTAGTCGACTCTCTCACGCTCCATCTTGTTCAAAAAGACGATTCTCGGCTTCTGGCGCTGGTTGAGGTTTCTCCAGAGCTTGATTGTCTCGATCTGTGCACCATCACGTGCGTCAACGACCATGAGGGCGGATTCTCATGTTCTGAATCCACATGTGACCTCTCCGACGAAGTCTGCGGTACCCGGTGTGTCGATGAAGTTGATCGACTTGCCTTCCCATGCGACGTTTGCAAGTGCAGCATGGATTGAGATCTTTCTTGCGATCTCCTCTTCGGTGTAGTCACTGGTTGTCTTTCCGGACTCGACCGTCTCAGGTCTTGAAATCACATTGCTGTAGTACAGGAACTGCTCGAAAAGAGAAGTCTTTCCGGTTCCGTTGTGGCCAGCAATGGCGACGTTTCTGATGTCTTTCGTTGAAAGAGCCATAATTCCCTCCTAGAACGTTGGCAATATATGCATTTTGTTTGAAAACATGTTCAAAGGATGCCCAAAGGTGGGCAACCTTACACATTGTATAATATTAGAGGAGAAAATAAAAGATTAATTGGCCCAAAAGAGCCTTATTAATGCAACTGATTTCAGTGGAAGAAATTACCTGTCGCTTTTCGGTGCGTAGTGGCTGAACTCCATGCTGAACGTGCCTCTGCCTTGGGTCGAGGAGCGAAGGGCTGTGGAGTATCCGAACAGATGTGAAAGCGGAGCCTGGGCGATAATGTGGTCTGCCGCAGGTCTGCTCTCCATGCTGGAAACCAATCCTCCGCGCTGGGTAAGGCTGCTGATTGTGTCTCCCACATACTGTGAAGGAACAACCAGAGTCACATCCATGATCGGTTCCATCAGAACCGGTCCGGCTTCCTGGGCGGCAGCGTCGAAGCACATGGCGGCGCAAGCCTCAAAGGCGAACTCCGTTGCAGTCAGCTCGTTGTACTTGACGTCAGTGAGCTCGACCTTCATGTCGCAGACCTCGTAGCCGTACTTGATTCCGCTTCTGAAGGAGTTCTCTACGCCACGCTGGATGGCATCGAAGAAGTTCTGAGGCATGATCTTGGTTGAGACGAGGTTCTCGTAGCTGTTTCCGCTCTTTGCGCTCTGTGGTGTGAGTCTGAGAGTGACGGTTGCGCTGTTCTCCTTTCCTGCAAGCACCTTGCTGAAGGTGAAGGACTTCTCGACTGTGCTTGTGATGCTCTCGCGGTAGGTGACCTGAGGCTTACCGATGTTGCAGTTGACCTTGAACTCCTTGGTGATCCTTGTGACAAGAACATCAAGGTGAAGCTCTCCCATTCCGCTGATTACCAGCTGTCCGGTCTCCTCATTGTCCTTGTATGTGAAAGTCGGGTCCTCGAGGGTGAGAATCTCAAGCGTCTTCTTGAGCTTCTCCTGCTCACTTGCGTTTGCAGGCTCAATGGCAATCGAGATGACAGGAACAGGGAAGCTCATCTTCTCAAGCAGGATCTGTGCACCTTCGGAACCGATTGTGTCTCCTGTCTGGGCAAGCTTGAAGCCTACAATGACTCCGATGTCACCGGCCTGAAGCTCCTGAAGCTCCTCCGGTCTGTTGGAGTGCATGCGCAGCAGTCTGTTGACACGCTCGCGCTTCTTCTTGGAGATGTTCAGGATCGCTGAGCTCTTTTTCAGCGTACCGCTGTAGACTCTGACAAAGGCAAGAGGGCCAGCCTCCCTGTCGTACTGGATCTTGAAAACCAAGGCAAGAGGTGGTGCCTTGGGGTCGTTCTTGACCTGGACCTCTTCCTCCCTGTCCTTCTTGAAGACGATTCCCGTAGCAGGGGGAATGTCGTCAGGTGAGGGGAGAAGGTCCACAATTCCGTCAAGAAGACACTGAACTCCAATGTCCTTAAGTGAGGAGCCGCAGAAAACTGGAAGAAGATCTCTGTTGATGGTGCACTTTCTCAAGACGTCCAGTATCATCTGCTGTGGAATGTCCTCTCCGGCAAAATACAGCTCGGTGATCTCGTCAGAGTAGCTTGAGACGCTGTCCAGAAGCTTCTCTCTCCAGGTCTGCGCCTCATCCTCCATGGAAGAGGGTATGTCAGAGTAGCTGTACTCGTATCCATCGGTGTTAGGGTCAAAGGTGACCATCTTCATCTTAAGAAGGTCAATTACACCTTCAAAGTGGCTTTCTTTCCCAACTGGGATGAATAGCGGAACGGTCTCCTCTTTGAGTTTTGTCTTGATATCTTCAACTGCTGCATAGAAATCCGCTCCAAGGCGGTCCATCTTGTTGATGAATGCTATTCTAGGAACGTTATAGGTGTTGGCCTGTCTCCAGACCGTCTCACTCTGTGGCTCAACGCCACCGACGGCACAGAACACGCCGACAGCTCCGTCAAGGACTCTGAGCGATCTCTCGACCTCTGCTGTGAAGTCCACGTGGCCCGGAGTGTCGATGATGTTTATCTGTGTGTCTCTCCAGTAACAGGTTGTGGCAGCGCTTGTAATTGTTATGCCTCTGTCCTGTTCCTGCTCCATCCAGTCCATTGTGGCTTCGCCGTTGTCGACTTCGCCGATGCGATGGTTCTCGCCTGTGTAGAAGAGTATTCGCTCGGTCGTTGTCGTCTTTCCGGCATCGATGTGGGCGATGATTCCTATGTTTCTGGTTTTCTCTGACGTCATGGGCAGAATCCTAACACAATTCATCCGATTTGTTAATTGGATTCATACAAAGAAATAGGGGACCTCTTTCGAAGTCCCCTCATGGCTTGGCTTACAAGTCCTATTTGGACCATTTGTTGATCAGCTCCTGGATCTCTGCATAGTTCTTGTCATCACTCTCTGTATGGACGGACCTTGAATTGTAGACGGCCTGTGCATACTTTAGGATAACAAGGGCCTCCTGCCTGTCACTCATCGCCGAAAGCTTGGTGTTTGTCCAAAGCGGAGTTGCGTCAGCACCCTTGGCCCCTTCGTAGAATGCATACTTGTCGAAGTTGCTCTTCGTCTCCTTGTCCCACTTCTTCTGCATCTTGGCTATCTCTGATGAGCGCTTCTTTGCAGACCAGTCTCTGTCATAAAGCTGCTCTGCAAGCTCTTTGTATGTTCCGCCGTAGATGTACTTTGCAGGTATGGTGTCGCATGCCGCCCTCATGTAGCTGATTGCAGCGACGCTGTCTCCACCGAACAGGCCAGGGACCTTGTTCTGAAGCACTCCGAGGGTGTACCAGGTCTCTGATGAATCCACAACCTTGAAATCATCCGTGATGACCCTGATGTCTGCCTTCATCGGTTTGACCTTGCCCAAAGAGTCCATCACACCCTTGGTCTGACCATATCTGCCGATATTTGCGCATTTCCATAGGTAGGCCTGGTAGTTGGCGTTGAGTTCAATTGACTGAAGAGCATAGTTTTCGCCTTCGGTGTAGATTGCGAACTTTCCGTCCTTGTCCTTCTCGTCAAGCTTGTCTCCAAGGTCAACACAGACCCTTGAGAGTCTCCAGAGCACCTCAGACTTTTCAGCATTTGTCTTTGCATCCTTCAGCTGGAGCTGAAGTGTGTCATATACCTTCTTGTTGTCGGTGCCCTTGTCATAAAGGTCATCCACATCCTTGAAATCAAGTGCTGCAAGAGCCATGGCAAAAACCAGAAGCAGCACAAGAACCGAAGCGAGTTTTCTCATTTGGTTTCTCCTGTCATTCCTTTTTTGTAAAATCATACCACGAAAAAACCCAAGTGCACAGTTTCCATATGATATAATCCTACCTTGGAGGGGTCTGATGAGAAAAACAATCCTGGCGTTGGCCATCGCTTTTTTGCTTGTCTGCTTTCCGCTGCATTTCCTTTTGGCCCAGGAAGGGATCTCTTTGCTCAACTATGAGATCTCCGAATCCGAAGCTTCCGTTGCAAAGTCAATAACCAATCGTCCGTCAGTTGCCCTGGTTCTGTCTGGTGGTGGAGCTAAAGGTTTGTCCTATATACCATTGCTTGAAGCCTTCGAGGAAAACGGTATTCCAATCGACAAGGTGTATGGAACCAGCATCGGATCTCTGATAGGGGGGCTTTACTGTGCAGGCTATTCGCCCAAGGATCTGATGGACGTCTGCAAGGGAAACGAGCTTAAGAACCTTTTCGTCGAACTGTCTTCAACCGGATACAAGGAGGTGATGGGGGCATTTGACTACAACACAAACAACATCGCCTCCATCACACTGGGAAAGAGCATCGGTGGCACCTCTGGGGTCCTGGATGACTACATGATTCTCAACCTCTTCGAGAGGTGTCTCGGCAACATCCCGGACAATGTAGACTTCAACCAGGATCTGGTCATTCCGTTCGAATGCAACGCCGTTGACATGGTCACGGGAAAGGAGGTCATCTTCTCAAGCGGATCCATCATCTCAGCTCTCAGATCCAGCATGAGCATCCCGGCAGTATTCGAACCTGTCAGGACGGAGGACCATCCTGTCCTGATGGATGGGGGAGTTGTGTGCAACTCAATGATCCACCGTGCGCAGCTTGAAGGTTTTGATTTGATAATTTGCGTCACCATATCAGGTTATGAAGACAATGACTTTGACCTGTCCCTATATGACTCCATCCCTGGAGTCTTGGAGGGCTCGCTGCTCGTGTCCTTCAGAAACACAACGCTTGCTTCCGCTCCTAAATCAGACTATTGGCTTGGGGTGGACGTGAACCAGTATGGCATTCTTGAGTTCGACAAGGTCGATGAGATAATGCAATGCGGAAGCCAGTTCATGCTGGAAAACCCGCAGATAATGGATGAGATTTCATCCTCATTCACTGAAGAGCAGAAGGTCTACAAGGATCCAGAAAGGATAGGGGAATACTTCTCCAAATACCCGGTCAGGGAGAAGAAAGAGCATCTTCCGTCAAAGGCGGACAGGACCGAGGACTTCTTGGGGAAGTCCAGAATCTCGTTGGGCGCCTACGGAAACGGAGGCTATGGCTTTGATTTTGGCAATTCCGAATCTAGGACACGCAGGGCCCTTTTCCCGACCTTGAGCCTCAGGGCGTTCTTCAACGATTTCATCGATGCTCCACTTTCTGTCGATGCAAGGTTCAAGACGACTGTAGGACGATCCTCCCATATGTCAGCCGATGTCCTGTACTGCTTCAACCCTGAAGCCAATGAAAGGTTCTACTTCGCTTCTGGCGCTGAAACCTCCGTTGGCTCCCTTTCCCATTACACGGACATCAGAGAGGCAATCTCCTACAATGACATCGAGTACGCCGTATCCGCAAGGGCAGGTGTGATGCTGACCAACGGAATTGACAACATCCTCAAAGTATATGCATCCGCCGACCACACATGGGCCTATTTGGATGATGTGAGTGGAATGACACATCTCTTTATCCCATATGCAAATGTGGACTTCGTCTACTATCCGAGCTATGAGAACGGCTTCTTCCACATGGAAGGAGGCCGTCTGGATGCTCTGGCAAGATTGGGTTACGACTTCGACGAAGCCTGTCTCATCTACAAGCTTGGAATCTCTGGTGAGAACACTTTCAAGGTTTCTCAGCGTTTCTCTGTCCTTATTGATGTTAAAGCCTTCACATCCAGTTTGCCGTTGGCTCTCCGCGACAGCTACATTGAGTACGGTGGTTGGCGTGGCATGCCAGGCTACGCCTATGGTACGTTCTGCAGCGAGTTCATCAACGCAGGTGTTGCCCTTAAATTGAGACTCTCTCATGCGATCCTTTCTGATTACCTTACATTCGCAGTAAGGGGAGGGGTGAGATCGTCCCACTTCTTCGGCGACTATGCCGAAAAGCTTGATTCCCATTATCCTTTCGGAGACTGTTTCAACGGTGATTGGGATCTTGGCGCTTCAATCGGATATGGGTTCAGCACCCCTGTGGGGGATGTCCTTGTGGGCGCTGGAATCAACAAGGACCTGAAGCTCGCCTTATATATTGAATTGGTTTAACAGTAGTTACCATAATTGCATTAGTTTGTTATATTGATGGAGCATTGAAAACGAGAGTTAGGAGGAAAGTGTGAAAAAGTCATTCATAATCCTTGGAATACTTATAGTTGTCGTTGCGCTTGTCGTAAGCTGCAACCCAGACCAGCTCAGCAAAACCGGACAGTTTCTGAGCAACCTCAGCGACGCAGGTCTTGTGTCCAGAAACACAAAGTTCGTAAATGATGCTGCGGTGAACGTCAAATCCTTCATTGAAGAGAGCGAGAAGGCCTTCGACTGGCCGGGAAGCCTTGAGCCTGGTCCTGACTATGATGTAGAGGTCCCATTCAAGATCGGTGATGCCGGAGAGAAGTTTTTCGTAGACACTGTTGATAAAACGGTCGAGATGCTGTTGGCTGCAAGGGATTCCAGCGCAAAGGATGCTGTTCTGAGAGAAGCGCTGAGCGCCAAATACAACGGAAAAACCAGCAGGGAAGAGGATCACATACTCACCACCAAAAACCTCTATAACGGAATCAAGAGGGAGAGGCATATTCAAGTTATCCTTCATGTAGTTGAAACTGCACTCTCAACCCCAGAAAGAAGCAATATGGCCTTTGTGCTTAACATGCTTGGCTTGAAGGGCATTACGGTGGATACGGTGGAGGAAGGGATCAACAAAGCAAAGGAAATTGAGCTTCCGTTCCCGCTTCAGTCTTATGACTATGCGCTTCTTGTGGGAAAGCTGTTTGATCAGGTCAAAGCCATCCAGGAAGCGGTCCAGACCAGTTCCTCAGCAAGTGGCGATCGCAAGAATGTGAATCTTGATGCCCTCAAACGATTCCAGAAAGATATTGCAACCTCCACAAGCGAAAGGAATTACCAGACCGTTGGCGACAAGATCGCAGTCGGAATAACCTTCAGCATCTTGAAGAAGGTCATAGAGATAAACAATGCCTATGTGGCAAATCCGAACTACTATGGCAAATGCGAAGAAGGTCATAAATATGATTTGTTCTTTGACTTCCTCCTGACGGAGCCGGAAGGGAAGGGCAAGCTTGACGGTCTGCTCAGCGGACTTGACGCCATCGGCTATATCTATGGTGTGAAACTTGACAAGGCCGGTCTTGTTTCGAGCATTGTTTGAGGAGGGGGATTCAGATGAAGAAAACTACGATTCTTATTGCATTGCTAGTTCTGGTTTTCTCCCTTGCTTTCGCACAGGGTGCTACAGATGACGGCGTCTATGCCGGAGTTACAAACAAGGCATACAAGCCTTCTGACACAAACTATTATGATGGATTGAATTACAGTCTGTTCAGAAACCCTGCTGACCTTGCCAACACCAGGCTTCGTGTCCAGGGTGTCATAGACTCATCCTCATACAACCTGGCAAATGCGCTTCAGAACTACAGCGTCGCCGAGTCCCTTTCCAACATAACCAAGTTCCAGTGGGACAAGAAGAACTGGATCAACTACATTCTCGGCCTTGCGATGGAAGTGGGTTCGGGATACAACGATGTTGTTTCCGGTGGAGTCAGCGCAGGCGCACAGCTTGGAAACAGCGCATTCGCATTGAACTTCAACATGGGAGCGAAGTCCATGCCTTTCATCGATGAGGATGGAAAGATCGATCCTGACAAGAAGTCAGTTCTTGGAAACGGCTATCTTCCTGTTGTGGATTATGCCGCCTCATTCGGATTCGGACAGAGGATCATCTCAACAGATGTCCTGAATCTTGACGTTGGAGCTGCAGTTCGCTTCGCACAGAAGATCTACATGCTTCAGATCAACTTCGACACGGTAGCTGCTCTGATCAACAAGACAGCAACGTTTGACAACCTTCCTGCACGTGGCGGATTTGCATTCCCGGTTGACCTGGGTGTTACCCTTGGACTTTTCTCAGATCGCCTCAAGGTCAACGCAATGGTCAACAACCTCAACGGATACTACTACATGAAGAACTATGCAAATCTTGATAGCGCAGCCACTTACAAGAACGGTACCGACAGCTATGTGCTCTATACCCCATGGTCGGTCGGCGCCTCTGTGATCTACAGCCCGAAGTTCAAGAACGTAAATCCGACAGTCGCTTTCGAGATGTCTGACATCAACCTCTTCTTCCAGAACGAGCTTGAGAAGGAAAGCCCGGCAAAGGAGCTTTTCAAGTACATGAACGTGTCAGCCAAGGTCGATATCTTTGACATCCTCAGCCTCAGAGCAGCCTACAAGTACGGCTATCCTGAGTTCGGAGTCGGAGTGGGGTACTACGGAAACCAGATCGAACTGATCTACGGATACCATGATGCCGGAGCCGATTACGGCCAGAAGCCTGTTGACACTCTGACATTCAGGATGAAGGTCGGATTCGGAAAGTGATCTGAATTGCAGAAGATACGAAAAAAGGCTCTCGATTGTTCGAGAGCCTTTTTCATCGCCCACGAGGATCGAACTCGTGTTGACGGGATGAAAACCCGTTGTCCTAACCACTAGACGAGGGCGACATATCGGTGTGAAGGAATGAGCCAAGTTGGGCTTGAACCAACGACCCACGCCTTAAAAGGGCGTTGCTCTACCTACTGAGCTATTGGCCCATATTCACAACAGAAACGAGATTAGCAGAAGGTCCTTAGGTTGTCAACTATCATGGAGAGGCCAACAACATGAATGATCACATCATACAAAGGAGATGTTGACCTTTTTCCCCATTGCACCGGCTAGTCGTTTTATTGTTCGCAATGACGGATTTGCATTTCCATGCTCAATTCTGCTGATATCAGAACGGTTAATTCCTGTAAGGTCTGCCAATTCCTGCTGTGTGAGGTTCTGTTCGTTCCGGAGTTCAAGTAGTGCAAGTGTCAACTGGAACTCCGGTTCCATTGCATCATATTCTTTTCTTACCTCAGGATTTGAAAGAGCACGCTTTTTGAATTCCTCATATGTCATTATTGTTTCTCCTTAACCAGTCAGCCCTATACAGTTTTGCTTTTTCCATTTCTCCTTTAGGTGTCTTATTTGTTTTCTTTAGTATAGAATTCAACCTGAAATGGATGGTTGTTTCTACTATTAATAATGTGTGATATATCCAACATTGTCAATTCTCCAGTATCAGCGAAGGGATCTCCAAAAGTAGTCACCAAGGCCATAGCGGCGCAGTTCCATAGCCTGGGAGAAGTGCTCTTCGGTCACTTTGTCCGAATCGCTGTAGTCGGCGATTGTCCTTGCAAGGGCAATGAGGCTGATCTGGGCTCTAGAGTTCATGCTCTCCCCATATCCTAGCTTGCAGAACAGGTCTATCTCCGCAGTGAGTCTTGAAAGTGCTGTTGTGCTGTAGTGGACCTGACCGTTGTAGTCCACATTCTCTATACTATTATATCTATGACGCTGTCTGTCCGCTGAGATGCGGACATTTTCGAGATAATAGGCATCGGTCTTTTTGGGTGTGGACATCTTGGAAAGCAGGTCTGTCTGGGATTTGATTGGAAGGCGGATGTCAAAGCGCTCGAGAAGCTGTCTTCCGACGTGGGCCCAGTGGTTTTGGAGTTTCTGAGCGGTGCAGGTGCAGATGGCGTCGGGATCGCCAAGGCCTCCGCAACTGCAGACGTTCATGTTGGCGACCATGACAAAGCGTGAAGGGTAGGCGATGACCTCACCGCTTCTGGAGCGTTGGGTGAAGCCTTTGTCGTACGAGTCCTTGACCGTCTCGAGCAGCTTCGGCGGGAACTTGTCCACCTCGTCTAGAATCAGAGTCCCCATGTGGGAGAGGGCCCCTTCGCCTGGGCTTTTGGGGGAGCGGCCGGAGACGAACTGAATCTGGGTGCAGTCGTGGCTGAGCATGCGGCTTATTTCCTGGTTCTGAAACTCATGGATGTCTGCGCAGCCCAGGATTCTGGCAACCTCGGTATTCTGTTTTTCGTTCAGCCTCGGCAAAAGGAGGTGCATCTTTGTGCTGAGCATGGTCTTTCCGACTCCAGGAGGACCGAAAAGCAGGAGGCTGTGAAAGCCGCTTGCAGCCATCGCCAAAGTCTCTTTCTCGCTTTCCAGACCTATGACATCTTCGAAGATCACCTGCTTTGCATTCTTCTGTTTCTCTGTGCTTTGCTCAGCAAGTCTTCCAGTGATTATCTCGCAGCAAACAGAGTAGGCATGCGCCAGTGTGTTTGTGGAAACAACAACCAGTCCGTCCTTTCTCTCAATTGAAGTCTCTTCACCTGGGATGATGCAGAATCCGCATCCGCTTCGTCGCGCGGCGTCCAAGGCGCCTTTTGACTGCGGTGAATTGAGAACCTGCCCGCTCAAGGAAAGCTCACCTGCAATCATGACCTTTGTCTGTGAACCAGTCTGTGCGTTTGTCTGAGCGCAGAGAATTGCACATGCAAGGGGAAGATCGAGCAAGGTGCTGTCCTTGACCTGGCTTGCCGG
>JAEEGL013680361.1_pt1 | contig 11589 bp, 12 predicted proteins | sample 9134231 | NCBI WGS metagenome assembly JAEEGL01 (sample SAMN16246548, study PRJNA631951) | gut metagenome | biome: gut microbiome; feature: rumen; material: fiber-attached | host: Bos | place: Iran: Karaj | collected 2018-10 | reverse complement strand
GTGAACCAGATGAATCAGGACGCCGCTCTCCAGTACCTATTCCAGGTTCAGAGCACGATGTTCCATGTGATGCAATGATTGTTGCTCTCGGAAATGGTTCAAACCCACTTCTCGTAAGCACAACACCTGGTCTTGATGCAGATAAGCGCGGTCACATCCTCGTAGATGAAAAGCAGGCTACACATCACGCAAAGGTATGGGCTGGTGGAGACATCGTTCTTGGTGCCGCTACAGTTATCCTTGCTATGGGTGAAGGTCGTAAGGCTGCTGCTGGAATTAACGAGTATTTAGCAAAATAAGATACTTGAACAGATTGCTTCGCCACAGGCGAAGCAATTTTTTTTAACTTTCATAATTGTACAAATTTAAAAAAAATCTAATAATGACTAATTATTACTTTTTTTTCCTTGATGCCTGTGGTTAAATGCCTTAAAATTAAATAAAAATGTTACTTTAATCGCGAGGTAAAAATGTATAACACAAATCTAGCATTTAAGGAAGAAGTCAACGAACTTCCAGTTTTGGATTATCTGTTTAATGAATTGAAAGATGTTTTCAAGTTATCTGAAACAGAATATAACAAGATACAGAACAGTGCAGCAGCTAAGATAATCGCAACATTACCTTTTGCAGCTGGATGTTCAGAACCTGAAAGAACCGCAATAGCACATCTTTCACTGTACATGGCTGAGGTAAGAGGCTTCCAGAGATATTATGCTCATTTACCATCAGATGATTCATCAGTTTATAAGCGTCTGAATTTTATTTCCAGATTTGATGACGGTGACAAAGAGGTAATTGATTACGGAATGAATCTTCTGGCGTTGATTATGCTTGAAGGCTATCACAAATCAGAAAAATCAGACAAAGAAAACAATATTTATAATCCTTTTGTTTCTGGTGCCTGGAATTATAAATTAGAAAAATCAAGAATTATGAAAAAAATCAGAGGGAAAACAAATCTTTGGTTAGATGGCCTTTTTGTAGGTCTGGGTCCTTTCTGGTAATTTTATGGTTTTTACTGATTCCTTATATTCTGAAAAAGTATTATATACAATTAAAACTACATCATTGATCTCGATTATATTATTGCTTATCAGGAATATAATGAGGATATGCAGCTGGAATGGTATAGAAATGATAACAGACCCCATAGAATTACGGGCCTGCATTGTAAGTGTCGTTACTACAGTTATCTTTTTTGTACTATTCCTTAAGCCGCATAAATTCATTTTGATAGGAATTGTTGCGTTGTATTATTCTCTTGAAATTGCATTTCATGATACGAATGATATGTTATGCATTCCTATGTATATTATTGGTGTTTCTACTTTTTCAATACGTGGCTTTTTTAGAAACCATCGGAAGTTAAAAATTTCTTTATTCATATTGATTTATCTTATTATTTGCATTAGTCCAATTTATTTGGGCTTTAATGTATTTGTATCGAGCCTTTTATCAAAAATAGTATTTTCTTTCTTATTTCTTGTAGCTATATTTTTTATAATTGAAAATAATGGAAATAAAATAAGATATGATTCACAAACTGAATGCATTCTGAATATTGCTGACTATGAAAAATTGAATTCCAGAGATGCAGAGATGCTTGATTTATTGCTTCAGAAGATGGCTTATAAAGAAATTGCTGCTTTTGAAAATCTAAAAGAAGGAACTGTTAAGAACAGAATGTCGATTATCTTTTCAATTCTGGGAACTGGTGATAAGGTTGGATTTCTTAACAGATATGGTAAATACAAAATCATCTATGAAAAAGCTGAAGCTCCAAAAGAAAATTAATGAATAATGCTTCTTTTAAGAATGATTTAAGCTTTACTTTTAAGATTTACAATTCTAAATCCTTTATCAAAATCCTGTTTTAGAATTTTTATTGTTTCGTAAACAGAATCTACGTCTGCGTTAATTAGAGTATTCCTGATAAAATTAGTGTCTGCTAACGAAGTGTTTGTAATATGATTTTTTACAGAGTGTAATAATAATTCAGAAATTGATAATTGTCTTAACTGAATAGGAGCCAAACGAATTATTGAGTTTTCAATATCTTTTTTTTCTATTCCATTTTTATAAAGAAAATCAATTGCTGAAGTAAAGCTTTGAATTGATTTATCTGGATTACAATCCATGTGACTTGCGAATCCAAAGGCATCTTCGTAACCGGAAATAAATGCCATTGTTTCGTAGGCCCCATTTTTCTTTCTGATGTTATCCCATAGATAAGAATTATTCAAATATTGAGATAAAATCAGTTTATTAGGATAGTTTTGTCTGTCGGAGAAGCCTTTTGTCTTAAATATCAGGGAAGGGTAAGCCAGTTTACCCATATATAAGAAGTTTGTATCACCTGAATAATCTTTTAAGGAATTAAACATCAGCTTTTTTCCTGGGTTAGTTGTGTCTGTAAAGTCTTTGAGTTTTTTTGTAAATTTGCTGAAACAATTAGTGTTTGTTGCAATTCCGATACAGATTTTGTTTGTAAATAGTTTATTGAAATTGATTGTTTCCATGATGTTTTGTTTTTTGTTTTGAAGTCCGGATAATAATGAAAGTCCGTTATTATAATCATTTAATGCAGAGAGATTATTTAAAAAGGTCATAGCATAAAAAGAAGATAGTTTCATTCCCTTCATAAAAATACTTTGATTAATCTGCATAATCTTTCGACTAAGTAACGCATCATTTAGTGATATGGAATTATCCGTATAGATGAAATTAAAAATCTTAAAGAAAATATCAATTCCCGCGGATTCATCGGTCATATAACTAAAGTGCAAGCCTGGAATTAGTTGATTGGCTTCACTTCTATAAATCATGAATATGATTTCAATTTTATGTTTATAGGTGTCAGATAAATATTCCTGGAAATAATCAACTACAAAGGAAATATACTTACAATCAAAATCCGTATTAAGTTGAATAAAAAAATTGAAATAAACTAACGGATTTTTTTGTAAATCAATAAAACAGATATCCATATTATTTATGGAAATATTACTAATTTCGAACTGTGGTTCAATGTTGCAGGGGATTTTTTTTATATCAAACACTGGAAGTAAAACTTTTTTTCTGTCATCAATAAATTCATCTTTTTGTAATAAGGATTGGATTATATTTTGATTTTTGTTATTTGTGATATTTGATAAAGTTACTTTTGAATTATTTATAATGTCATTTATAAAGTTTTTTACCAGATCCGGATTTTTATATAATTCTTTTTCAATAGAATCGAATTCTGCATTAAGGTTGTATTCTGTTTGAATGCCCTGAAGCCATAAATTATAAATGAACGAAAAACTGTTCATTTCTTTAATTGATTCGTTTTCAAGGATTTCAAATTTGTATTCTTTTATAACCTTTTCCAGAGTTTTGAGAATTTGTTCATCGCTAAGATTATTTACTGTTTGCTTCAATAGATTAATAAACTGATTATAAAACTCTTCTGCAGAATTAAAGCTTTCTTTTATAGCAAAGGTTAAAATATAGAATCTTGATTCCTTGTCTAAAGCTGGAATTGGAATCCGGTTGTTTGCAAATAATTCAGAAAAATAATTTGTGAGCAGACAGTACTTAGATGTAAATAATGTTCTGGTTAATATTTCCATTAAAAGTTCATCATGAATACTTTTTATTTCCGTCATATAAATGCTGATGATTTTGATGTTCTGAAAATCGGCACTGACAGAAACTTTTTTTTCAACCAGGTTTTGCTTTTGCGGAAGGGCAGGAGAATTATAAGTTAATAAGTTGTTCTGGCTCTTAACTGTAGAAATCAGTTGTTCAATTATTTTTAAGGTTTGCTCAATATCTACAGGCCCTGTAATATATAGCTTACAATTTGAAAGGACAAAAAACTTTTTATAAAAACTACAAACCTCTTCATATGTTATCTTGCAAAATTCGTTAGGATCGCCACCTGCATCAAAAGCGTATGTGGAATTACTGAAAACGTTCTGAAAGGCTTCTTTTGCAGTATATATAGCAATATTTGAATAATATGATAAGATTTCATTAAAAATTATTTTGCCTTTAGTTTTTCCAACAGCTTTTGAAATTCATTCTTTTTCAAGAGTTTTTTTCTCGAGTTTTGCATGAAAAATAAAATCAAAATAGTATTGCAATAATTTATTAAAATCTTCCTGAAAATAAGTCAGCCCATAGAATTTCATATAGTCTGAGGAGGTGGTTGCATTTAATAATAACGCAGGACTATTATTCTTTATCTGATTAAAAAAATCGCACCCCTCAAAAGTTGTTGCTGCATCAAGAATACAATGCTCAACGGCATGTGCAATACCAGTATTATTTGTAGATTCAGATTTTACCAGATAGTTGAAAAAAAACTTATTGGAAGCAGTGGGTATATAGCAGATTTCAAAGCCGCTGTCATCCATGTAATATTTTGAATTTGAAAATTCTTTTATAAGTTTAATCGACATTTACTTTTCTCCAGAAGTTGTACAATAAACATAGAAGTAAAATCACAGGGAAGAAAAAGAATGATTTATTATAAAAGAAATCAATAAATGATACAGAAATATGAGTGTTATACTTTCCTAACAACTTTATAATAATTGGAATATAGAAGAAATAATTCGAATATACAGGTTTTAAAATATCTCCGATTAAGAAAGACAGATTAATGATATTTAAGGTATAGAAAATAATTTTAAAGTATTCATTTGGAATTGTAATGTGGAATATCTTAAAGAAGCAGAAGTTTATAAGCATTAAACAAAAATAGAATAAAACAATAAAAATGTATTTTTCAAGATAAATGATTTTAGGTGAAATATTTAAATACAATTCAAATCTTTCTGTTTTATCAACGTATAAATAATCAAAAAGATTTTGGAAGAAAAACATCATTGATATGATTTGAAATAAGACAAAGAAATCAAGGCTAAAAAACTTGTTCAAAAATATAAGGGCAAAGAAGGCTATAAAGTAGAGAATAATATAAACTTTTATACTTCTAATCTTTCTTAAAAACAAATATAAATACATTTTAAAATTCCAGTTTTTTATGTGACCTCGAATAGAATAGACTGCTTACCAAACCAATTATAATTATACTTGCGGAACAAATATGTTTTACATAATTGCTGGATAAAAAGGCTTCTGCCTGTGCAAATAAAAAATCATATCTTACAAAGAGAATTATTACTGGAATCAGAATAAGTGCCATGATTTTGTTTGCAGTATAAATTTGTTTAAGATTCTTCTTAAATGCAAAATGATAAAAAATAAAGAAATACAAAAAGCCGATTATGATTGATAAAATTGATATGCAGTTTTTTACAGGTATTTCAACATCATATATAATATATGTAAGCTTCAGGGAACTAATTAATTCTGGAACAAAATACACTATTAAAACCAGCAGAAAGCCAGAGTATAATTTAGAGAGTATAACTGATTCTTTTTTTACAGGTAAATAAAAATTTAAGAAAAAGGAATCATTTATGTAATCATTTTTTACAAGCAGTAATTGCATTCTGATTAATAATAGCAGACCAAGTAATTGTACAATTTCACTAGGAATGTAGATTGATGCAAGCAAAATGATGAGAATGTATATAAAATATAAATATCTATTTTTTTTTATTTCATTGATTAATAAATATATCATTTTATTAACTCCAGCAATTCTGATTCAGTTAAATATGAATTAGAACAGTTTAATACACAATTTCCATCTTTCAGAGCAATGAGATAATCACATAAATCAATAACTTCAGATAGAATATGAGAAGAGTAAATGATGCACTTATTCTTTGCTTTGTATTGTGCCATATACTTTTTAATTTCAGCTCTTTCTACAGGGTCTACGTTTGAGAGAGGTTCATCTAAAATTGTGATTTCTGAATTTGAGGCAAAAGCAGCTGACAGACTGAGCTTTTTTTTGTTTCCCAAAGACATCTCTTTTACTTTTTTATCAGGAATATGGAATAATTCTATGCATGAATAAAATTCGCTGCTATCCCATTCGGAATAAAAGTGTTTATAGTAGTTTTCAATATCCTTTGCCTTAAAGGCTTCTGGAAAAATATTTGTTTCTGGAGAAAAGAATATTTTTGATTTCCATTCTTTTGAATCTGCTTTATAAATCTTGTCATCAATTGTTATTCTCATATTTTTTGAATAAACAAGAGAATATAAGAGTTTTAATAAGGTTGTTTTTCCGGCACCATTTTTTCCAACCAATCCTATTATAGAATTTGTGGATACATTCAATTCTGGAATGTCCAGCTTAAAATTTTCATATTCCTTAAAAATATCGTTAATCTTTATTTCCATATTATTTACACCAGTTAAAATATTTTTTTAGATTATTACAGCCTTCGCAAAAGCCGCTGAACTTACAGTTTGATTTGCATTTCTCACTTTTTTGATATTCTTTAGCATAATTAAATGCGGAAATATCCTGAATTAAACTGTCACTGTCTATGTTGCTGATAATTGAGCGGTTATCTTTGGCAAGGCAAAGCGAGATATTTCCATCGTTGCATAAGGTAAGTGAACCTAGTTTACAGGAATTATACTTTTGTCTTAATTCCACTTCTGCCATATTCAACTTGCCAAGCTCAATTGTAAACCTGTCTTTTAATTTATATTCTTTTTGAATTGAATAAAGCTGTTCGTAGTCATTAACCTTAAAGGGTAATAAGTCTTTTTCTGATTCATCTCTGATTAATTGTCTTGTGTAATAGTTTATTCCGGCTTTACTAAGCAAGTCTAGTGCGTTTGTAACACTGCCCAAATACTTTTTGTCTGCTGAAGCAATTATTAAATGGATGTAAAGAAGTTTTTGATCTATATTTTGAAGCAATTCATTTATTAAGTCATTTGTAATTAAACTTCCATTTGTGTAAATATGACAATAAAGAGAGTTTTCCATACAAAACTTACAGATTACTTTTATATGTTCGGGTTGCTTCAACGGGTCGCCGCCGGTAATATTTACAGATCTTACACCGTAATTTTTCATCAGTTTTAGAAATTTAAGGCATTTACTGATATCAAGAGTATTCTTTCCGAACCAGTTGTTACAGTTGCATTTTCTATTACTTTCACTGCAAAACGAGCAGCCTAAATCGCAATCAGAAGTAATTTGCAAAGTGCAGCTGTCAAGTCGTAAACCAAGAATTCTGTAGCTGTCGATTATTTTTGAATTAACAACCTTGATAGAATCAACATAAGTTGGTTTGTTAAATGAATAAATATATGGAATTAATCTCGGATATTGTTTTTCATCAAAATCAATATTCTTATTCAGATTTTTCTCGAGTAATTCTATTTCTGGTGTATTTAATTCAATAAATTGATTTGTGAATTTGTTGAACAGAATTGCACCTGTGTCATCACTTTTATAAACAACATCTTCTTTTAATTGTAAATACATAATTTATAAATATCCTTTTTCTTTTGAATAGCAGTAGAGTTTTAATAATGAAGTAAAACGTACGACGGTTTCTTTACATCGTTCTTCTGTAATATTAAATTCATCATTATTTACATCAACAGTTTTAATACAAACATCGCATAAGTTTCTGATAGGACAATAATTGCAACGGCTCTGCTGAATGTTTTTCAGGAACTCAAAGTATTTGACAATTTTTGTATTATCAATTCCATCGTTAATATTACCTAAGCAATAATTTGTATTTGTTTTTTCACAGGCATAGAAATTGCCATGGACATCAACCATCAATTTATCTATACCTATTGAACAGGAATTTAACATTAGCTTCTGGTCATAATTTATACGTGCTTCAAAGAGATTAAAAATCTGTTTAAGCATGTTTCTCGCTAAATCAGATAAAGAATTATTCTCTTCGATTATTTGGAATAATTCATTGATTCGTTGTTTTACTAAATCTGGATAGTTAAGACCTTCGTAATATGAAGAATGATATGCATCAACAAAAGAGAATTTTCCGAAAGCTTTTCTTAATACTGGATCCTGATCAAAGAATGTAAGAATATTGCGGATTTCTTCTTTGCAGTCGATTACAGTATTAAATATATATCTTATCGAATACAAATCAGCTGTTTCTGTTAATTTTCTGAAATTACTATAAACTTTTTTGAAGGTTCCCTGATCATTACTCAAGACTCTGTTTCTGTTGTGAGTTTTTTCGTTTCCATCAAAACTAATTGTCAGAAAAACTTTATTGACCAGTAAGAAATTTATAATTTCTTCATTCAGCAAATAACCATTTGTAGTGAGTGCATAATCAATTTGAGAAAAATATTTAGAATAGGTTGAGTTTATATATTCAATGCTTTTTTTAAGCAGCTTAAATTCCAGTAAAGGTTCTCCGCCGTAGAAAGTTATTGCAGGAGTTAGGGTAGGATTATATTTTTGGCAATCCAGATTATAATTCATATAAAAATCTATTGCCTTTTTAATTATAGACCATTCAGCTTTTTTGCTCGTAAAAGTTCGCATTTCAGAATAACATTCAGAAAAAACACAATATTTACATCTGAAATTACAATTCTGGGTTAATTCAATAATTAATTGACGACAGCCTTTCTTTATTCTGGCATTTATAAATTCTTCAGGATTAATGACCTGAGTTTCATTGCGCATAAATAAGTGATATTTATTCTGTAATTCTATCAGGCGTTTAGATTTCAAGTTCGTAAGATACTTTATTGAATTAGCATTCTGTAAATCACCAATTTCAGTATTATTTAGCAGAGGAAATATGAATGAGCTTGCATCATCGTAGAAATAGGTATTGTTACTTTGTGTTTTAAATATAACCGGTTTTATAATAATCATAATTTTTCTTAAAGTTTGTAAATCGTGATGAAATTCTGGTATTGTGAGTATAAAACCACAATACCAGTTGTGTAATTATTTAGGCTCCAACAGCTACACCAACAGTTGCTGTAGATACATCCAATACAGGAATACCTGCATCAGTAACACAGCCAAGAAGACAAAGTGCAAGACAGCCCCAGAAATTTTCGTTTCTCATTTTTTTCCTCCTATTTATGAAATCATCATATAAATGAAATGCACAATTTCAATAATATGACATGACAACGTTGCAATTGTAATTATATTTGGGCCAAAAATTTTTGCATTCTTTTTTTTGTCATAAAAAGTGTATTTTTGGGTAATAAATGGTAATAAGCAGAGTAAAAACTGTTATTAGTAACAATAGTCATAAACCCGACCGGAAATTTTCCGATAATCAAAATATGGCACAGAAAAAAAATAGCAAAAAGAAAAATACTACTTTGTTTACAGCGGCATGTGTTTTACTGGGGCTGCTGGTTATTTTGATTGTTTTTCTTGTAAAAAAAGACCAGATTTTTACAAATCTTAAAGAAACAAACTTCTTTGATAAGGTTTTTGGCTCTACTCCAACTGTAATTGAAAATCATGAGCCTGCAGAACCTAAGAAAGCAGATACAATTCCACTTAAAAATGATGAAGTTACTATAAAAATTGAAAATGAGGAAAAATCAACCCCTGTATATACAGAGCCAGAGGTAACATCAGCAGAAAAAACAATAGCTTCAGACTCGGTAAAAGAAGCTGAAGTTGTAAAACCAGTTGAAAAAAAGCCTGAAGAGACTAAAAAAGAAGTTGCTAAACCTGCAAAAACTGAGCTCCTGCTTTGTTTTGTAAATATCGATGGTGATGGTTCGGTTGTACGTCAGCTTATTAAACGCCAGGTAATAAAGAGTGATTCTCCGCTTACTACTTCTATAAACCTTCTTTTACAGGGGCCTGATACTACAAAATCTGCAGAAAAGAATCTTATGAGTTTGATTCCGCCTGGAACTAAGCTTCTTAGTGCAAAGGTTCAGAATGGTGTTGCATACCTGAACTTTAATGAAGCCTTTGAAATCAATACATACGGTGTAGAAGGCTATATTCACCAGCTTGAACAGATTGTGTTTACGGCAACTGCATTTTCTACTGTAAACAGCGTTCAGTTCCTGATTGAAGGTGAAAAGAAAGATTATCTGGGCAGCGAAGGCCAGTGGATTGGGTCTCCGCTGTCGAGAAGTTCATTCTAACGATAAGATTTTACAATTTTATCAAAATATGCTGGATTTTTGAGATAGGCTGTCTGATAGGTCGAAATCGAAAAATAATCAAAGCCGCCATCCTTGTTGCGTGTAAGAATCTTTGTGATATACACGCTACTTTTGTTTTCAGGGAAGAATGATGTACTTACGATTTTGTAACTGTCTTTTGCCTGAGTATAAATGATTTCGCAGTTCTGGAAATCTGTATATGAACCTTCCGAGCTTTCCAAAAGCTTTCTCTGAACATATAAATCATTAAGTTCTTTATTTTCAGAAACTTTAGGCAAGGTCGACATTGTAATTAAAGAGTCATTCCCGAGAGTCCAGAAGTTTTCCATTTTCTGTTCCCAGCCTGCATCCAGAGTTACTGAGCGGTTTTCAAACTTGCATACTTTAGTTTTCAAAGCTTTTTTAGTTTCTTTTTGAACTTCTGGCTTTGGTGCAGAAACTCCTGCGAAAAGTTCAAAAGTGTTATCTGTACTAGATTTGATTGTTCCAATTGTTACACAATCAAAAACTTTTGTTCCTTTTTCATCTGTAATTGTTCTGATGTTGAATAATGGAATGCGGGCATCAAAAGTTATGGCTACCTTTCCACCAAACTGAGCATATTCCTGATCTTCAATAAGAGAAGCTGATTCAACTGCGACTGCAGAATTACGTCTTGAAGAAAATTCATAAAGCAGGTCGTGAAGATAATTAACGATATCTGTATCGTCTGTACCTGGTAAAATAGTTGAAACAATTCTTTCGCCTGTCATATTCCAGAAGTCAGATTTTGGATCTACAGTGATCAAAATTGCAATTTCCTTTGAAGGAAGCATTGCTTCGTCATCCTGTGGCGCAAAATAGCGGATCTGGATTGTTGAATCATCATAACCAAGAATACCGATATAGCTTTCACGGGTAAAAGAAGTGTCGCGGTAGTAAACATACTCACCGGCACTGTCAGGAATATACGAGGTAAAGCCTGGAAGGGCAGTAATATTGGTTGTAATTAAGATTGATATGATTAAGGAAAGAATAGTTTTTTTCATAGGCAATTTATAAGTTTAATGAGTTCTAGTTAGGTCGGCAAGCGCAGCTTGCCTCTGAGCCTTTCTTTCGAAGAACCGTTAAAAAGCAATCCTTTCGGATTGCTTTTTAACGGTTCTTCGATTATAGGCTTTATGCGTTTAATTTCTTGAGTTCTTCGCGAACGATATCAGCTGCTTTCTTAGCAACTTCGTCTGCGGGAACAAGTGTAGCTTCTGCATCCTGACGGAGCTTCATTTCTACGTTTGGAAGGTTCTTGTCACCAACTACGATGCGGATTGGGTAGCCGATAAGTTCTGAGTCTGTGAATTTAACGCCTGGGCGTTCGTTGCGGTCGTCGAGAATTACTTCGATTCCGTCAGCCTTCAAGTCTTCATAAATCTTATCTGCAACTTCCTTCATCTTGTCCTTGTACTGAACAGGAATAACTGCTACCTGATATGGAGCTACAGTCATAGGCCAGATGATTCCCTTGTCGTCGTG
>JAEEGL013011364.1_pt1 | contig 11589 bp, 11 predicted proteins | sample 9134231 | NCBI WGS metagenome assembly JAEEGL01 (sample SAMN16246548, study PRJNA631951) | gut metagenome | biome: gut microbiome; feature: rumen; material: fiber-attached | host: Bos | place: Iran: Karaj | collected 2018-10 | reverse complement strand
TATGAGGATCGGCTCGATCAGCGGTTTTAACTCATTCGGCGAGTCGCCGGATTTTAATGCGACTTCCACCCCGTTCAGCCTTACGACTGAGAGAGAAGTCTCTATCAGAATAGATTACACCTTTACGAAATGATCATGTGAGGACAGGTCAAACCGACAAGCGATACTTTCCGCCGCTGCAGGCGGCGAAGATCAGCCGCGAATATCTTAAAACTCTCGGACTGTAATTTCTTATAAAAAACGAAACCGGCTAAGCAAAGCCGGTTTTTTTATTCGGTAAAACATCCGCGTTTTCTCCCGTCCGGGCGAAGCGCGCCGCCGGGAGGTGATGACCCGACCGCGGCCTGCGGCAAAGAAAACGCGGCGTTTGCAAAGAGATCAGGCGTGATCCTTATTTCAGCCGGTATTCCGTCACGTATCATTGCAGGCACGCTGTTTATATGCTGAATCGGGCGATATGTTTTGCCTGACGGCAAAACACGATATGCCGGCGCAGCCGCCGCGATATATTTCGCTCTGCTCAATGCGATATGATATTTGCCCGCGTTTGCGGAAGCAAACATATCGCGTGACTTGTCACATATCGCACGTTGTAAACGTATATCGCTTGCCCGCAGGGCAAATATCGCCGCCGAGTGTCCTTAATAACACTCGGCAAAAAGCGGTGCGGATTAAATTAACCCTCTCGCTTTGAGTATCTCGTCGGCGAGGGTCTTCATGCCGTTTTTATCGGGGTGGATGCCGTCGAGGGCGTCGACAAGCGTCGTATTTTTGTTCGCGTCTACGAATATACAGCCCTTTTCGGCGGCGACTTTCCCTATCGCGTCGGCGTATTCGCGGATATGTCTGCCTCCGAGATAATACGGAAATTCAAAATTCGGATCTCCGCGCAAAGTCGATACCGCCGGCGCGATGCACCATACCTCCGCGTCGGGATAATGTTTTTTGATCAGATCGAGCATTATGCGGTACGAACCGGCAAACGACATTCTCTGTTCCATGCCGTTCTCCGCTTCGATCGGCGTGCCGGAAGCCCAGTCGTTTACGCCCATGTAGATCATTATCACGTCGGGCTTTATATCGCCGTCGCAAAGCAGCGACATTCTCGAATCGAGATAAGCAAAGCTGCCGGGCGTGAATTCGGCGTGATAGCTGACCGTACTGCCCGACCACGAGTTGTTTTTCAAAAGCCTGCCGCCGAGCCGTGAGATTATCTGACCCCACCAGGTATCCTTTTCGCTTTCGATACCCGCATTCTTCATTGTTTCCGGTATGTAGTAAAGCGCGTAGCCGTCGGGTATAAAGCCGTATAACGTGCTTATCGAATCGCCGACGACGGAAAAGTATTTGCCCCTGTAATCCATTCTGATATCCTCCGCTTCATGAAGTTTTTTATTATTATATCACGCCGTTTTAATAAAGTCAACGGTATGATCAAACTCATACCGTAATTTTTCCGTACGCGTATCGGCATACGCCGTACGTAAGCAGCGGTGATCGCTCCGACCTTTATCTTATCCGATAACTCTCAGATCCGCCGCGTCGATGCAGCCGGTATCCGCATCAGCGCACGCCATCGTTTGCTTCAGCTGCGCTATGCTGCTCGAACCGGCTATCGCAAACGACGGAAAGCTCTGATTCAGAACGAACGCGAGCGATACGGCGCACGCGTCGGCGCCGGATCTGTTTATCTTTTCGGAAATACGCCTGTTTTCTTCACAGTCGAACATCAGCCGCGCAAGTCCGGAAAGCGGTTCCCCTCTCTGCAGCTTCATAAAATAACCCTTCGCCTGCGAAGAGTACGATACAGAGACCAGATTCGTTTTTTTATGGTATTCGTAAAGCTGCCCGTCCATACAGACGAGCGTATCGTCCGGGCAGGCGCACTGATATGCGAGACTGAACTGCGGCTGATCGGCTGAAAAGCCGGTAAGTCCGTGAGTTTTTGCGTAGATCTGCGCTTCTTCTATTCTGCCGGCGCTCCAGTTCGACGCGCCGATATGCTTTGCAAGGCCGTTTTCGATAAACGAATTGAGGGTTTCGAGTATATCGCCGACCGGCCGCGTCGTATCGTCGCGGTGCAGATAATACATATCGACGTATTCGGTTCTCAGCGCTTCGAGACTTTTTTTCATATCGTACTCAAGGCTTCGGCGGTCGAGTCTGCCCTTGTGCATATCGGATATATCGGGATGGCCGCCTTTCGTGCCCAAAAAGACTTTTGATCTGTTACCGCCCCTGACAAGCCAGCCGCCGAGAGCCGACTCGCAGTCGCCGAAGCCGTAGATACGCGCCGTATCTATGAAATTGCCGCCGAGCGATACGTAAGTATCGAGAAATTCAAACGCCGAAGGCATATCTGCCGTTCTTATCCTGTCAGCCCCGAAAACGATCTTTGAAAGCCTCTTTCCGAAAACGTCCGTATATTTCACAATAACGCCCCCTCTCTTTGTTCAGTATACCGCTTATGTGCAAAAAAGTCAAGCAAAAAATCCGTAACGGCAAAAGCCGCGTTCCGGCTCGATAAATAACAAATATCATAATAAAGCGAAAAAATGTTGACACGGGCAAAACAAAGTGATATAATACGTTCGCAAAGGCAAAACGCCTCCGCAATATAACGTAAAGGAGAATAATTATGCAGTCATTCAAAAAATATCTCGCCGAATTCATCGGCACGTTCGTGCTCGTACTGTTCGCCTGCGGCGCGGCGGTCGTAACGCAATGCTCGCTTGACAATTTCGCGGGCTATCTGCTCACGGCTCTCGCTTTCGGTCTCGTTATCGTAGCCATGGCGTATTCGATCGGCAACGTTTCGGGCTGCCACATCAATCCGGCTGTAAGCCTTGCGATGCTCATTTGCGGCAAGATCTCGTTTTCGGATTTCATCGGTTACGTTCTTTCTCAGTTCGCCGGCGCAACGGCGGGCGCCGCGGTGCTCTGGGCTCTGCTCGGAAGCAATACCGCTCTCGGTCAGAACGGTCTTTATAAAGGCGACGTCTGGCTTTCCCTGCTCGTTGAAGTCATACTCACCTTCGTATTCGTGCTCGCCATTCTCGGCGTCACGTCCAAAACCGAAAACGGAGCCGTAGCCGGCATAGTCATCGGTCTTACGCTCACGCTCGTGCATATTTTCGGAATTTACTTTACCGGCACGTCGGTAAACCCCGCCCGCAGCTTCGGTCCGGCTCTGTTCGTCGGCGGCGAGGCGCTTGCAAACGTCTGGGTCTTCATCGTCGCTCCGTTTGCCGGCGGTGCGCTTGCCGCGCTCTGCCACAAATTCCTTTCCGGCAAAAAGAAATAAAACGGCAGTCAAATCGAAAACCCGCGTCTCGTGAACTGCCCCAATTTGTACGGGCAGCACAAAAGAACCACCAAGGGCATAATATTTAGTTAACAAACAACAGACTGATGTCGATATTCCATCGGCGTCAGTTTTGTTTTGAGTTGGATTTGCTGATAGTTGTAAAAGTGTATGTAATCTCCTATGAGGAGGCGCGCCTCCTCATAGGTGCGCGCCCTCACCCGATATATGCATAATAATCTTAGTTATGAAAAATCGAAACGGTTTTTCTGCTATCTGAAGATAAAATTATAGACCGCCCCGATTTGTACACATGGCATAAATCGGGACGGTTCGTAAAACATCTTGGTGATTTTTGTCGCGCCGATATTTCGGTTTACGGCGCGGAGGTAAAAAATCAAAGACCGAGCAGCTGCTTTTTCTTGGAGTCAAATTCTGCCTGAGTAATGACGCCCATATCAAGAAGTTCTTTGAATTTCTTCAGTTCATCAGCTGCAGATGATGCTTGTATAACGGTGGCAGAATTGACGCTTCCGGTTTTGATCTCATCAATTCGTCTTTTTACATAATCCGCTACTTCCTGCATTTTTTCATTGGAGACAACATTGACATCAAAAGTAAACGAATTTTCACTGGAAAAATTGCTATTAAGATTATTCATCATAGCAACTGAAGTCTCTAGCTGCAGATATCCTATTGTTATACCGGCTTTTTTAAACTGTATTCCGATACAATCTTTATAATAAATGGTTTTTTCGCCGTCTGTTGCGTTATGCATTAAAAGAGAGCCGATTGTAATTTTTGTTTTAATAACGCATTTATTTTCATAAATGTCAATATGCTTTCCCCGCACTCCTTCTATGCTGTAAATCGCACCTTCCGCAGCGTTTTCAACCCCTTTATTGACACTAGTATTCAACGTTGCACCGCTGACAGCCAGTTTTTTCCCGCAGCCGGAGCAAAAAGTGCTTCCGTTCGGCAATTGTTTGCCGCACTTAGTACAAAACATAATCTCCGCCTCTTAAGTCATAAGAATTATACCAATAATTGAGCTGATAAGCGAACAAACCAATGCGATTGTCGAAAGAATAATTCCGATATGGCATTTCTTGCTCATGGCGTTTTGATTCCTGCCAATCAATGACAGAAAAAGTCCGGTACCGCCGCAGATCCAACAGATAAGTGCCAAAAGCCATGCAAATACTATACCGATACTGCCGAGAACGATTCCAGCAATGCCGCGATTGTCTGCAGATTTCAGAGAAGGCGCAATTATATCCGCATCAATTTCTCCGCCGGCGTTTTCAGTAGGGCATCCGCAAAAAGGGCATCTCATAGCGTCATCTGAGATTTCTTTTCCGCATTTTAAACAAAACATACTTTTTTCATCCTTTCCGATTTTTTGATAAATAAAAAAGTGCGCCAACCGAGGTCAACGCACCGAAAAACGCAAACCCCAATTGTCGCCAAACAAAACTTAACAAGCACAAAGAAACTCCCTGTCTTAATCAAGCGGAATTTGCATTTTTACCAAATTCATTATGATCAAGACAGTAAAAGAGCATTCTCCCTAAATGAAAAAGGAGCATTCTTGTGAGTCAATTATTAAGTTTTGTTTGGCATAATTATAATACCATATTTTTTGTCGTTTGTCAACCGTTTTTGTGAATTTGCTTTTGATTTTGGATTATAATTAAATGCGTTTTTAAATCTAAAAAGGGGGACAAAACCGTCCGGGATCCCGAATCGGGGTCCCGGACGTTTTTTATCTGTCTTATCTCACGTTTTTGATATTCTTTTGTAGCGCAGCAGAAGCGAGCTTCGCGCCTCGTTCAGAATGAGATCGAGTCCGCCGTCAAGCAGCTCCTTGCCTGTTTTGCAGAACGTTTTTCCGGTATCCGAATCGGTAAACTCATAGACCGACGACGGATCGAAGCCCTGCGGTTTTGCGTGCATTACAGGGAACGGGCTTTTTGCCCGCCGGAAGGCGAGTATCACGCCGCTGCCGTCCTTCGGGTCGTGGTACTGCTGAGCGTTCCACGATATGTTCTCCTTTGAGCTCGGGATCAGAGCGTAGAAATCCTCGCCGAAATAGCGCCTTATGCCGACGTACTCGTTAAAATATTTTCTCGCCCAGTCAAGCGGCGCGTTCGCGTTCTCAAAGCTCCATTCTGGATCCGTGTGTTCCCACGTCCTTACCGCGATACCGCCCGTATACGCGCTTCTGAAGCTGTACGTATCGCCGAGCGTGGGTCCGTAACCGATGCCCGACCACGGCATCCACCACGCCGCGCAGGTATTCTGCAGCTGATTGGCTTCCGGCACGCAGTCCCACATACACTGATAATCGGATCTCCAGAGCGGTACCGAGCGCGAGAGCATTTCGATATCGATCCGCTGACCTCCTCCGGCGCAGTCGTCGATGAGAAGACGCGGAAAACGGGAAAGCAGACGGTCCCAGAATTTATAAAGGTTGTTTACGTATTTGATCTCCGTCACTCCGCTGCGGTCTTTTTCGTCCGTTTTGAGCCAGAAGTCGAGCGGAAGGATATTGAAATCCTGCCTGTACCAGTCGAGCTGAAGCTCTTCTATAACGGCCGATACCTTTTCGGTCAGATCGTCAAGAACGTCGTCTTCGTTGAGCGCGATTATAACGCTGCCTTCTTTGCCGTTGTCTTTTGAGCGCAGACATTTCGTCCATTTTTCAACGTCGCAATGTATCCGCTCGGGCTCGAACCACATGAGGAATTTCTTGCCGTGCTTTTTAAGATATGAGGCGAGATCTTTATATCTGTCCGGATGATAGAATTCGTTTATGCTCCACGTGCCGACCATTGGCCAGTCAGCCGATTGAGCCGCCGTCGTGACCGACCGCAGAGGCTCGTACCATCCCGCGTCGATCCAGCAGGTGTCGAGCGGAAGGTCTTCTTTCACTATGCCCTTCCATCTTTTCACCATTTCTCCGGACGGAACGCCGCCCCAGAAAAGACCGCTGAAAGGCGGCGTGTCGGGTCTGCCGTTTTTACCGACCGGCGATATCACGTCTTTGACGTATCTTCTGAACGCGTTGTGCGCCCTGCCCTGCCCGTCGTTATATTCGAGCACGGTCGCCGAAGCGGTGCGGAAGCTCTCGCCCGGCTTCATATAGAAGTTCGCGTGTTCTATACCGAAGGTCAGACGGCAGGCGTTTTCCGTTCTTATGAAATGCGCTTTCCACTGTCCCGTCCAGCCGACCGCCGCAAGCACGCCTTTGCCCTTGCGGGTAAGATCGAAAAACGGGAAATTCTCAAGCGCGCTCCTGCCGAACGCACAGTGTGATTCGCTCTGCTGTCCGGCCCAGATACGTTCCTGCCTCGTGAAAAGATCGGTCTCCGTCGCGTTCGCTCCGTTCGTTTTCACTATGCGGAAGGTCTCCGGCTCCCACGTCGCCTGGCGGTTCTTTCTCGTCACCGGCGGATCGGGGTCGAACGGCACGGTTATATCGCAGTCGCAGATATCCGATATCCGGCCGCTGTTGTGATCCGTCGGGTTTTCCCAGTAATTCACCCAGTGCGTAACGTTATATTCTTCGTAATATTCCGCGCGGCATTCGACGGTCAGCCCGTCTGCAAGCGTAACGCGGAAGCCTTTTTGCGTTTCCGCGACCGTTTTTTCAAGCCTGTCAAAAGGCACGCCGTTATATGAAAATGAAAATGATGGTTTTATCATACTCTTCTCTTTTCATGTTCCTTAATCGATAACGCATCGTTTAGTGCAATGCTATCTACATTCTGCTTTTTATGCTTTTTTACTATCTTTTCTAGTTTTATAGGCATTAAATCGATTGTTAATAAAAAGCGATGCGTAGATAAATATTCCATATTAAAAATAATTGTATCACTATGATCCCAATATTCTTCTTCATCAGTTTCGATGAAGGAAATATAAACGTTATTTGCATCGAATTGATCGTAGTTTGGTGAATAATCTAAAATCGAAAAAAATCCAATTCTCGTACGACCATCTCTAGTTGTAATCTTCCAAAGACCTCGTCTTTGCGGAATTGAATTAAACAAACGTTCAAAAGAATAATCTTTTATCCCTAATACCTCTTTGATGTCTTTATATTCGTCCCAACATTTAAGATACTTGAACCCTCCAATCAGATAATAAAGGCAAGAAAAAGTGTTATTACGAATCCTAACAACTGATTCGTAACTATCTCGTTCTATGTTATCTTTATGAAAATGAGAATTTCTGCAAAATGAACAGTAATCCATTAAACAAGAGCACACATATTCTTTTCCGGCTTCAGAAATCTTCCATGTATCTGAATTATAACGGATAAAACGAACCAGTGAACTAAAAGCGGGTGCCTTAACCCCGGTTCTCTTTTTATGATAGTAAAACTCTTGTAGTTCGGGGTTGCCATTTTGACAATAAGGATCATATCTATATTTTTCATTTGACAAATCGAACGATTCTGTCTTGTTACAAACATCCCAGTACATAATTTTTAAATCATTTCCAAAAGCACTCAAATAGATCAAATAGAGCAATTGCTCAACGGATTTTAAATAACCGGCAACAACTGTTGTATAATCAATCTCTAGGCGCTTATCTATCGTGCGGAATAGATATTCGGATGTAATAAAGCTCTTAGAAAACTGTGAGGTGCCAATAATGGCTTCGAATAAACCATCTTCAAAAAAAGCTGAATCTATAATATTAAAATCATCATCCGTCAACTGACCAAGCTGATTCGCTGAACTGAAAAGATATTCCTTGCCTCTGATTTTATCCTTTGAAAACTCTTTTAGAACAGAATCTTTAAATGCAAGCATATTGGTCGGCACCAACTGTGGTACAGCCTTGATGGATAATATTGATTTTGCTTTACTAACCACTTCTTTGCATTCTTCCAAAAAAATGACATAAGCATCTCTTGAAAAAAACAAAGAGAAAAAGTTTTCTATCGTTATATACTCACGCTTAGATTGTAGATTTGAAGGTAACTTGTATCCAACTGTCATTTCTAATGATGAAATGCCCGACCAATCAATATCATAAATCAAATCAACAGTGCTAATCATATTAAAGCCTGGTATTTTTTCTTTTCCGAACTCATATTTGAAATCTCTATCCATCTCAGCAAATTCGTGAGATGAATATCGGGAAGGTGTATACCGGCAACCAATAGCTTTCCCATCACACTCAAAAATGAATTCGACAAAAGCCCCAAGCTCATATTCGCGATTAGTTATTGTATAATCATTAAAAGTTTTTCCAAACATCCAATCATTTCTATATCCAAAACGGTCTAGAAGATCCTTGATTATTGGATTGACCAAAAAAACACGTATGCATCCTTCTAGGTACTTTTCCAATGATACAAAACTGTCATTATCATAATTTGGATGAATCAAAAAGAACGCATTATTGAATTTACGTTTCGTTTTAGGATCATCAGGTACACGAAAGTCAAACAGATTATGTGGTGAATAAAGTCCAATTTCGTAGAGAAATCTATGTGAAGCCTTATTAATTATGTCTTTAATGGCCTGATTATTCAGTGAATTATTCATAACAAATTCTCCTCTTAATAAATTAAAAGAGGCACACAATCCATGTGATCGTGTGCCCTGACGAGGGGAAATTATTTCCCACTGGCGGAGGAAATCTCTGCCAGTCTGATTTCCTTATATGCAACGATGCCTGTTGCAACTAAGCTAATCAGCGCCAGGACGACTTTGGTGAGATTGTCACTCATAGCAATACCTCCTTTCCGGAGCCGAAAAACTCCAATCACAAGTCTAGATAATGCTATGTCGTCCTACGTCGCTTTTAATATATCATAAAAATCTAAAAAAGTCAATATAATTCCATAACTATTTGATATTTCGATAGCAGATCGGGGTCGAACGGCACGGTTATATCGCAGTCGCAGATATCCGATATCCGACCGCTGTTGTGATCCGTCGGGTTTTCCCAGTAATTCACCCAGTGCGTAACGCCGTATTCTTCGTAATACTCCGCGCGGCATTCGACGGTCAGCCCGTCTGCAAGCGTAACGCGAAAGCCGTTTTGCGTTTCCGCGACCGTTTTTTCAAGCCTGTCAAAAGGCACGCCGTTATATGAAAATGAAAATGACGGTTTTATCATATTATCCTCCCGTGACGCTTTCTGTGTTGAAAATTCATATCTTTCCGCGAAACCGTAAAAAACTCGCGGCGACGGGATCGGCGCTGCCGTGCCGATCTGTTAATCTCTCAGCTTACAGATCTGATCTTGTATCAAGATATAGCGGTCTTCCCGTCATTTATTTCCGTCCAGGCTCCAGCCGTTATCGCCGTGATAGATCATCAGCTTTGTCATTCCGCCGTCAATGCAGATATTCTCTCCGGTAATGAATCCGGCTTTGTCAGAACATAGAAAAAGTACGGCGTTTGCGATATCGAGCGGATTTCCGACTCTTCCGGCGGGCTGCTGATACGCGTCCGGGCCTTCATATACGCGGTACGACGTATCTATCCATCCGGGAGAAATCGAGTTTACTCTGATCTTTCCGGCAAAGCTGACGGCAAGCGCGTGCGTGAGCGCGGAAACGCCGCCTTTCGCCGCCGTATAGCTTTCCGTCTGCGGCTGGCTCATACGGTCGCGTGATGACGATATGTTTATTATCGATCCGCCCTCATTGAAATACGGCGCAAACAGTTTTGAAAGGTAAAACGGCGCGGCAACGCCGACGGAAAGCGCGTACATGAATTCCCCGTACGAGCACCCGTCTATCCCCTTCATGATCGGCGGAGCGTTGTTGATGAGATAATCTATATGACCGTATTCTGCGATAACGCTTCCGGCAAACGCTTCAAGTACGGTCTTGTCCCCTATATCGCCGGTAAAGTGATCCCCGGGCAAGGTATCGATCACGGCGACGGAGGCGCCGTTTTTTCTGAATTCTTCCGATATACATTTGCCGATACCGCCCGCTCCGCCGGTTATAACGGCGACTTTGTTCCGAAAATCAAAGCTTGCTTTTTGCTTCACGTTCCCTGCTCAACCTTTCATGATCCAGCCTTACGGTTTTTGAGATACACGTTTTGCCATCTTCTCAAAACGGCTTTAAGCGGCCCGTCAAGATAAGAGACCGCTTTCGCTTTTATCCGTTCCGGTATCCCGTAAGCGGCTTCCGCTATACTGCCGGTGATCGCCGCAAGCGTATCGCTGTCGCCGCCGAGGGATATCGCATTGCGGATCGCGTCTTCGAAATCGACGCTTTCAAGAAACGCCGTTATCGCCTGAGGCACCGTCTGCTGACACGTTTCGTTGAAACGGTAGGTCGGGCGTATCTCGTCAAGCGTTTTTGATAGATCATACCCGTATTCCTTTTCGATACGGGCTTTTATACGTCTTTTGCATTCGGCGGGATCATCGTTGACCGGCTCCTCGCGGTCTTTATGAAAGCCGCCGAAATAATAACGGCACATACAGATCGCGTCAGCGGTCGCCGCCGCGCCTTTTATCCCTTCCGGATGGTTATGGGTAACCTCGGCGGAGAGTTTCGCTCCGGCTATGACGTTTGCGTAAAGACCGGGGTCCGCGATCCACGCGCACGGAGATACGCGCATGGCGGATCCGTTGCCGAAGCTGTTGTACGGTTCGCGGTCGTCGGAGAAAAGCCATTCTCTGAATCTTCCGCCGTATCCCGCGTCCGGGTACATCCTGCCGTATTTCTTCATCGCGTCGATGAAATCATCGCGTTTTCCGCCGTTCATTATCGCCTCCGCGACCGCGCACGTCATAACGGTATCGTCGGTAAAGAAACAGTCGTCCCTGAACAGGGGAAATTCTTTTGTTTTTATATTGTGCCACTCATATACCGAGCCGACAATGTCGCCGACTATTGCCCCAAGCATTTGTGATTTTTCTCCGTTCGATCAGTATTTTTGTTCCGGGATGATCGGGCGTCTGCCGGCCAAAAGCTTCCGCACCGTTGTTCAACCTGTAATAAACCTACTGTAATTATATCACGATTTTTCAATTTTTTCAAGTCATACGGAGGACTTTTTTGCTTGAATCCGGCGCAGCGCCGCAGTCGTGAAGGAGCGATTTTACCGATTCTTCCGAAACGATCCCCGCTTTAAGCGCGAGCTCAAGCCGGTATTCGGTTTCATAACATTCTTTTTGAGCGATTTCAAGTTTAGAAATAAAATCCTTTGTTCCTTGTGCATACTGCGCTTCATGGATATTGGCGCCTATGGAGGTACCGGACCGTAAAAGCTGATTTGTCAATACAGATTCGCGAT
>JAEEGL012356779.1_pt1 | contig 11589 bp, 7 predicted proteins | sample 9134231 | NCBI WGS metagenome assembly JAEEGL01 (sample SAMN16246548, study PRJNA631951) | gut metagenome | biome: gut microbiome; feature: rumen; material: fiber-attached | host: Bos | place: Iran: Karaj | collected 2018-10 | reverse complement strand
CCATCGCCCGTCTTACCACTATTGTCGGAAGTAAAAAAGAACAGTTGAACGTCGTTCGCGAAGAACTGCTCGAGATCCGTAACAAGTACCGCACCAAGCGTCTTACCACCGTCGTTCCGAATTTCGACGTGCTCGAATATAAGCCGGAAGAGGCCGGTAAGTCGGTCAGTAAGCGCGGGTATGTGGTCCGTAGCCTTTCGGGCAGCGTTAAGTTCATCAGCTCGTTACAATTTTTGGGTTCCGACCGTTCCGAACCGAAGACGGACGAAGAGGTCATCGCCGAGCAAGTTCTGGTCGAAAACGGCAAACAACCGTACGCCTTCGGCAGCGACGGAAACTGCTTCCGTCTGAACGTGGACGGCATGAAAGAAAGTCGACTTGTGGACAAAGGTGATTTGCCGCAAAATCTTTCGCCCGAATCGAACGACAAAGCTGTTTTCGTCAAGGTGCTCACCTTTACGCCCGAAGACGAAGAAAAAGAACTCTATTTCTTCACAAAACAGGGCATGGTAAAGAAGTCTCTCGTTAAAGATTGTATCGTCAATAAAGATTATTACCAGGTCATGGTCCTCAAAGAGGGCGACGAAGTGATCAACGTGGAGATCCGTCAGCCCAATACCGATATCCTGTTCGTTTCGGACGACGGTATGGCGCTCAACGTCAGTCATGACGAATTCGGCGTGACAGGGCGTAAAACGGGCGGCGTCATCGGTATGACTCTTTCGGACGGCGCGTCGGTCGCGTTCGCTTCTCAAGCCGAATGCGATGATATGGGACTGATCGAAGGCGAGATCGGATTGGTCAGCAGCGGAGGCTTTGCAAAGCGCGTTATCGCACCGGAGATTGACCCGTCCAAGAGAGCGAGAAAAGGCTTGAAAGTCATGGAACTGGGCGCAAAAGGTAAAGTCATTTACGCGACTGTCACCACGACCGAGCAAAAAGAAATAGCCTTTATGGATAAGACGGGATATATCGCCATGGGGTCGACGGAGGACTTCTTGATCGACAGAACGCGGATAGGAAAGGGCAGACCCTTCCCCATCGCCGCGGGCGCCGTCGTCGCATCCACCCATAATTCGGAATTGGATTAAAAGATATGAAAAAAACGTGCAAGATATTTTTTATCGCTTTGATACTGCTGACGATGCTGTCGGCAGTATTTGCTTGCACGAAAAAAGACGAGGGAAAAAAGTATTATACCGTTTCCGATATTCCCGAAATTGCCGCCGCGCAGGCGGACGGTACGCTTTATTTCGAGTGGCTCCGACCTTACGACCGGTATAAGCAGACGACGATCGTTTTTCACGGGGAAGAAAATGCGGAAAATAAGTTCTGCGTCAACCTTTCCCGAAGCGTCTATACAAGAGACGTCCTTACGTCCACCGCCGGCTTCAAAGGAAGAATGAGCGCGGACGCGAGCGGAAGCTATTATCTTCTCGACGAGTATTGGTTGGATCTCGCGGAAAGTAACGTCGCCGTGTTCCATTGGGAGCGGTTCGCCGACGAAAGCGATACGGCCTCCGTCGTGGCAAAGATTTTTTCGACGTATAAATCCCGCTATAAGATCGGAGGAACGTATAAGGATAACGTTTTTTCCGTTTCGCTTGCGGACGTTGCGTTCGCGCTCTATTTGCAAGAAACGGAAAAGGTCTCTTTGAGTAAAAAGGAGATACGGTTCGTCGGAGCGGGAGCGGGCGCGCTTTTGGCCGACGCCGTCGCCTCCGTCGCCGTTCGTTCCGGTTTGAAAGACATAATTCCTTATCGAGTCGCGTTATGCGACGCGCCCCTTTCTACGGGTATGCTGACTTTTGACGTCGATTGGTTGAACGCGAAAAAAGAGGACGGAACGGCCGGCTTGATCCTGAAAATGAACGATCTTACCGTCTCGTCCGGGGTCGCTACCGAAATGTACGAAGCAAAAGAAGTGCATTCTTCCGGCGGGACGTACGCATACGAATACGCGGCGGGTACGCGCGACGCCGAAGTCGTCGCCGCGGCCAAAAACTCGGCGGCTTTTTTGGAGATAAGCGAAAGCTATTCTTCGTCCGCCACTTTCGACGTGTATAAAAATAATAAGCGTATTGCTTTCGACTGGTATTTTTATTCGGTGATCGGCAGCGACGATCTTTCGATCGGATCGGTGAATTCTACCGACAACAGTAATCTTTCCGTCAATAACTGGGGTACAAACGACAGACGCCCCATCCTGAACGAGCGATCGATCTCCAACGCGGATCCGACCAATAAAGGTCGTAATTACGGTTTATCGGCGTGGACGCCCACCGTCTACGTGCGGGCTTTACGCGGCGTATCTTTCACGCAAAAGTCGAACGCCGTACAAAGCGGACACGACATCAACGGAAAAGAAAAATATCGCTACAGGAGCGAATACGTACTGGATAAGTTTTCTTCCGAAAACTATCAGGTATCCGATATGAGTTACTCGCTTCTTTGCGGTCGGCTCTATTACGACCAAGACGGCGATAATAAGATCGACGACGGCGCGGCGCAGGGCTACTCCGGCACGTTGCTTTTTTCGCTCGCTTACGAAACGGCCGACGGCAAAGAAACGATTTTTTCCGAAATGGAGATCACAACGGGCGACGACGGCTTTTTTGCGATCCGCTATTACGACGCCGAAAATGAAAAAGAGGGGATCGTTATTACGAAAAACGAAAAAGGTCTCCTCGTTTTGTCCGGTATGTGCTGTAAAACGAAAGACCTCTTATCCGAATTTTCGTTCCGTTATCCGCAAGGAAAGACCAATTATTTCAGTAAAAGCGTGACGGGTACTTTCTATGCGAAAATGAGCGGAAATAATTTTTCCAATAATAAACTGAGCGTTTATTTCAATAAAAATACCGTTCATACCGTTCTTATCGGCAACTGCCTTTTCGTAGATAACTGATGGAGCGGATAAAATGAGTAAAAAAGGTTTATTGCTTATCAACGCATATCTATCCGATGAAGATTATCTTTATCAGTCGATCCGGATGCAAGAAGAATTTTTAAAGCGCGGCGTGCGGACGGATATCGTCCGAAACGACGGCTTTTTTTTGCGAATTAAAAACGGCGATATCATAGATAAGTCGACAGGATATGATTTTTGCGTTTACTGGGATAAGGACAAGTACGTTCTTAATATGCTCGAAAAAACGGGGATACGAATCTTTAACGGAAGATCCGCCATCGAAAAGTGCGACGACAAAATGACGACGTATATCGAGCTGTCCGGACAGGGAATACCTATGCCGGATACGGCGCCCGGTCTTCTTTGCTTCGATAAAAACGCCGTCATCGACGAAAAAACGATAGACAAGGTGGAAAGCCTGTTCGGGTATCCGCTCGTTGTCAAGCAGAGTTTCGGCTCTCGCGGGAAAGAAGTATATCTGGCGCGCGACCGCGCGGAACTGCGCGAAAGAATGGAAGAATTAAAGTGTCGTCCGCATCTTTTTCAGAAGTATATCGAATCCAGCTACGGAAAAGATATCCGCGTTATTGTTATCGGAAACGAAGTGATCGGCGGGATGCTCCGGACTTCGGAAGGGGATTTTCGATCCAATATAGGAAACGGCGGGACGGGAAGCGTTTTTTTATTGAACGAAGACCAAAAGCGGTTGGCGCTGAAAATAAAAGAGGTCCTCGGGCTTGATTATTGCGGCATAGACGTACTTTTCGGCAAAGACGGTCCCGTCGTATGCGAAGTCAATTCCAACGCTTATTTTCGCGAATTCGAAAGGATAACGGGCGTTAACGTGGCGGCAAAGTACGCCGACTATATCATCGATCGTCTCGATCGGGAATAAAAAAGTATTTTATTTGGATAGAAGATAGCTTTCTTCGATCAATTCCGATAATATCTTGTCTTTGATCGTATCGTTCAAAACGACGGATACCCAATGTTTTTTGTTCATATGATAAGCGGGATAGATCCCGTTTTCGGTCAATAATTCGGGCACGCGATCCGACTTGACGTTGATTACTTCCACCGTACCCGCAACTCCTTTTACAAGGCGATCCCATTTGACGTTCATGACGATACCGAACCATTTTTCGGTTGCTTGATTGCGGAACACTCCGTAATCGGGGTCGGAATCCCATAAGAATTCGGGCAAGGAATGATATTTTTCTACGATTTTATCGCAGATGCGGTTGGTTTGCGGATGAATAAAGCAGACTTTTTTGAAACATCGGGTCCGTAAGTCGATCAGGATCTTTTCGCACTCTTCTTTGAGCGACGCGACGAATCCGCCCACTTCGCCTTCTTCGTCGACCCGACCGTACTCGTCGCCATACGCGGTGTCTATCAGCCGAGCGATTACCTTTTTATCGCAGATAATAACTTGCAGTTCAAAGTCTCCGCTCAAAACGGGGGTATGAAAAAAGAAGCCGTCTTCACGTTCGGTAAAGCCGTATGAAGAAAGCGCGCTTTCGATCGGAACGTATCGGAGAAATAACTTGTCTGCCGTTTTCATTTTCAGGTGCGGAAAAGTCTTTTACCTTTGGACGGTATGACGTAATAGAGCAGGAAAACGAGCAAAACGGAGGCGAAATCCAGTATCGGTTGTACGAGCATAACGCCGTACAGCGGCCAGCCTACGTTCATCGCGATCATCAGCGGGATATCGAGACTGCCTTTGCGGAAAAGAGAAACGAGGATGGCCCGTCCGCTCTTTTCTTTGGCTTGGAAGATAGCGACGTACAGGAAAAGAATGGACAAAAGGGGCATCGCCATGCAATGCAATCGAATAAATTTCGTGCCGATCTCCACCGTTTCGCTTTCGTCGATAAAAAAGTTCATGAGTTGGTGCGCGAATATCTCGTAAAAAGTGAAGAACACGGCGCCGAGAGAAACGGTAATGACGATGGCGTAGCGGATCGCCTTATTGACGCGCTCTCTGTTTTTGGCGGAAAAGTTATAGGACAGTAAGGGCAGAACGCCTTGCGCAAGACCTTGAGAGATATGCGCCGGAACGAGGTCGATCTTTTTGACGATGCCTAGAGCCGCTACCGCGCTCGTGCCGTAATCGGCGACAAGAAGGTTCAGAACGACGTTGGAGAAGGTTGCGCAAAAAGTCATCGCCGCGTTAGGAAGTCCTATTACGACCGCCTTACCGGCAAGCTCCGGACGAAGAGTAAAAAACTTCGGATGAAGAGACAAAACGCCCCTTTCACGCGTAACGATAAGGTATACGAAAAAGTAACATACGGCAACGGTGTTGGAAATAAAAGTAGCGATCGCCGCGCCCTTGCAGCCGAGACCGAGTCCGAACGGGAATATGAATATGGGATCCAGAACGATGTTAAGAAGAGCCCCGATCGCCATGCCGACGCTTGCTTGCAGCGACTTTCCGGTGGCGCGTACAAGGTGAGCCATAACGACGTTCAGAACGGACGGGATGCCGCCGACGACCATCGTCCAAAAGACGTAGTCGGAAGCAAACCGCAAAATTGCTTCGTCTTTCGCTCCCAATAAAAACAGAATGGGATCGCGGAAGAAGAGCAGGATCAGACTATACAGTCCGGTCACGATTACGGTGATCCAAAAGGCGAAAGAAGAGACTTTTTTTACTTCTTCGTATTTTTCGACGCCGAGGAAAGAGGCGATCATGCTACCGCTGCCCACGCCGAAAAGGTTTGAGAGCACGGTCAGCATCAGATAGAGCGGCAAAACGAGGGTGACCGCCGCGACCTGCATCGTATCGTTCGTTTGCGCGATAAACCAGGTGTCCGACAGATTATAGGCAATGGTAATGAGTTGCCCGATCACGGTCGGAGCGGCAAGAATGAAGATCGATTGGATCACGGGTTTTGTTTCAAACAGTTCTTTATCCCGCGCGGATAACTTTGCCATAATTTTATTATATTCTTGCGCGGAAGGTTTTGCAAGCGCCGAAAATGCTATTTTCGTGTTTGTAAAGAAATTGTGCTTTTTGTTCGACCGGTCAGCCGGCCAGTATTTTGGCGCCGATCACGGTCGCGGGTATCCTTTCGCTCGGGCCGAGATCGCTCAGGACGACGACTCCTTTTTTCCTGTCTTTGGTAAAACCGATATAGGTATTGAAGCCGGTCGTGCCGCCGTCATGCCAGACGATATCGTTTTGTTTGTCGAGAATCCACGTCAGGCCGATGGCGTCAAGACGGATATTCAGCGACTCGTAGGCCGGTTTGTTCGCGTCGACGACTTTACGCTCCGAATATGTGTCGGACAGGAAGGGAAGATCGTTTTGTAAATACAAACAAAGATACTTCGTCATGTCTCGCAGGTCGGAATGGATAGCCCCTGCGGGCAGATACCCGTCGTCGTTTTTCCACCCCCAATAGCCGGAAAGGGTGCCGCCTTGCTTATTGACCGCGGTATCCTTCAGGGAGAGCTCTTTGATAAAATCGTTCATCAGATCATAAAAAGGCTTACCGTAGATTGTTTCCAGCGCCAATCCGACGACGGCGATCCCGAAATTGGAATAGACGAAGGGATAGGACCGATCGGAAAGATCGGTCTTTGCGACTCTCGCAAGGATCTTGTCTTTCCCGATCCCGTAAAAGTCGTTTTTCTCGGGTGATAGTCTGTTTGCGATCATCTGCGGTTCGAAGTAGAACGCCTTGTACCCGGACGTATGCGTCAAAAGCTGTTCGACGGTAGGATAATACTTGTTTTTGTCGAGCGGCAGATAGTCGGAGATACTGCTGTTTAAATCGAGTTTTCCTTCTTGTATTGCTTTCGAGCAAAGAAGTCCAACGAAAGTCTTACTGATCGAGCCGATCTCGTAATCGAAAAGAGGACCGTCCGACGGCGGTAGAACGGGATACGTCGAAGACGCGGTTTTTCGGATATCTTTCGACCGTACGTAATAAGATATTTTTCCGTCTTCGATCACGGCTACGCTGATTTTTGCGCCGCCTTTGATGTCGTATTCGACCATATCTTCCCAGGTCATGGACGATAACTTTTTCGTCCGGACGTTCGCAGCGATCAGCGCGCCGCCGAATGCGATTATAAAGAGGAATACGAAAGATAAAATAATGGCGACGAGGATCATAATACTCCTTTTCACAAACTGCTTTTCTTCGCGGTCGGTGTTTTTTACCGAAATAAAAATATGCGTCGCGCCGAAGAAGACGGAAGAAACGACGAGCGGGATACTCCCGATCATTACTCCGGAAAACAAAAAGACGAGGGTGGGAATAACGGATAAAAGAAGGGTCCTGACGATGCCGTTCTTTTTCCGAAGCACGATCCAAAAGATATCGTAAGCGGCAAGAAGGCAGGAGTTGACGACGAGATAAACGATTTCCGCAAATTGAAAATAAAACCCGATCCACGTGTAGGGAATATTGAAGATCATCAACGCAATGCAAAGAAAGCGCGAGACCGTTTCGATCGTTTCCGCCGCTTTATTGCGGTAAGAAGTGGTCGCGTTTTTGTTCTTTATCGCGTAGACCACGTTCGGGATCATCAACGCAATAATAAAAATAAGCCCGTAATAATTGAACCAATCCAACATCTCGGATCGATTATAGCACGAACGTTTTTTTAAATCAATAGCAAAAATGTTTTCGCATCGATAAATCGGAAAACAGCGTTCTTAAAAAAAAGATTGACAAAATAAAAGAGGAATGTTATAGTAGGAAAGCATAAATAATATATTATTTAAGCGCACGAAAGCAGAATGTTGGTTAAGGAATACGAGAACATGACGGAGTTGTTTTCGACGAACGCACGTTTTTTCGAGTGGGATTCGATCGGAAAAAAATTTATCGAAAGTATTGTCGCATGGAGCAAAGACAAGAAGAGAAAACTGTTCAATTATTGTTTCGGTTTTTTCGCGCTTTGGCTTCCTTTGCTTGTGTTCGCTTTTTCCGGCACACGTTTTTCCGCCGGTTTTAATCTCGCTTCCACCGTCGATTTTTACGTTTTTTATCAATACGTGATCGGATATATGCTGAACGGTCTGAAATTTACGTTCGACCTGTTTCAGACGATCTTTACAGACGTTTTCCTGCTGTTTACATCTCTCGTCGCTATCTTTTTTATCGCGTATACCGCCGTCCGTAAGCGTAAGAAAGAGAAAAAAGAGTCCGATCCGTTCAACGTTCAAAAATACATTCGCGAAAGAAAGATTTCGCGATATTATTCTAATAGATATTTCATTACCTTTTCCAGGTTTTTGAGTTAATTTACGCATTTTTAAGTCAGGTTTCATCGAACAAAAAGACGCTCTTTGCGTCTGTCGTTTTGCTTTGGTGAAAAAACGTCGCATGATCTATGCGGTTTTCCCGCCGCGCTTTCTTTATCAATAATACGCAAGGCGCGCGGGTCGTTCGGAACTTTGTTCACGGAGAAGTATTCTGTATGCCATATTATCTTATTTCGGCGCTTGTTGCGGTTTTTGTTGCGGGTCTCTATTTCCTGAGCGATCATTTGATCGGGAAATACGTTAAGAACGCAAAAAAAGTCAAGCGGATCGTCTTGCAGTCTTTTTGTCTGCTGTTTACCGTTGCATTTTTGTTTCGGTATCTCAGCGCCTATACGGTGCTGAAATATACGGTCGGACTCAATATCCGTTCTCCGTTCGGTATCCACGGACAGATGCAGACGGCCTTTTGTACGATCATGGCATGGTTTACTTTTGCCGCCGTCGTTTTGTTGGAAACGTACGCGTTTTTTAAAGACAGGATCGCTATTTTAAAGCATCTCGTCAAGTTTTTCGCCGCCATCGTCTACCTTATTGATTTTGCCACGATCGAAATGCAGATCACGGGCTTGTTCGGCAAGGCGGCTGTTCAGACGATATCTCTTTCCGGCGTGACGTACGCTGTGGAAGTCGGTATCGCGCTTGCGTTGTGCGCCGCCGTTTGGAGTAAAGAATACAGGACTTTCTTTTCTTGGAGAGGCGCGGGCTGTTTCTTCGCCTGCGTCGCCGGTATGCTCTTTGCCGCGATTCCGGCCTATCTTTTTCAGGTGCTCGTCGGTTACGGACCGCTCAATATCGACGAAAGAAAATTCGTCTTCGCGCATCGACTGGTATTGTACGGTTCGATCATTTTGCCCATCCTCGTCGCTTTAATTTTGTATCGGCAGGATTATCAGCACAGAAGATACGCTTTGCTCTATATCAGTCTGGCGACGCTTATTTCTTACTGCGTCCGCTATATGTATACGGACATACCGAAATTGACCACGTGGCCGTTCCATCTGTGTAACCTTGCTATGTTTATCATTCCGGCCTGTTTGATCTTCAAATTGAATCACGTATACTATTTTACGTTCTTTATCAACGTGCTCGGCGCGCTCCTTGCCATGTTGATGCCGAACCAGGGCGACGGCGCTTACGTGTTCGCGCAGAATAACGTATCCTTCTGGATCAACCATTATTGCGCCTTTTTCATGCCTCTTCTTTTGATGGTACTCAAGATCTACGAGCGTCCGAAGATGAAAATGATGAAGTATTCCGCCATCGGATTCGCCGGGTACTTTGCTATCGTACTGTTCGTCAACGCCTATTTTACGTCGGTAGGGCACGAAACGGACTTCTTCTTTATCAACAGCGACTTTATCGCCGATAAACTTGGCAAATGGGCGGAAGACCTGCGTCTTATCACTCTCGACGTTCCCACCTCTTGGGGTACGCCAATGGTGTTATATCCCGTATACCAGGCCATATTCTTCGCCGTGTATATCGCGATGAGCTTCGGTATGTGGTACGTGTATGAATTGGGCTTCCGCGTGCAGGACAGCCTGGAAGATATGTTTAATAAAAACAGAAAATACAAGTCCGATATGCAAATATTGGAAGAAAGTTTAAAAGGAAGAGATAGGAGAACCCCCATGAACCCGCAAGGAACCAACAAACTGATTTTGAAAGATTTTTGCAAAAAGTATTCTACCAGTAACGTATATGCCGTCAAGGACGCCAATTTGGAAATAAACGGCGGACAGATATTCGGCTTCTTAGGACCGAACGGCGCCGGAAAATCGACGATCATAAAGAGTATCGTCGGCATCCAGTCCATTACGAGCGGTAGTATCGAAGTGTGCGGATTCGACGTGGAAAAGCAGTCGGTCATGGCCAAAATGCAGATCGGTTTCGTGCCCGATCATTACGCTCTGTACGAAAACCTTTCCGGAAGAGAGTACATAAACTATATCGCCAATCTCTACGGCGTCAGTATCGAGGATCGGAATAAGCGTATGGACGAATACGTCGAGCGCTTCCATTTGCAGGGCTCGTTCGAAAACCCGATCAAAACCTATTCTCACGGTATGAAGCAGAAGATCACCATTATGTCCGCTCTCGTGCATAATCCCAAAGTGTGGATACTGGACGAGCCTTTGACCGGTCTCGATCCCGACAGCATCTTCCAGGTCAAAGAGACGATGAAGCAACACGCGAAAGAAGGCAATATCGTCTTCTTTTCCAGCCATATCATCGACGTTGTGGAAAGAATTTGCGACCGTATCGCCATTATCAAGAACGGTCATATCGTCACCACCGCCGACATGAAAGAATTGGAAGAAAAAGGCGTCGTGTTGGAAGACTATTATCGCGAGACGATAGAGAACGCCAACGTTATTTCGGAAGCGGCCGAAGCTAAAGAACCGATAAAAGAAGAAAAGAAAGAAAACAAAAAGAAAAAACTTTTCGGGAAAAAGAAGGAAAAGACGAATGAATAATATCGATAAACAAGGCGTAAGTTCCTCCTTTAAAAAGACGATGTCCTCGCTGTATAATCTGACGATGATGCAGCTCAAAGAAAAAATGAACTTCTCGTTCAAACAGAACCTGAAGAAGTCTCTCTTTTCTTTATCCTTCTTTATTATCGGCTTTGCGGCGATCACCGTTCTTTGCTACTTCCTTATTTTCTTCGCCAAGAAAATGAGCGTATTCGATCTGAACGGCGCGTTCCCGACTAACGTTCTCGTATGTGTGTTCACGGTCATGTTCGGACTGTCGATTTTGTTTACGACCGTCAGCCTGGTGCAGTCGCTCTATTTTTCGCGCGATAACTTCGTTTTATTGACTTTGCCCACTACGCCGTCCGTGGTATTCCTGTTTAAGTTCCTCGTACATTACGTATTCGAGATGAAAAAGAACTTTTTGTTCCTCATTCCGCTTTTTATCGCGTACGGGATCAACTCGAATCTGCCTTTCTATTATTATCCGTGGGTGCTGTTCTTGTTTTTGCTCGTGGTCACACTGCCCGTTCTGATCGGCGCGCTCCTTTCTATCCCGGCAATGTATTTTTATCAGGCAATTCGTAAAATAAAGGGCTTACAGTACGCCTTGCTCGGGCTCGTCGTCGCGGGACTGATCGCTCTTGCGGCGTACGTTATAACGTTGATCCCCGCCGATATCAACCTGGTGGAGACCTGGGGCACGACTTTCTTCCGGATCAAACACTTTTTGATGCAATTCGAGAAAGCGGCTCTGCCTATTTCTTGGCTTGTGCGTTTAATGGTCGGCAGGGGCGCGACCGCGGCCATCTTCGGTATTTACACTGTATATATCTTTTTGGGATTGATCGGGGTCATAGCGTTTTTCGGCGTCCTTTGCTTCTATCTTTCGCGTCCGCTTTTTTATTCGATGG
>JAEEGL011828948.1_pt1 | contig 11589 bp, 10 predicted proteins | sample 9134231 | NCBI WGS metagenome assembly JAEEGL01 (sample SAMN16246548, study PRJNA631951) | gut metagenome | biome: gut microbiome; feature: rumen; material: fiber-attached | host: Bos | place: Iran: Karaj | collected 2018-10 | reverse complement strand
TTGATCATAGCCTCGTCTTCTTCGGAAGCCTTCATGGTATTGATACCGAAAGCAACTATCTGGATACCTCTTAAATTGCCCCACTTCTCTGAGAGCTCATCATTAAGGATATCAGCAAGTTCCGTTGTATGTCCGGGAACAGCGCTGTATCTGATGCCCATCTCCGAGATCTTGGCAAATGCGGGCTGAAGAGCTGTCAAAAGCTCTGTCTTAAGCTGAGAGTCGATCTGACTTCTGTCATAAGACTCAGTAACGTTACCGCAAACATTTGTATAAAACAGGATAGGATCTGTGATCCTGTAAGAATACTCACCGTTACATCTTATTGAAATATCGATATCAAGACCGATATTGTTGTCAACAACACGGAAAGGAACGGGATTGGCTGTGCCATACTTATTACCCAGGATCTCCTTCGTGTTAAAATAATAAACTCTCTGATCGTGAGCCGTATCTCCGGCAAAGGTGATACGCTTACCTATTGTCTTAAAAGTGTCAAGGATACTTGTTCCAAGGCTTCCCGAAAAGATTGAAGGCTCTGTTGATGTATCATAGGTGAATACACCGGGCTCGGCACATAATTCAACTACCTTACCCTGATCTACGATTATCATACACTGGCCGTCATTTACCGCGATAGCGGAACCGTTGGAAATGATATTATCCTGTCCTTTGTTATTACCGTTTGTTCTCTTCTGACCCTTGGTAACCAAAGTGTTTACATCAAGTGAATCACAGTAAAAATACTCTTTCCACTGATCTGAAACAACATTGCCTACTGCTGAGGTCAAAGCTTTAATCAGTCCCATTGTTAAACCCTCCTGCAAAGTTGATCATCGGGCTTTTAACACCCGTATGTTTTATTATCGGTTAACGAAAAAACTCCCGTTTGCACCGAATTATATTATAGCATTTTATAAAATAAGTGTCTATCGCAAATCGAGCTTTAATGGTATTATAAGAAAGGGTTTAAGGTTAATGTATCAGGAGGTATTTATGATAGCAGTCGACCAGCTTGGGTATTTCCCCAAAGGCTTTAAGTTTGCCATCGCCACTTCAGAAAGTAAGTTCTCGGTTATAGATACCAAGACACAAAAATCGGTCTTCGAAGGGACTTCATCTTTCGCTCATAAGGACAGTGCGTCCGGCGATGAAGCCTGCCTTTTGGATTTTACCGCTCTTGAAAGCGAAGGAGAATACTTTATACTTGCCGGCAACGGCCAAAGGAGCTCTGCCTTCAGGATAGGTAACGATATATATAAACATCTGCAATACGATGTTACCCGCTGCTTATATTACCAGCGTTGCGGAATGCCTTTGGAAGAAAAGCATGCCGGTATATTCGCGCGTCCTGTCTGTCATACAGAAAACGCGATTTTGTATTCGGATTACGTTAAAAAGACCGCCGATCCTCAAAAGTTTGACATGAGCGGAGGCTGGCATGATGCCGGAGACTACGGAAGATATACCTCTGCCGGAGCAGTGGCTGTAGGACATCTGTTATATGCGTTTGAACTCTTCCCCGAGAGTTTCAATGAATCATTAAATATACCCGAGTCGGGAAACGGTATTCCCGACGTATTGAACGAATGCTACTATGAGCTTAAATGGCTCCTTAAAATGCAATCTCCGAACGGCGGAGTATATCATAAGCTTACATCTTTCAGGCATGCAGAATTCATAATGCCCGAGGAGGATGATTCACAGTTTCTCATCTTCCCCGTATCGAGCATAGCGACAGCGGATTTCACGGCTGTCATGGCTCTGGCGGCAAGGGTTTATAAGCCCTTCATGCCGGAATTTGCCGATGAGGCGCTTGAGGCTGCAAGTAAGAGTGCTCACTGGCTAAGGGAAAATCAGTATATCGGTTTTACTAACCCCGACGGGTGTGACACCGGAGAATACGGTGATGATTCCGACCTGGATGAAAGACTCTGGGCTGTAGCCGAGATGTACAGAACCGACATTGCTCACAGGGATCTTCATCTTGATTACCTTACCGCTGCCTGTCAGGAATACCACACACATACAGATTTCGGTTGGGAAGACGTATCGGGCTTCGCATCGCTCGCGTTACTTACGGATCCCAAGCATCCTGCCGGATTATTGGAAAGCAATTTAAAAAACAAGGTATTGCTCGAAGCCTCACGAGTTGCAAATCTTCTCAAGACATCGGGTTACCTCGTCGGAATGGAAAATAAAGACTTTGTATGGGGTTCAAATATGGTGGTCTTAAACAGGGCCATACTCTTCGTTCTGGCTTCCCGCCTGACCGAAGGAAGTCAGTCCGACAGATATAAGGCCTGTGCCATAGAACACATTCATTATATTATGGGAAGAAACCCCATGGATATAAGCTATGTTACCGGCTTCGGTGAGAAAGCCTACATGCATCCTCACCACAGAGTAACGGAAAAAGACAACATCAAGGAGCCGATGCCCGGATGGGTATCCGGAGGTCCTTTCAGATTCTTCTGCGATGCAGCCGCCGAAGCTGTCATCCCCAAGGGAACACCTCCCATGAAATGCTATCTTGATGATGTCGGAAGCTACTCTACCAATGAAGTTACGATCTACTGGAATTCTCCGCTGGTGTTTGTCCTGGCATTTTTGAATTCTTTATATGCATAACAAAAGTCGCCCACCCGGGCGACTTTTTTATCTTACTTTTTATCTTTTTTATCCTGTTTCTTCGCGTCCTTATCATTACCGGAATTTCCTTCCGAATACGCATCAAGTATCTTCTCTATAAGAAGTGTCTTGGTATATACGTCATATCCCAACATGAAGATGAAAGAAAACAGCTGAAGGAGCTCTTTGTCCGATTTATCGCAATCGGTGAATGTCTGTCCCGCTCTTTCAAACTTTCTGACTATATCATCCTTGATCTCTTCGGTACGCTCTTTCTCCATACTGAAGACTTCGTCATATATCTTGCAAAGATTGATATCGGATTCCGAATTAAAATACCTCTGGGTGAGGGGATTTAACATGGTCTGAATATCCGTTATGGACAAAAGACCCTTACTGTAATATATGAAGATCAACAGCACTAAGTGCTCTTTGGTGTACTTTTTCTTCTCCGGAGGAGGCAAAAGATCATTCTTGGCATAATTATTGATCATTGTCTTGGTCAGGATCTTATCCTCTTCAGGATTTCTGGCCGCGTGTTTAAGCTTCTTCTCCATCAGGGAAGTAACCTGATCCATATATAATTCTATATTGGGTAAATCATCCGAGGTAATGTTGTGAATTCTGTCCAGACTTGCCAGGATGCTCTCCAAAAGATTGTCTTTATCAAGCGTCATTGTTTATGCTCCATAATCTAAAAAACCTAAACTAAAGTATATCACTAAACAGTTTTAATTACCAGTTGATACGATATTCACGATCATTAATTCTAAAATTTTAATATCTCACTTTACTTTAAAACTTTAGTGCGGTAAAATTATACAGTAATAGTAATTTAATATGTATAAGGAAGGAAGGGTCAACTATGAATCCCAAGATTAAAACGGAAGCTGTTGATTATTTATTTGACGCCATTCTCACCTTGAAAAATCAGGAAGAATGCTATAAATTTTTCGAGGATCTGTGTACAGTGAACGAGCTTTTGAGCTTATCGCAAAGATTTGAGGTAGCCTCGATGCTCGCCAAAAAGGATACATATCTCGAAATAGCCGATAAGACCGGTGCTTCTACCGCCACCATAAGCCGTGTTAACAGAGCACTGACTTACGGAAACGACGGATACGAGATAGCATTGAACAGACTCAAAACGAAATAAAACAAACCCCATCAGTCGTATGATTGATGGGGTTTTAATCCGTAAAACCAGTTCCTCGTCTAATAAAATAATAAATTAAAAATTATATATAAGAAAGGCACATCGTGTTACTGATTATTAGCTTTAACAACCGATTAAAGCTTAGTTACGTTAACAGCCTGAGGACCCTTCTCACCGTCTACAATGTCAAACTCAACGGCAGCGCCTTCTTCAAGGGACTTGAAACCTTCCATATTAAGACCTGAATAGTGAACGAAAACGTCCTTACCACTCTCGTCAGATATGAAACCATATCCCTTCTGGTTGTTAAACCACTTTACTGTACCTTTGTTCATAGTAAAGTACCTCCACACAATTAAAAAATCATCGCCCAATTGCGATTAAATTCAGAATATCATACGAATTTTCAAAAGTAAAGCATAGAATTTGCCATTTGGCGCGCTCTGTGTTAAAATTGTTAAGAATTTGTTACAAAACATTTTCGATGTACTTTTAACCTTGGAGGTTAGTGATGGAAACAGAAGTTAAGAAGCGCCGCAACAAGTATGCGGTAATGTTGGTGAAGGAGCACGAAGACGGTGAGATAACCAGCCATCACATCGGCACAACCCTTTGTGAATTCATACTCATTGTACTGTTTGTTCTTTTTGCCTTTTTCATTTGCAAGCTGATATATGATAACATTGTCATAAAAGACTTAAGAAAGCAAGTTATAGAGCAGATGATGATCAACAATGACTTAACGGACGAAAACGAGTCTTTGACGGTCGAGAACAATACCTTGACCTCGAAGGTATCCGTTCTTTCCGAAACGGTATCCAAAAAAGCCGCTACGGAAGATGCGTTAAGCCAGGAAGAAATTGAAAATGCCCTTCCCAAGGGATTCCCCCTAAGTGGAAGCGCCACCATGGAGCCGGCGGATGACGACGGTAAGCCGATGGTAAAATTCAAAGCCAACTCCGGTGTAAACATTATTTCTTCGGGAACCGGAACCGTTATCAGTATTGAAGATGATGCCGACTACGGCAACAGGATAATAATCGACCACGAGAACGGTTATAAGTCAATTTACAGAAACTCCGGTGAAGTGCTGGTTAAAACAGGTGATAAACTCGGAAAAGGATATATCCTCTTCTCTGTCGGTAATTCAAACAAGGATTTGGGTTATCAGATAATGTATAACGAAGAATATATCGATCCTTCAACGATAATCGAGATCAACGGTTGATGAACCGATAAAAAACTGCTGAGATGCCAAATCTCAGCAGTTTTTTATTTAAAATATTCCAAAACCTTATCAAACTCCATGCTTCCGCCGAAGATATCAAGTGCGGTCCCTATCGTAACATCCACTCTTCCTTCGCCCAGCGTTTTTATAAGTTCAAGATCCGAGTAATCACTGACGCCTCCGGCGTAAGTTACCGGGATCGGACTCTTTGAAAGTATCTTGACCAGATCTTTTTGAATGCCTCGTTGTAAGCCCTCCACGTCTGCCCCGTGAACCAAAAATTCATCACAGTAGCCGGAAAGCTCATTAAGGGATTTTTCGGTCAGTAAAACATCGGTAAACTTCTGCCATCTGTCCGTTACGATATGATACGCTCCGTCCCTTTGCCTGCAGCTTAGATCGAGCACCAGTTTTTCTTTGCCGACGGCGCTCACCATATTGTTAAGGGCCGCCTCATCTATCTTTCCGTTGTTGAATACGTAAGACGTAACTATGACATGGCTGGCTCCGGCGTCTAAGTAAATATCTGCATTCTGAGGGTTGATCCCTCCTCCTGCATGAAGCCCTCCCCTGTATGTGGATAAAGCCGAAAGAGCCTGCTGTCTTGAAGCCTCGTAATACGGGCTCGACAGAGGATTGAGCATTATAACATGGCCTCCCGGAAGGTTTTTATCCTTATAAAGTTGGGCATAGTAGGTCGCATCGTGACAGGATACGTAATTGGTCTTCGTACAGTCCCTTTCCTCTGAAAGAGTGCCTCCCACTATCTGCTTTACTATTCCGTCGTGTATATCGATACATGGCTTAAATTTCATTTATTATCATACCTTTTCAATCAAAATACCGTCTCTGTACGCCTGAAGAAGGTTCTCGAGGAGCTTGATGTTTTCATTGATCTCCTTACCTATATCCGTTTCGGATACTCTTATTCTTACAGGTGCTATCTCAAGCTCGGTGGTATCCGAGAATATGTCGGATTCATTCAACACTGCCGATTCTTTGGATTCGAACGGTTCGTGCGCTACCAGTCTCATTCCGTGGGAGCTTGCGATCAGCGTATATCCCGCGATCCCGGTCTTACCCTGGTATGCTTTGGAGAAACCGCCGTCTATGATAAGAAGCTTACCTCCGCATTTTATCGGTGTCTCACCCTTCTTGAGCTCTACGGGCACATGTCCGTTAACTATGTGGGAATTCTTGATATCGAGTCCGAATTCCGTAAGTATCTTGTTTATCGTATTCTCATCATCCAGGAGTGAATAATACTTATTCTTAACCTCCACGTGAGTGGCTTTATCTTCGATGAAGTATCTTTCGAAGGTGGTCATCTTGTCCTTGCCGAAGACAGGTGATTTGGGCCCGGCCCAAATATACCAAAGGTAATCCTGCGCCTTACGCATTCCCTTCGTATCATTCTTCTCGTAATATGCTTTACGGGCGAATTTATCGAGGACGTCATAGAGTTCTCTTCCCGCGTACTCCTTGCCTTCAACATTGACCTTCATGAACTCTCCGTTCTCATCAAGAGGCATACAGCCGTGATACAGAAGATTCGAATTATGAACCTTATAAAGGCCGCCGTTGGTATATAAAAATCTGACGTGTCTTTGAAGCTTCTCACTCTTTAAGAAGGACTTACGCAGCTTCTTTAAGAGATTTATCTCTTCATCGGTAAGCCAGTAAGGATCCTCGGGGTCCACTGTCGGGAAATCGGTATCCTTCATGGGATACTCCACTCCGTCTACCATGACCGTTTTTTTGTCATAATCGATCTTATCGAGAAGAAGTCTGTCATCCATCTCAAACTCGGGATGCATTTTGATCACCTGTCCCTCGAGCTTAAACTGAAGGATAGCTATCGCCTTATGTATCTTCATATCCAAAGGCAGATTGGTTGTATCGTAATCGGATGCATACTTGATCCCGAACTGGCTGCAATCCGTATCCTTATAAACCTCCATGGCGAAGGTTGCCAAAGGAACGAGATTTATTCCGTATCCTTCCTCGAGGATATCGAGATTACCGTATCTGGCGGCTATTCTCAAAACGGTGGCCATGCACGCCGAATGTCCGCAGGCGGCTCCCATCCATACTATGTCATGATTACCCCACTGAATATCCACTGAATGGTAATCAAGTAAGGCATCCATGATGATGTGAGGGCCCGGGCCTCTGTCAAATATATCTCCGACGATATGAAGATGGTCTATTACCAGTCTCTGGATAAGGTTACAGATGGCTTCGATAAAGTCGGGAGCCGAACCTATCCTTATAATGGTATTGATGATCTCGTTATAATACATCTCCTTGTCGGATGTATCGGGACGCTCCGTGATAAGTTCCTCCAACACATATGAAAACTCCTTCGGAAGCGCCTTTCTTACCTTTGAACGGGTATATTTGGTCGCAACATGCTTGGTTATCTGAACCAGACGGTGAAGAGTTATCTTATACCAGTCATCTATATTATCTTCGGTATCTATCACCACATCCATCTTCTCTCTGGGGTAGTAGATCAAGGTAGCCAAAGATTTTTTATCCTTTTCGCTCAATGTATTTCCGAACTCTTCATCTATCGATCTTCTTACCGAACCCGAGCCGTTTTTCAAAACATGGACGAACTGCTCATATTCTCCGTGTATATCCGTAAGAAAGTGTTCGGTTCCTTTCGGAAGATTCAGTATAGCCTGAAGATTTATTATCTCGGTTGAAGCTGCCGCCACAGTGGGATACTGCTTTGACAGGCTCTGCAACAGCTTGAACTCTGTAGAATTTTTATCGTACATCTTTCCCTCCCGGTGAAAACAATTAAGCGGTTTAAACAAAAGTCCAAACCGCTTTAAATCTAACCTATTACATCTGACATGTTATAAAGTCCCGGTGCTTTGTTATATAAAAATACCGCTGCGCTCACTGCGCCCTTGGCAAATACGGCTCTTGAATAAGCAGTATGTGAAACCGTTATCACTTCATCGGTTCCCGCGAAGATAACATCATGGTCTCCGACTATGGTTCCTCCTCTGACGGCGCTTATTCCTATCTCCTTCTTGGGACGCTTAAGCCTTCTTTGACTTCTGTCATAGACGAATTCAAATTCATTGTCCAGTGCTTCATTTGCGGCTTCCGCCAAAGCAATGGCGGTTCCCGAAGGAGCATCAAGCTTCTGGTTATGATGCTTCTCCACCACTTCGATATCGAAGCCCGCATCGGATAAAAGCTTGGAATTTTCCTTGAGGAATTTAATGAGCAAATTGATGCCGAGTGACATGTTGGCACTTCTTAAGACAGCGATCTTTTGAGAAGAAGCGTTAACCTTGTCAAGCTGCTCATTGCTTAAGCCCGTGGTACACAACACGAGATTCTTCTTATTGTTTACACAATATTCAAGTAAGTTGTCTACGACCGACGAATTGGAAAAATCTATCACAACGTCATATTCAACATTACAGTCATTTATTGATTTAAATACCGGATAGCTGTCCTTTTGTTCATCAAAAAGGTCTACACCGGCCACTATTTCAACTCCTTCGGTCTCTTTGACTATGGAAGTGATCATGGCTCCCATACGTCCGTTACAACCGTGCATCAATACTCTTATCATTATAATACTCCGTACTCTTTCATGGCTTTTTCAAGCTTAGCTGCATGCTCTTCTTCCATTTCGGTCAAAGGTCTTCTTACCACGCCGGTATCTCTTCCCTGAAGCTCAATAGCCTTCTTGACGGGAATGGGGTTAACCTCACTAAACAGAGCATCGATCAAAGGAAGTGCACGAAGCTGCTCTGCAGCTGCCTTTTTAACATCACCGTCGAAGAAGCTCTGACAGATATTGTGGCTTTCTTTGGGTGCGATGATCGAAAGAACTGAAATAACGCCCTTACCGCCCAATGAAAGGATGGGAACTATCTGATCGTCATTTCCCGAATAAAGATCGATCTTACCGTCGGTCAAAGCCATTATCTTAGCTACCTGAGAGATATTTCCGGAAGCTTCCTTAACACCCACGATGTTCTTTACGTTCTTAAATAAGTAAGCGATGGTCTCGGGAGCTATATTTACTCCGGTCCTTCCCTGGATATTATATAAGATCATCGGTATATTAACCGAATCGGCCACCATGGTGAAATGTTCGATAAGACCCTTTTGCGTAGCTTTATTGTAATAAGGTGATACCACCAGTATTCCGTCAGCTCCGGCCTTCTCGGCTTCCTGTGATAAATATATCGCAGTCTCGGTACAGTTCGATCCTGTTCCTGCTATAACGGGGATACGCTTGTTGACTGCCTCGCAGCAGTATCTTATCACTTCGATATGCTCTTCGTGTGAAAGTGTTGATGCTTCACCCGTTGTACCGCATACGATAATGGCATCAGTGCCGTTTTTTATCTGATACTCTATCTGTTCCTTAAAACGGGGATAATCCACTTCTCCGTCTTTTGTAAAAGGTGTTGTGATGGCAACACCGGCCCCTGTAAAAATAGCCATAACGCTACCTCCGATCAATAAGATGTTATTTTTGAAACGGAATCGGAAATCTTACATATTTCCTCATCCAGATTAATTCCGGTCATGATTATATCCATGCCTTCGTTCCTAAGCTTGAGCATATCCATGAGTTCTTCCACGGAGAGGATCCCGTTATCCACGAGCCCAAGGATCTCATCAAGAACAAGTAAGTCACACCCGCCGGTAGTCAAAACCTTGCGAGCGAAATTTAATCCGTTCTTAATATTTATGATCTCGTCTTCCTGCCTGTCCTTGGGTAATTCCTCGAAATTACCGTCAGACTTCTCGAATCTGAAGATCTTAAGCTCCGGCTCGAGTCGGTTTAGGATCTCACTGTCATTGAGCCCCTTTCCTTTAAGGAACTGAATGATAACGACTCTGTCGCCCAAAGCTGCCCTCATCAAGGCTTCACCGATTGCGGCAGGAGTTTTTCCGTGCCCTTGGCCTGTAAAGATACTTATCTTTCCCATTGTTAGCCCCTCCACTCATTTGGTAATATATCACAGATTGCTTAATTGTGCCAGTCTTTCGGTCACCTGTTCCATCATCTGTGTATACTTTTCAAGCTTTTCCTTTTCCTCTTCTATCTTCTCTTTGGGTGCTTTGGATATGAACTTCTCGTTTCCGAGCATACCGTTAACTCTCTTAAGCTCTCCCTCGAGGCGTACCTTTTCTTTATTTAATCTTTCGATCTCGTCCTTTAAGTCTACCAGCTCCGCAAAAGGAATATACAATGTGGCATTCGGTATAACAACAGATACCGCATCATCTGCGATGCCTGACTTATCCTTTTGGATAAATACCTCGTTTGCGTACGAAAGGCTTGTGAAGAAAAGTTTACCTTCCGTAAATGCATTGATGATCACCTCATCATCGGATACTACGTATACGGAAGCCTTTCTTGAAGGAGCAACGTTCATATTGGTTCGAACGTTTCTTATACCTCTTACCGCTTCCTTTATTATCTCTATATCCTTCTCTTCCTTTTCGAAGGCTCTTTCTTCTGTATATTCGGGCCATGAAGAAACCATGATGGATTCTTCCTTATTCTGTAAGGTGCAGAAGATCTCTTCCGTGATGAAAGGCATATAAGGATGAAGGAGCTTCAATGCGTCTATGAGAACTGTCTTGGCTGTCCATAAAGCCGCCTTCTTGGATTCTTTATCATCAGAGTTATATAATCTGGGCTTAACCATCTCGATGTACCAGTCGCAGAACTCATCCCAGATAAAGTCGTAAACCTTCTGAACGGCTATACTGAGTTCGAATGAATCCATGTTATCCGTAACATCTTTTACAAGCGTGTTAAGCTTTGACAATATCCACTTATCAACGGGCTCGAAGCTTACCTTATCGATCGTAAGCGCATCTACATCCTTTGAAAGCTCTTCATCGGAATTAAGATTCATCATTATAAATCTTGATGCATTCCATACCTTGTTGGCGAAGTTTCTCGATGCTTCGACTCTTGACATGTAGAATCTCATGTCGTTACCGGGTGCATTACCCGTTATGAGCGTAAGACGCAAAGCATCCGCACCGTACTGATCTATGATCTCGAGAGGATCTATGCCGTTGCCCAAAGACTTGGACATTTTACGACCCTGGTCGTCTCTTACCAAACCGTGGAACAATACCGTCTTAAACGGCTTTTCCTTCATCTGCTCGTAGCCTGAGAATATCATTCTTATTACCCAGAAGAAGATGATATCGTAACCGGTCACCAAAACATCCGTAGGATAGAAGTATTCAAGGTCCTCGGTCTTCTCGGGCCAGCCCAAAGTGCTGAACGGCCAAAGTGCCGAAGAAAACCAGGTATCCAGTGTATCGGGATCCTGTGTAAGGTTCGTACTTCCGCACTTGGGACACTTATCGGGAGCTTCCTTGGCTACCACGATCTCGCCGCAATCGGCGCAATAATATGCAGGTATTCTGTGACCCCACCATAACTGTCTTGATATACACCAATCACGGATATTGTCCGTCCAGTTAAAGTAGGTCTTCTCCATACGCTTGGGAATAAGCTGTATCTCACCTTCCTTAACCGCCTTAACAGCAGGCTTTATAA
>JAEEGL010558834.1_pt1 | contig 11589 bp, 5 predicted proteins | sample 9134231 | NCBI WGS metagenome assembly JAEEGL01 (sample SAMN16246548, study PRJNA631951) | gut metagenome | biome: gut microbiome; feature: rumen; material: fiber-attached | host: Bos | place: Iran: Karaj | collected 2018-10 | reverse complement strand
GCTCAAAAAAGGAGGGACCTAAGCGCAATCCATTTCGCCGGTATCCCTCCTATTTTTTTACTTTTTAAGCCATCCATCCAGGGTCGCCAGAATATCCCGGAAGACCGTGGCCTTCTCCTTCTCATTCAGGATTTCATGGCGCAGGCCGGGATAGAGCTTCCCTTCGGTGTCCGCGTAGCCAACCTGCTTCATCAGGTTAACGGCTTCCCAGAATTTCTCGTCGTTCACGCGGCAGGGATCCTCGCCGCCGGAGAAGAAGCGCACGGGAAGTTCGGGGCGGCCCATCTGCCAGCCCGCGGGATCATACGTCTCCTTCAGCAGATATAGCAGCGACTTGTATCCGTTTAGGGTGAACGGAAATCCGCAGAGCGGATCGTTGTTGTAGGCATCCACCTGCTCCGGCTGCGTGTTCAGCCAGGCGTTTTTGCGGCCTTCCGCCGCAAACGGCTTGTTGAAGCTGTCGATAAACGCGCCCGTCAGGAGGTTGCTGTACGCGTGCTCCCCCTTCAGGCCGATCAGCACGGCCATCAGCGCGTTGCCGAAGCTGACCGCCGGGTTTGCGCTGGGGCTTCCGATCACGCACAGGCCGTTCAGATCCCTGTCGTACTTACGGGCATAACAGCGCACCGCCAACGAGCCCATGCTGTGGCCGATCAGATACAGCGGCTGGTCAGAGTATTCCTGGCGGATGAGCTCCGTCAGCTGATGCAGATCCTCCACAAGGCCAGGGCCGCCGCCCTCGTAGAAGAACCCGAGATCTTCCGGTTTTCGCACGCTTTTTCCATGTCCGCGGTGATCATTGATCACGCACAGATATCCATTCCCGGAGAGATACTCCATGAAAGGAAGGTATCTCTCCTTGTACTCGCACATGCCATGAGCCAGCTGAACGACCGCCTTTTCCTTTCCTTCCGGTCTGGTGATCAGCACATCGATCGGCAATCCATCCACCGCTGAAATCATGGTCCTATACTCTTTTTCCACTTCCGCTTATCTCCTTTTCGATCTCTTTCTTCCCGCCAAAGTCAGGATCAGAATGATCAGTATCAGGAAGGCCACAATCGCCAGCACCGCGTAGAGCAGGATGGGACTGTCATCGCCCGTCCGGGCACCGCCGCCGCTTGTGGGCGGTTCTGTCGCCGGGGCAGCCTTCGTGGTTTCCCGGCCGACATTGCCTTCCGTGGTGGGAGCAACCGTGACGGGGGCTTCCGTCGTCGGGGCCACCGTGACAGGCGCTTCCGTTGTCGGCGCTACCGTGACAGGGGCTTCCGTTGTCGGAGGCTCCGTGACAGGCGGCTCCGTAGCCGGCGGCTCGGTCACAGGGATGACAGGCTCTGCCATCGCCTCTTCCCGGTAGACCAGCACGTACGTCGAGAACTTGTCTGTCTCGAAAGTGATGGTTTCTTCCGCCTCGTCCAGATCCGGCAGGAAATCGGTCTGTCCTTCGTGAACCCGCAGCATTTCGAAAATGCGCTGGTTTCTGGCGTTCGCGCTCTTTCGTATTCCTTCCGGAATGGTGACGGTGAGACGCACCGGTGTCTCTGTCGTCTTAACAACGGTCGTCGTCGTATCCACGGTCTTTAAGAGTTCGATATTCAGATACTCTCCCACCCGGTAGGTTTTTTCCGCGTTATTGACAGCACTGATGATATTGGAATAATCGCTTCCCGGCAGGGACGTGATCACCGATACGTTCAGGCGCAGCGCTACCGGCACGCCGGTCTTCTTCAGCGCGATTTCATCATCTGACAATACCAGATCCAGCACGGCCTTCAGGTCGGTTTCGGAGCTGGCTCCGGCCGCCTGATCACTGATCACTTCCGTGATGACGGTGCCGGAGAGCACCGGAATGACTGTCAGATCCGTCCGCTCGGTGCATCGGTTGCAGTGGCGGGACTTCACGCCCTCGGTCTCGGTTGTGGCCGGAACATCGACGGTAAACTCCAGGCTGAAGTCATGTCCCAGCGCGGAATTCTCTTTGACTCTCGTCTCCGTCTTCTGGCACACGGAGCAGGTTCTGCTCTCGGTTCCGTCGTCCGTACAGGTCGCGTTCTCATCGGAGATCCAGTCGCTCCACTTGTGTCCTAAGGCCGGCAGCGCTTCGGTTTCCGTCTCTCCGCCCGCGCTGCACACGCGGCTTCTCTCGCCGGCATCTTCGCAGGTGGCTTCCTTCGTAACCGTCCATTCGCTCCACGCATGCTCTAAGGTAGGAATGACTTCCGTCTCCACTTCGCCGCCAACGCTGCAGGTGCGTGTTCTCTCGCCCGCTTCGCGGCAGGTGGCTTCCTTCGTCACCGTCCACTCGCCCCACGCATGCTCTTTCTGAGGAAGCACTTCCGTCTCGACGGTATCGCAGACGCTGCACACGCGGCTTCTCTCGCCAGCCTCCTGGCAAGTAGCTTCCTTCGAAACTGTCCATTCGCCGAAGCTGTGGCCCTTGGCCGGGATCACTTCCATATCGGACACTTCCGTGCAACGCTCGCAGTGATGGCTTCTCATGCCTTCTTCCGTGCAGGTGGCTTCCTTATCGATCGTCCACTCCGCGCTCCAGGCGTGGCCAAGGGCCGAGCCTTCCGCCGTGCGGGTTTCCTTATTGCCGCAGTTGGCGCAGGTGCGACTCTCGGTTCCGTCCTCCGTGCAGGTGGCGTTTTCATCCGAGGTCCACTCGCCCCAGGCGTGCTCTAACGCCGGAAGAACTTCCGTCTCCACTTCGCCTCCCACGCTGCAGAAGCGCGCTCTCTCGCCCGCTTCGCCACAGGTGGCTGCCCGGGTGACCTCCCAGTCGCTCCACATATGATCCTTCTGCGGGATCACTTCGGTTTCGACCGTGTCACAGACGCTGCACACGCGGATCTGCTCGCCCGCTTCCTGGCAGGTGGCTTCCTTCGAAACCGTCCACTCGCCAAAGCTGTGCCCTGTCGCAGGAATCGTCTCCATCTCGGACACTTCCCCACAGCGCTCGCAGTGATGGCTTCTCATGCCTTCCTCTGTGCAGGTGGCTTCCTTGTCGATCGTCCACTCTTCGCTCCAGGCGTGGCCCAGGGCAGGAACCGCCTCCATCTCGGACACTTCCCCACAGCGCTCGCAGTGACGGCTTCTCATGCCCTCTTCCGTGCAGGTGGCTTCCTTATCAATTGTCCATTCTTCGCTCCAGGCGTGGCCCAGGGCGGAGCCTTCTACCGTGCGGGTTTCCGTGGCACCGCAGTTAGCGCAGGTGCGGCTCTCGGTTCCATCCTCCGTGCAAGTGGCGTTCTCATCCGAGGTCCACTCGCCCCAGGCGTGCTCTAAGGCCGGAAGAACTTCCGTCTCCACTTCGCCTCCCTCGAGGCAGAAGCGCGCCCTCTCGCCCGCTTCGCCGCAGGTGGCTTCCCTGGTCACTTCCCAGTCGCTCCATACGTGATCCTTCTGGGGGATCACTTCCGTCTCGACCGTATCGCAGGCGCTGCAGACGCGGATCTGCTCGCCCGCCTCCTGGCAGGTCGCTTCCTTCGAAACCGTCCATTCGCCAAAGCTGTGCCCCGTCGCCGGGATCACCTCCATCTCGGACACTTCTCCGCAGCGCTCACAGTGGCGGCTCTTCATGCCGTCTTCCGTGCAGGTCGCTTCCTGATCGATCGTCCACTCTTCGCTCCAGGCGTGGCCCAAGGCCGAGCCCTCCGCCGTGCGGGTTTCCGTTTCCCCACAGTTGGCGCAGGTGTGGCTCTCCGTACCGTCTTCCGTGCAGGTGGCGTTTTCATCCGAGATCCACTCACCCCATGCGTGCTCTAAAGCCGGAAGGGCTTCCGTCTCCACTTCGCCTCCCACGAGGCAGAAGCGCGCTCTCTCGCCCGCTTCGCCGCAGGTGGCTTCCTTCGTCACTTCCCAGTCGCTCCACATGTGATCCTTCATGGGGATCACTTCGGTCTCCACCTCGCCGCAGACGGCGCAGGTACGGCTCATCTGCCCTTCCGCCGTGCAGGTGGCTTCCCAGTCTGTCTTCCACTCGCTGAACGCATGGACATGCTCTTCCGGTTCCTCCGGCTTGGTTTCCTCGGCTTCCTTGCTTCCAAAAAGCGGCGGATACTTAAACGCGGGGAGATCTTTGATCAGAATGCCCGACGCCTTATGTTCCTCTTCGACGGTGACGCCTTCTTTGTGGGCCGGCTCCGTTGCCTCCACCGCGACGTAAACTTCCGCCGGCGTTTCCTGATCATCCAGATAGGCATCCGCCAGATACCAGTTCTGATCCTTCATCTGGACCAGGTTCCACATGTGCTTCGCCGGTTCCTTCTTCTCATCCGGCGTGGTTCCGCTCACAAGAACATTGTTTAAGACCAGGTTGTTCATGCGGTCAAGCAGAACCTTCATCAGCTTCGCATAGCCTTCCGCAGTCGCTTCATGCTGATATTTCTCCAGCAGGATGCCGGCGATGGTCTTATACTGGCCCTGTTCCTTCTTCGGTTTCTTTTCATCGGCCTTCGCCGCTTCGGCCGCGGCTGCTTCCGCTGCACTCTCCGGGTCCAGTTCCTCGTCCAGAATGATTTCATCCTCCAGGACCTCTTCCTCTCCCAGGAAAAATTCCTCTTCCAGGATCAGTTCCTCCTCGGACATGTCTTCTTCCGGATTCTCCTTCACATAGCTTCCCAGCTGAAGAACATAGTTGTGGACCACGCGCACCGTGTCGGTGTAGCCGGCGCCTTCCCACAGGAGGGCACGCGCCTCAAACACGGCCTTATCTAACGCCTTCTCCACATCCGGAATGTCCTTGCGGGCGTCTTTGTACGCATCCTTTAAGATCAGCGTCACCTGATCCACGCTGAGCTTCCAGCCGTTTTCGGTTTCCGCAAAGCTCAGCTTTGTCTTGACATCGGCGCCGTCCAGCCAGAACACCTGGGGATAATCATAGCCAAAAGCCGCCATGGCCCGGGCTACCTCGCCCTGGATGGTTTTCTCCAGCTTTTTATAATCCTCGCGGTTCTTGTAGGTTTCCTGGTCGATCTCTTCCCGCGTGAGCCCGGATAGCGTGTAGGTTCCTGCCACATGCAGGACCAGTCCCTTTTCCTCGGTGGCCGCTCCTTCTTCTGCCGGCGCAGCCCCCTCCTCCGCTTTCGGAGCTTCCTCCTTCGCGAATTTTGTCAGGTCCTCCGCCTTCTTCAGGGCATCGTAGTAGACCTTCTCGTTCTTGCTCAGCTGACCGTAGAACCACGCAAACCCGTCCTTGGAAATCTGAAGCCCCTTCAGGTCTTTGTTCTCTTGTGTCCCTTCCGCCCCTTCACTTCCTTCGGCTACCGTTTCCCCGTCCGCCAAAGCCAGTTGCGGAAAAGCCGGCAGACTGCCACAGGTCAACGCCAGGGCCAGAACAGCGGCTCCAATGGTTCTCACAATTCTCTTCATCCTCATTCCCGTTTGTCCGAAGCGTCACTCCGGACTTCCTCCTTTCCTTAAGCTTCCTATTTTCTTTTCTTCCCATATTGGTTACTTTTCAAGCTAATTTTAACCCTTCCTTTGTGAAAAAGCAACGAAAAGAGCCGACCGATACAGTTTGTTTGGGTTCTAGGTTAGGGTGACATACGCCGCAGGCGGATGGCCTGGGACCTGATGGGTGGATGACCCGTGAATTATAAAAGGCGGATGGCCTGGGACCTGGTGGGCGGCGACCCGTGAAATATACGAAAAGAGGGGGACCCGCTTCTTTCCTGCGATCCCCCTCTCATGAATTCTTTTTTATTTCTTCAGCACCTCATTCAGACTCCCCGTGCGATAGCCCAGCAAATCCAGGCTCACATAGGAAAAGCCATATTCCTGGAGCGTCTGATACACCTTTTTCCGTGTATCCTCCTCCATCAAAGCGCGCATATCGTCCGGTGTCAGCTCGATGCGGGCCAGTTTTCCATGGATGCGCACCCGCAATTGATGAAAGCCCAGACCGCGCAGGTATTCCTCCGCCCGGTCCACCATAAGAAGCTTTTCCCGGGTAATCTCCTCCCCGTAAGGAAAGCGCGACGCCAGGCAGGCGTAGGAAGGCTTGTTCCAGGTGGGAAGCCCCAGTTCCCGGGAAATCTCCCGGATTTCGCTCTTATATAACCCCGCCTCGCGAAGAGGACTTTGGATTCCAAGTTCCCGGATCGCCTGCATGCCCGGCCGATAATCGCCCAGGTCGTCCATGTTCGAGCCTTCCGCGATGGCCCCAAAGCCTTCCCGGCTTGCCAGCTCCTTCATCCCGGAAAACAGGGTTTTCTTGCACAGGTAGCAGCGGTTCGGCGGGTTGGCGGTAAAGCCTTCGATCTGCTGCTCATCCACTTCCACCTGCAGATGACGGATGCCGTTCTCCCTGCAAAACTGGATGGCCTCCTGCTGCTCGGCGGAAGGAAAGAAGCAGGATCTGGCCGTCACCGCGCACATCCGATCCCCCAGCGCTTCCTTCGCCGCCCACAACAGGAGCGTGGAATCCACGCCGCTGGAGTAGGCGACCGCCACACTGTTCAAGGATTTCAGGTACGTTTTCAGAGCTTCATATTTTTGTCTCAGTTCCTCTTTCATAGATGCTTTACTCCCTGCCACAAAGCTCTTGCGTTATTCTGTCTCGCCGTGTTACAGACTTCCCTTCGTGGAGAGCACATCCACAATTCGCGGATCAAACTGCGTCGCCTGATCCAGCGCTTTTCCGAAGGCTTTGAACATCGCCTCCATCTTGTGGTGATCGTTCTCCCCGTACAGGCACTTCAGGTGCAGGTTCATGCCCGCGGAGTAGGAAATGGCGTAGAAAAACTCCTTGGCCATCTGCGTGTCCATGTCGCCGCAGCGCTCCCCCTTAAAGTCCGCGTCGAAAACCAGGTACGGACGCCCGGACAAGTCGATCGCGCACATCGCGAGGGTCTCATCCATCGGCAGAAGAAGTGAGCCGTAGCGTCTAATCCCCTTTTTATCTCCCACCGCTTCCTTGATGGCGGTGCCCAGCACGATGCCGGCATCTTCGATGCTGTGATGGCAGTCCACCTCCAGATCCCCGGTCACAGAAACGCTCAGGTCAAACAGGCCGTGCCGTGCAAAGCCATTGAGCATGTGATCAAAAAAGCCGATCCCCGTATGGATGTCTGCCTTTCCGCTTCCGTCCAGGTTCAAACTGATCCGGATCTGTGTTTCCTTGGTGTTCCGTTCTACCGTCGCTGTTCTGGCCATGTTGGCTCCTTTCTGCATGACTTGCATTTTGTTTTTGAATTTGCTATGATGTTTCTCCACACATTGGGAGGTGTCTATGAATAAAAAAGAAATATCTGAGATCAAAAAGCTTTTCACAAAGGAACACTGCCGGATCGACCACATCAGCTGCTGCTATGTAAACGGGCAGAAGGAAAAGCTTTTGACAACGACCGACGCCTTCTTCTCCCTGCCGGAGGAAGAGGCCTACAAATACTTTGACATTTTCCGGAAGACGCTCTCGGGAAGCATCGGAAAGAACCTGATGACCATGGAGTTCCCCTTGGAAGAAGAGGAAGAAGAGGGCCGCCAGGCCTTCCTCATGGATCTGGTGAGCTCTTCCCTGGGCGATGAGGATCTGTTAAACCAGTACTTTGACCGGGTGATCGAGACCTTCTCCTACGCGGAGAATTTCCTGATCGTGCTCATTGACGGAAGCTACGACATTCCGGCCAAGGGCACGGACGGCCTGGAGCAGTTCGACGCCTCGGAATATGTCTACCACTACATCCTTTCCAGCATCTGCCCCGTGTCCCTGGCCAAACCGGCCCTGGCTTACAATCCGGAGCAGAACCGGATTGAGGACCGCGTGCGCGACTGGGTTGTCTCGGCCCCGGAAATCGGTTTTCTCTTCCCCGCTTTCCACGACCGCAACACGGACATTCATCAGCTGCTCTTCTACTCCAAGAACGCGGCGCTCCCCAACGCCGAGACGGCTGAAACGCTGCTGGGCTGCGTCCCCCCGCTTCCCGCGAAGGATCAGCACGAGTCCTTCAACAGCATGGTGGAGGAAGCCCTGGGCGAGGAATGCAGCTTCGACGCGGTGCGCTCCATCCACGAAAACCTGACCGAGCTGCTCGAGGAGAACAAGGAAAACCCGGAGCCCGTCAGCCTTTCCAAGAAGGATGTGAGCCGGCTTCTGTCCTCCTGCGGCGCGCCGGAGGAAAATCTTCCCGTGGCCGAAGCGCATTTCACGGAAGCGATCGGCGAGAAGAACAGCCTGATGGCCAGCAACATCACCGCGCTTCGCTCCTTTGAGGTCAAAACCCCGGATGTCACCGTGCAGGTGAAGCCCGATCGCTCTGACCTTGTGGAAACCCGCCTGATCGACGGAAAGCCGTACCTGGTCATCGCCCTCACCGACGAGGTGAGCGTGAACGGGATCCGGATCACGCCGCCGAAGGCAGCCGAGGAAGAGTAAAAACAGGCGGGGAAAATGGTTGCGCGCAGCCATTTCCCTTCGCTTTTACATATGCGTCTTTACAGGTCTACCACTTCCAGCTCTGCGTCCGTCAGGACGTGGAGCTCTTTTTTGTTCATGATATCGTACAGAACCGGTACCACAAACAGCGTCATAAAGGTGGCATACGTCAGACCGCCGATGGTAACCACGGCGATCGGCTGCATCAGCTCCGAGCCCATGCCCACGCCGATGGCCATCGTGGTAAGACCCAGGATGGTCGTGATCGCGGTCATCAAAATCGGGCGCATACGCGTGACGCCGGCCTCAAGAAGCGCTTCCCGCTTCGGTGTGCCCTCGGCCCGCAGCTGATTGACAAAGTCCACCAGCACGATACCGTTGTTGACGACGATACCGGACAGCATGATAAGGCCTAACAGGGCGATGACGCTCACCTCCATGTCCGCGATCCACAGGGCTAAAAAGCCTCCCGTAAAGGCAAGCGGAATCGTAAACATGACGATAAACGGAGATTTCAGCGACTGGAACTGCGCGACCATGATCAGATAGATAAACGCCAGTGCCAGCGCCAGCATCTGTCCCAGCTGCTCAAACGCTTCGTTGATGGTTTCGTTCTCGCCGGTAAACTCGGTCTTGATGCCGTCCGGGATTTCCACATCACGAATCGCGTGCTCCACATCTCCGCTCACAAGGCCGACATTGTAGCCTTCCGCCAGCGTTCCGGACACCGTCAGGTATCGGTTCTGTTCATAGCGGGAGATGGAGGAAAGCGCCTCGGTCTCCGTGACCGTGGCCACATCCTTCAGCGGAATTTCCTTCTCCGCCCCGGTGCGGTCTGTCACCTTGAAGACATAGTTTCGAATGTCCTCCAGCGACATCTCGGTTCTCTTTTCATCCGTGATGATCACGGAATATTCATTCTGGTTTTCCGTCAGCGTGGTGGCGGTTTTGCTGGTGGAAAGCGCTTCCGCCAGGCTCATGTACGCCTGCGCGACGGTCAGCCCCTGCTTCATCGCCTCGTTCTTGTTGATCGTAATGCGAAGTTCGGGCGTGGGATCCTCGATGCCGCTCGACACCTCGGCGATGCCCTCCACCGTCGCCAGCCGATCCGCCAGATTCTGCGCGGTATTTCGCAGATCGTCCAGATCGTTTCCGGACACGCGGATGGAGACGCCGCTGCCGGTCAGGCTGGACATATCCATGCTGGCAGAACCGGAAGCTCTGACCTCCGCCGCCACATCGTCAAACAGATGGTTGATGCGGGTCGCGATCTGCTGGCTGCTTTCGGTCTTGTCCTCCCGCAGGATGACGTACACCGTCACCGAATCGTTGCTTCCGCCAGAGCGGTTTAAGAGCGAGCCACCGCCCACAAGAGCGCCGACCGTCTCCACGCCATCCAGCTTCAGAATCCGCTCGCACACCAGGTCGGCCGTCTCCACGGTATCTTCCCACTCGGCGCCTTCCGGCATCGTCACGGTCACCGAAATCTGCGTGCTGTCCATGGCCGGCATGAAGGCAGTGCCCTTCTGAACCGAACCCATGACTGACACCACCAGGAACAAAACAGCCACCATCAGCGTAAACGCCTTGTGATTCAGGCATCCGTTTAACACCACGCGGTAGCCCTTCATAAAGAAATCAAAGATCCGGTGCGACTTTTCCTTCGTATCCCGCAAAAGTCCCGCGGCCATCGCCGGCACCAGCGTCATGGCCACAATCAGACTGGCGAACAGCGAATAGGCGATCGTGAGGGCCATGTCCGTAAAGAGTTCCCGGGTCAGGCCTTCGATAAACACAATCGGCAGGAACACGCAGACCGTGGTCAGCGTGGAAGCCGTGATGGATCCGGCCACCTGCACGGTTCCGGACACCGCCGCCTGCGCCGCCGGCACGCCTTTGTTGCGGAGCCGGTAGATATTCTCAATAACCACAACTGAGTTGTCCACCAGCATGCCGACACCGATCGCGAGGCCGGACAGGGAAATCACGTTCAGCGTAATGTTGGAAAAATACATCAGAACGAACGCGAACACAACGCTGATCGGGATCGAGCAGGCGATGACCAGCGTGGGCTTCATATCCTTCAGGAACAGGATCAGCACCAGGATGGCCAGCACGGCGCCGTACATCAGGTTCTGTAACACCGTATTCACGACCAGGTCAATGTAATCGCCCTGGTCGGACAGCATCGTGAAACGCGTCCCCGGGAATGCCTTTTCCAGCGCCTTGAAGGTATCCGAGACGTTGTCCGATACTTCCGCGGTCGAGTAATTCGACTGCTTGTTCATGCTTAGGAGAACGCCGTTCGTTCCGTTGATCTTCGCGTAAATCTCCGCCGCATTGTTACTGTAAAAGACATCAGCCACATCCGACAGATAGATCGGATCGGCCCCTTCTATTCCCATGTCAAACAGGAAGAGGTTCTTCAGCTCCTCCTCGCCTTTCAGCTTATCGCCCACGCGGATCAGCCAGTTGACGCCTTCTTCCTCCACATACCCGGCCGGCATCGCAAAGTTCTGCGCCGACAGGATCTGGGAGATCATGTCCATGGTGATGACGCCGCTGATATTCGCCTGCTTTAAGGCATCCGAGCGGGCTCCGTTCAGTTCCTCGATCGCCTGCCCAATCTGGCTCTCGCCGCTGCCTACCTGCGCAAGGCCCTCGGAAATCTGCGCGCCGGCCGCGTTCATTTCACTCGTAGCCGCGCGTTCCTGCTCATCTAAGTAGGCTTTGCCGATCTCCAGCTGTTCCCGCGCGGCGGCCAGTTCCGCTTTGGCAGCCTTTAAGGCGCGAATTCCCTCCAGCGCCTTCGGAAGCCCGTCCTTGGCGGTTTCCAACTGCTCACGAGCTGTGGCGATCTGCTCCTTTTGCAGAATGTAGTCCTGCCACTTCTGGAAAGCCTCATACAGCTCGTCATAGCTGACAACCGTCGTCTCCCCGGCTTCGCCCGGCTCGTTCGCGTCATCCGCGGCGCGGGTTTCCGTGGCATTCGCGTCATCCGCGGCACGGGTTTCGGGCGTATCCCCCTCCGCCAGGAACGCGCGGCTGGCAAAATTCCCTGTCGTGCGGTGATAGATCACGGAGCTCTCCGGCTCCAACGTCATCTCCTCCGCGGTGCTCTCCGGCTCCACCGGACTCTGGCTCTCGGCCTCACCTGCGGTGCTCTCCGGCTCCACCGGACTCTGGCTCTCTGCCTCGCCCGCGGTGCTCTC